>JAESFN010000684.1_pt1 | contig 24613 bp, 25 predicted proteins | sample 9269411 | NCBI WGS metagenome assembly JAESFN01 (sample SAMN14505399, study PRJNA617100) | algae metagenome | isolation source: Iphinoe sp. HA4291-MV1 and co-occurring heterotrophs from trail next to... | place: USA: Maunawili Falls, Hawaii | collected 2009-07-25
GGCCGACGATGTCGACCCCACCCTCATCGGTGGGCACGGCGCGGGCGCCGTCGGGCATGCCGAGCTTGAAGTCGTAGGAGTTGGGGGCGTTCTCGTTCTGGGCGGTGATCAGGAACCGGCCCTTGGCCAGGTCCGGGGTGACGTTGGAGTTGGCGGTCTGCCCGCCCTGCGGGGTGATGGTGAGGGTGTCGCCGTCGGTGGTGGGTACCGCCATCGACGAGCCGACCATCCGAGCACCGGAAGCGGTATCGGCGGATCCGTTCAGCCTGGAGGTGGCGAGGTTCAGCGCGGCGGGTGGGGGTCCGCGGGCGCTGTCCGGCTCCTCGGCGGCGGACGGAGACAGCCCTGGGCGGGCGGCGGTGAGCGCGTGTTGGGCGCCGGGGTCCAGCTGCGCGGCGTCGTCGAGTCGGGCACCGGGCGCACCTCCACCGGAGGCACCGCCACCGCCCCCGCCGCCGGCGCTGACCGCTGTGCCGCCGCCGGATGGGGCGGGGATGGCCGGGAGCGGGGTGGGGCAGCCGGAGTCGTCACAGGCCGAACCGGACGGGTCCGGCCGGCCTGAACCGGAGTCGCGGTCCCAGGCCAGGCCCTGCCCGATCCGGGACGCCAGACCGGCCACGCTGGAGGCGTTCGAGATCGCCTCCGACGCCGCGGACGACACCATCGAGGGCAGTAGTCGGGCGACCCCGGTCACCAACCGACCGGCACCATCGGCGACATCACCGACCGCGCCGGCGGTGCGGGCGAGTCCGGCGACCGCCGACGGCCGGTCCTCGGCCGAAGCCGGGAGTGGCCGCGCCGGTGTGACATCCCCGGCCACGACGGCCGGGGTCGCGTCGGCGGAACCGGAGCCTGTCGACTCGGTCGAATCGGTCCTCGGGAGCGGAGCGCTCTCCGCGCCGGAGGCGACCGCGTCGGTGTCGGATTCCCGGCCGGGGCTCGACCGCGTCCACGACGGTTGCGGCGCCGAGCCCGAGCGACCGGAGTCCTGGTCGTCGGGCAACGAGCTCGAGCCGGACACGACGGGCTTGGGGACGATGTCGGAGTCACCCGACCCGCTCGGGCCGTCACCGAGGTCGGCCGGCAACGGGGCGATCTGGGCGACCGTGCGCACCGTCGGCGATGACGCCTCGACACCCGACAGGGCTGAGACCCCGGCCGCGAGCAACCACACCAACACCCCGGCCCCGAGCAGCACCGCCACCGGCGCCACCGACCACACCCGCCCGAGCAGACGAGCGACGCGATGCCGCGACGGCGACACCGGTGCAACGACGCGCACGCGCCGCCCACCAGCCGAAGCCACCGACACCATCACGACACTCTCCACGGGAAGAGGGGATGCACCCGAACCACAAGACAGCCCAGACCTGGAGCCTCACCACGACACGGCAAGACCGGCCCACACAGGCACACGAATCAGAAGAGAATCCGACGGATCCAGGGCTCCGCGTGCGCCCAAATCCATCTCCCGGAAGCCGTCCCACGGTACAAGTCACGCAGACGACCGAACTCCGGTAGCCGTGACGCTACCTCTCCCGGCGAGAAGCCGGCAATCCCCTTGCCGCACTGCTTATCGTCAGAACGTAAGGAGGCGGGGTCGCGGGCGAATTGATGGCCGCGACCGCCGGGTGATCGTCGAGTCCGTCGTCGGTTCGAGCCGAGGGCTCGTTGACGATCTTGGTCGCATGACTCGGCTCGTCCGGGCCGACCCGTGGTCGTCGGGTCGACAGTCCGGCATGTTTGCGTCAGAACGGAATTTCGGGCCTGATTGTCACCGGACCGGAGGAGTTGACCACTTCCTGACCAGGGGCTTACGGTTTCCTCAGCTCGTTCCGGTGGGTTCGCCCGGTTCGGGTGGTGAGGTCTCGGTGTGAGTTGGCCACGGGGACCAGGTCGGTAGTTCTCGCCTGGTTGCGCCCGCCTGCGCGCGGGTCGCCCCGCATGTCTGGACACTCCCATGAACCCGCATGATCTCCCTGTCCCCGTGCCCGATCCGGCGCTGGTCCGGTTCGTCACCGCCGGCCTGCTGGCCACCGTCGACTCCTACCTGGACGGCACGCTGCCGCTGCCCCGGCTGGCCCGCGAACTGGCCGCCCGCACCGACGCCCTCACCGAGCTGGCGCCGCCGGCCCGGACGCTGACCCGGCTGCGCTGGCTGCACCGCGACGTCTCACGGCTGGACGCCGCCCTTCGCGACGCCGGCCGAACCGAGCCCGACCCGGACGAGCGGGCCCGGCTGGACGCCACCGTCGGCGCGCTGCGCGACACCCTGGCCACCCTGCTGCCGCCCGGCCCGCTCGACCCCGCCGGCGCCGGTCGTCCCGCCCAGGCCCCGGCCGCCGTCGCGATCACCGGGCTCCGGGCGGCCCCGGTGTGCGCGGTCGAGCCAGCCGTCCGCAAGTGGCCACCGGTCCGGCTGACCGCGGCCGTCGACCGGGTGGCCGTGGCCACCTGAGGCCTTCACCGGGCGGCCACCTCACGATTGGCCATTCATCGGGTGGCCGTTCACCTGATGGCCACGTGGCCGTTCACCTGGTGGCCAGACAGCGTGCCTCCCGACCGCCTGGCCGAGGTGGACGGACGAGACGGTTCGCCTGCTCGCTGAGCAATCGGACGGCTCGGCCCGGACATGCGTTCGGGGCGGGGCGGTGTCGCAGCCTGCCCGGGGCGGACCAGTCGTCGATGTGCGCCATCCGGCACAAATGCACCGGAAATGTGCCGGATCGCGCACCTTCGACGGACGGGTCTCCGGAGCGCGGCCACGTCCGGAGCGCGGCCACGTCCGGAGCGCGGCCACGTCCGGAGCGCGGCGAGCCACGGCCACGGCGCCGGCCACGTCCGGAGGTCAGCTCCAGCCGAAGCGGTCCCGCAGCTGCCCCGCCACCCGGTCGAACCGCTCCCGGGGCAGCACCGACCCCTCGCGCCGGATGCCGTGCTCGGACACCTCCAGCACCCGGTCCAGCCGCACGAACGACTCCCGGCCCTGCCGGTCCCAACCGCCGGTCCCGACCGACACCCAGTTGACGTCGCCGGCCCGGTCGTGCTGGCTGGACAGCATCAGCCCGAGCAGCCCGCCGTCCCCGTCCCGGCCGACGACCAGCAGCGGCCGGTCCTTGCCCCGCCCGTCGTGCTCCTCGTAGGGCACCCAGGCCCATACGATCTCCCCGGGGTCGGCGCCGCCGTCCAGGTCGGGGGCGTAGGCGACCCGTCGGGACCGCTCGGCGGTGGGCAGGTCGCGCACGGCCGAGCGGCTGGTCGACGACGACCCCGACCGGCGGAGCGATCGGATGGCCCGGGCCACCACAGGCGGGAGCGAGTCGAGGAATCGCGGCATGCCGGCCATGCTCCCACCCGATAGCGTGCCCGCCGTGGCCAGGCTGATCCTGCTCAACGGGCCGCCCGGGATCGGGAAGTCGACGCTCGCCCAGCGCTACGTGGACGACCACCCCGGCGTGCTCAACCTCGACGTCGACCAGGTCCGGACGTTCGTCGGCGGCTGGCGGGAGCGGTTCGAGGAGACCGGAGAGATCGTCCGGCCGATGGCGCACGGCATGGCGGCCACCCACCTGCGCGGTGGCCGGGACGTGATCATGCCCCAGTATCTGGGGAACCTCGCTGAGATCGAGTCGTTCGAAGCGGTGGCGCACGAACAAGGGGCGGGCTTCCGCGAGATCGTGCTGTTCGACGGCCGGGACAACTCGCTGGGCCGGTTCTCCCGGCGCGGCTACGGTGACCAGCGCCCGTGGCACCGGCAGGTGCAGGACATCGTCGAGCGGCAGGGCGGGAACGCGATGCTGGCCGCCATGCACGACCAGCTGGTCGACGTCCTGCGCACCCGCCCGGAGGCCACCGTCCTGCCCAGCACGGAGGGCGAGATCGAGCGGACCTACCAGGCCCTCCTCGCGGCGCTCGCGGTATGACGGATGGCGCCGAGTTCACCCTCACGCAGGTTCTCGTCGATCAGAACCTGCGCCAGGGTGAGTTGATCAGGGAAGGCGAGGGTCAGGTCCGGCGGGGGCGGGTGAGGGTGAAGCGGTCGACCGGGGTGAGTTCGGCGTACGGGCCGGTGACCGCGTAGTACGTCACGTGGATGGCCGTCGCGCCCGGGCCGCCACCACCGGGGTCGACGTCGAAGGCGGCGAAGCCGTAGGGGTGCACGGGGTCGCGGACCGCCGACCAGGGGGCGTCTTCGGTGACATACACAGGCGCCTTCTTGCCGGTCGCCGGGTCCACCGCGCCCACCGAGGTGATCACCCGGGCCTTCGGCGGGTTGGTCAGCATCCCGTTCGATGGCGCCGACGTCCCGCCTCCGCCGATGATCATGTGCACGGTGCCCTGGCTGGTGTCCAGGATTTCCACCGAGGTCTGGGTGGGGATCGGGGTGCGGGTGTCGGTGGGTTGCTGGCCGCGGATCGGGTGCGAGCGTTCGTAGTGGTGCTCGTGCCCGCAGACCACCAGGTCGACCCCGTACTGGTCGAACAGCGGCAGCCAGCTCTCCCGGATGCCCAGGTCGGCGCCGTTGGCCCGGTCGGCGGTGGAGATCGCCACCTGGTGCATGCACACCACGATCCAGTCGATGTCCGGGTCGGCGCGGGCGGCGGCCAACTCCCCGGAGAGCCACCGCTGCTGGCCGGAACCGGAGTAACCGCGGACGTAGGCGTTGCCGCCGTCCTGGTAGCAGACGTCGTCGTTGTTCAGGCTGATGATCCGCACCGCGCCGGCGGTGAAGGCGTACCAGAGCCCGGCCAGATCAGGGTCGGCGCCGGAGGCGGGTAGGGAGAAGTAGGCCTGGTAGGCGGCGTAGCCGATCGGACCGTTGCCGCGCTCGTTCTCGTGGTTGCCGGCCGCCGGCATCCACGGCCGGTGCCGGGCCGAGCGGCCGTTGTTGGCGAACCAGTCCGACCAGGTGCGGACCCGGTCGGTGGCCAGGTTGGCGTAGCACAGGTCCCCGTTGACCAGGTGGAACAGCGGCGCGATCCGCTCCACCCCGGTGGTCAGGTCACCGGCGGCGGCCGAGCCGAGGTTGTCGTTGCGCAGCCCCGGGCCGACCGTCGGGGTGCCCTGGTCGCCGAAGCTGGTGAAGGTGAACGCCGCCCGGCCCCGGGGCGCGGTGCGCACGGTGCCCAGCTCGGCGCTCGCCCCGTCGTGCACGGCCGCGTAGACGTAGTCGGTGTCCGGCTCCAGCCCGGTGATCTTCGTGTGGTGGATCCGCACCTCGGTGCCGGACTGGGCGTCCCGGTAGGTCGTGCTGGCCGCGTCGTAGGTACGGCCGAGGCCGCCGGTCGGGGTGCCCAGCAGCACCCGGGGTCGGGACACCGCCGTCGGGCTCGACCAGGACACCACCACCTCGGTCGCGGCGTCCGCGCCGAACTGCAGGTGCAGCCCGGCCACCGGGGGCGCGCCGGACCGGTCGGGCCGGGTCCACACGGTGCCCGCGGGCCCGCACCCAGCCACGGCGGGGACCCCCAACGCCCCGCTCGCGCCGATCGCCGTCCCCAGCGCCCGCCGCCGGCTGATCCGGCCGTCGATCTCCATGAGCTGATACTCATCGCCGACAATGAACCCCGGACCGACCCCCGATGAATTCGCCCGACTCAGCGTGCGCGAAACGGTTCAGCTCCCGAGCGCGGCCCCGCAGACTTTCCGGCGGGTATCGAGCAGAGGGGATCCCAGGCATGACGATCGCGTCCGCGCCGGCCACGACCGACACCGAGCTGGACGAGCGCTTCCAGCCGATCTTCGCCCGGATCGCCGAGGGGGCGGTGCGCCGGGAGACCGACCGGGCGCTGGCGCACACCGAGGTCGGCTGGCTGCGCGACGCCGGCTTCGGCGCGCTGCGGGTGCCGGTGGAGCACGGCGGGCTCGGCGCGACCGTCCGCCAGCAGTTCCGGCTGCTGGTCGACCTGGCGGCGGCGGAGTCCAACCTCCCGCAGGCGCTGCGCGTGCACTGGTGGTTCGTCGAGGACCAGCGGCTGTCGCCCGACCCCGAACGCGGCGCCCGGTGGCTGCGCGCGGTGGCCGACGGGGCGCTGGTCGGCAACGCGATCACCGAACCCGGGGTGGGCGCGATCGACCGCTACCGCACCGCGCTGACCCGGGACGGCGAGAGCTACCGGCTGGACGGCACCAAGTACTACAGCACCGGCAGCCTGTTCGCCGACCACATAGCGGTGGCCGCCGACCTCGACGGGGAGCGGGTGTCGGTGCTGGTCGACGCGGACGCGCCCGGGGTGGCGCAGCGCGACGACTGGGACGGCTTCGGCCAGCGCACCACGGCCAGCGGCACCACCGAGTTCACCCGGGTGCGGGTGCACCAGGACCGGATCCTGGGCGCCGGCTACGGGTCGGCGGGCAAGGGCTACGGCACCGGCTACCTGCAGCTGGTGCAGCTGTCGGTGCTGGCCGGGATCGCCGCCCGGGCCGCCGCCGACGCCGCCGAATGGGTCCGCGAGCGCACCCGCACGTTCACCCACGCGGCCGCCGACCTGCCCCGCCACGACCCGCTGGTGCAGCAGGTGATCGGGCGGTTGTCGTCGGTGGCGTTCACCGCCCGGACGGTCGTACTTGCCGTGGCGGACCTGTACGACGAGCTGCTCGACGGCGCGGCAAGGACCGGCGACGAGCCGGACGAACGGCTGGTCGACGCCGCCGAGCTGGCCGCCGCCCAGGCCCAGGCCACGCTGATCCCGCTGGTGCTGGACGCGACCACCCAGCTGTTCGAGGTCGGCGGCGCGTCCGTGGTGTCCGAGCGACTACGGCTGGACCGGCACTGGCGCAACGCCCGCACGGTGTCGGTGCACAACCCGCTGATCTACAAGCTCCAGGCCGTCGGCGCGCACGTGCTCAACGGCGACGAGCTGCCCTACGCCTGGAGCGCCGGCCGCCGAAGCTGACCGGCGCCCCCGCGTGGATCAGTGCGCGGGCCGCTGCGCGGCCAGCCGGCGGACCGCCTCCACCAGCACGTCCACCTCGTGGTGGGTGTTGTAGAAGGCGAACGACGGCCGCACCGTGGCCTCCAGGCCGTAGCGGCGCAGGATCGGCTGCGCGCAGTGGTGCCCGGCGCGCACCGCGATGCCCTCCTCGTTGAGCGCCGCACCGACCTCGGCCGGCTCCCAACCCGCCAGCAGGAAGGACACCACGCTGGCCTTGTCCGGCGCGGTACCGACCAGCCGCAGACCGGGGATGTCCCGCAGCCCGGCGGTGGCGTGCTCGACCAGCGAGTGCTCGTACTCGGCGATCAGCGGCAACCCGATCCCGGAGACGTAGTCCAGCGCGGCGGCCAGCCCGACGGCGTCGGCGATGTTGCCGGTGCCCGCCTCGAACCGCCCCGGCGGCTCCTGGAACACCGACCGCTCCAGGGTCACGTCCTTGATCATGTTGCCGCCGCCCTCCCACGGCGGCATGTCGGCCAGCACCTCGGGGCGGCCGTAGAGCACCCCGATCCCGGTCGGGCCGAACACCTTGTGCCCGGAGAAGGCCAGGAAGTCAGCGCCCATCGCCTGCACGTCGATCGGGATGTGCGGGGCCGACTGCGCGGCGTCGACCAGCACCTTCGCCCCGGCCCGGTGCCCCAGCTCGACGATCTCGGCCACCGGGACCACCGTGCCCAGCGCGTTCGACACCTGGGTGATGGCGACCAGCTTGGTGCGGTCGGACAGCGGCACGCGCTCCAGCAGCACCTGGCCGTCGTCGTCCACCGGGATGACCTTGATCGTGGCGCCGACCTCCTCGGCCAGCATCTGCCACGGCACGATGTTGGCGTGGTGCTCCAGGTGCGAGATGACGATCTCGTCGCCGGCGCCGATGTGCTTGCGGCCCCACGCCTTGGCCACCAGGTTGATCGCCTCGGTGGTGCCCCGGACGAACACGATCTCCTCGGGTCCGCCGGCGCCGAGGAACTCCGCGGCGGTGCGCCGGGCGTTCTCGTAGGCGTCGGAGGCCCGCGCGGCCAGCTCGTGCGCGGCCCGGTGGATGTTCGAGTTCTCGTGCCGGTAGAAGTGCGCCAACCGGTCGATCACCGCGTTCGGCTTCTGCGTGGTGGCCGCGTTGTCCAGCCACACCAGCGGCCGCCCGTTCACCGTCTCGGCCAGGATCGGGAAGTCCGCCCGGACGGCCTCGACGTCGAACGGCGGGTGCGGGCCGCCGATCGTCGCGGGCCCGGGCGCGTCGAGGAAGTAGAACCCCGGACGCTCCGCCGTCGGCGGGTCGGCGGCCACCACCGACGGCACGGCCGGGAAGTCCAGCCCCGGTAGCTGAAGGGTGGGCGGGCCGGGCGGGATGGCTGTGTTCGGGGTGCCGCTGAGGAAGTAGAAGTCCCCGCCCGGCAGCACCGGCACGTCCAGCGCCGGGACCGGCCCGGCGGCGCCGAGCATCGACGGCACCTCCGGGACGAACGGCAGCACGCCGTTGCCGGCGGTGGCGCTGTAAGTGGCGAACGTGCTGGTCGGCGGCGGCTGGCTGGGGACCGGCGCGGTCGGCGGGGCGGCCACCACGGGCGGGTCGAACGGCGCGCCGGGGCTCTCCGTGCCGCCGAACGTCCCCGGCGCGGTCCCGTTCGGACCGACCGGCTGAGGCGCCGACCCGGGCAGGGCCCGGAAGAACTCCCCGGCCAGCCGGGACAGCGTCGCCTCGTCGGGCAGCCCGGCCGGGCTCTGCCCATTGGTCCCGGCCGGGAGCCCGCTACCGGTAGCTGGGGGCGTAGTCATGGAACTTGTCCACCTCGACGTCCTCCAGCACGGCCAGCGCGTCGTCGGTGAGCACGGCGCACGAGCAGTACAGCGACACCAGGTAGGACGCGATCGCGCTGCGGTCGATCTGCATGAACCGCACCGACAGCCCCGGACCCTGCTCCCCGGACAGCCCCGGCTGGAACAGCCCGACCACGCCCTGGCGGGCCTCGCCGGTGCGCAGCAGCAGGAACTTGGTCTTGCCGAACTCCAGCGGCACCTTGTCCGACGGGATGATCGGCAGCCCGCGCCAGGTGAGGAACTGCGAGCCGAACAGGCTGACCGTGGGCGGCGGTACCCCGCGCCGGGTGCACTCCCGGCCGAACGCGGCCACCCCCTCCGGGTGGGTCAGGAAGAACGCCGGCTGCTTCCACACCTTGCTGATCAGCGCGTCCAGGTCGTCCGGGGTGGGCGGGCCGCCCAGGGTGGAGATGGTCTGGTCGGCGTGCACGTTGGCCAGCAGCCCGTAGTCCGGGCTGTTGATCAGCTCGGACTCCTGGTGCTCCTTGACCGCCTCGATGGTCAGCCGCAGCTGCTCGGCGATCTGGTTGTGCGGGCTGGAGTAGAGGTCGGAGATGCGGGTGTGCACGTCCAGGATGGTCTGCACGGCCTTGAGCCGGTACTCGCGCGGCTCCGGCTCGTAGTCGACGAAGGTGTCCGGCAGCGGGGCCTCGTCGTAGTTCGAGCACTGGATGTTCACCGACTCCGGGTGCACCACCCGGTTCACCCGGTAGATGCCGGCCTCCACCGGCACCCAGTTCAGCAGGTGGATCAGCCACCTCGGGGTGATGGTGGACATCTGCGGGACGGTCTTGGTGGCGTTCGCCAATCCGCGCGCGGCGGCGTCGCTCACCGACATCGAGCCCGACGGCTGGTTCGCCGTGGCGGTCATGCGGGGTCTCCTCGGGGACGGCCTGATGATGATCGTTACCAGCCTGGCAGCGGCCTCCCCGGACCGTCCAATGCCGGATTTCGATGCCGCCATCGCGGGCGCCTATGATTCGCGACGTGCTCGACCTCGGCCGGCTCCGGGTTCTGGTCACGGTGGCCCGCGAGGGGTCGGTGACCGCGGCCGCCGAAGCCCTGCACTACGCCCAGCCGTCGGTCAGCCACCACCTGGCCAAGCTGGAGTCCGAGGTGGGGGTGCCGCTGCTGCAGCGGATGGGCCGGGGCATCCGGCTCACCGAGGCCGGGCGGCTGCTGGTCGAGCGGGCCGAGGTGATCCTGGCCCAGGTCGAGGCCGCGCACGCCGAGGTGGAGGAGCTGGCCGGGCTGCGCACCGGGCGGCTGCGGCTGGCCTCCTTCCCGTCCGCGCTGGCCACCCTGGTGCCCGCGGCGATCGCCCGGATCACCGCCGAGCACCCCGGTATCGAGCTCACCCTCACCGAGGCCGAACCCCCGGACGCGCTCAGCGCCCTGCGCAACAACGAGGTCGACGTCGCGCTGATCTTCGAGCACGGCGAGCCACCGAGCGGCGACCGGCGGGACACCACGATGATCCCGTTGCTGGACGAGCCGCTGTACATGGTCACCCCGACTGACCAGGCCTGGCCCGGCCCGGCCGGCGAGCTGGGCAGCTACGCCGAGGCCCGGTGGATCGCCGGATGCGAACGCTGCCGGGAGCACCTGGTGGTGGCCTGCGAGCGGGCCGGGTTCACCCCGACCGTCGACTTCGACACCGACGACTTCGTCGCGGTGCAGGCCCTGGTCGCCGCCGGTCTCGGGGTCAGCCTGCTACCCGGGCTGACGCTCACCGCCAGCCGCAACCCCGGCGTGCGCCTGCACGAGGTGCCCGGCCTGCGCCGCCAGGTGGTGGCCGCCGTGCACGGCAAGCCCCCGGTGGCCCGGCCGGCCCAGATGCTCATCGACGCCCTGCGCGCCACCATGGCCGAACCCACCTGGCCGGCCTGAGCGCTTCCTGGTGTGGGATGCGTCAGCTATGTTGGTCACATACATCATCGATGTACATGTCCACCATGGAGTGTTCTCGTGACGGTCACCCAGATAGACATCGACGATGACGCGCTCGCCGAGGCGATGCGCCTGTCGGGAGCGAAGACGAAGAAGGACACGGTGAACCTCGCCCTGCGCGAGTTCGCCGCTCGCCATCGCCGCGTCGAGGCGCTGGAGCAGTACGCGGCGGCCGCCGAGGGTTGGGACTACGAAGGCTGGCGTCGGCAACGTGAGGCGGACAAGAACCCCGCCGCGTGATCCGGTACCTGGTCGACTCGTCCGCAATCTGGCGGATCATGCGGGAAGCCGATCTGCGTTCGGCCTGGTCGGACGTCGTCACCGCCGGCGCCGTCGGCTCATGCCACCCGCAGCGCACCGAGTTCCGCCGCTCGGCCCGGGACCTCGACGAGTACGAGCAGATGACCGGAATGTTCGACGCCCTCTACCCGGACGTGCCGGTGCCCAAGAACGTCTGGGGCTGGGTGGAGTCCGCGCAGTACCGGCTGCTCCGTGCCGGCGCGCACCGGTCGGTGTCCGCCGTCGACCTGCTGATCTGTGCCACCGCCGCGCTGCGCGGGTTGACCGTCCTGCATGACGACAACGACTTCGCCACCGCCGCTCGCCACCTTTCCGACCTCACCGAACGCCGGGTGCAGGACGTTCCCCCTGCCTGCTGACCGGCCTTGTGAGCCGCACCTCCCGCCCGGGTGCCCGCGTCGGCGGGCGGGCAGAGTGGGGGCATGGGTTATACGGACGTGCGCTGGTTCCGGCTGGCCGCGATCGCCGAGGCGATCTCCTGGGCCGGGCTGCTCATCGGGATGTTCTTCAAGTACGTGGTGGTCCAGAACGCGATCGGGGTGCAGATATTCGGCCCGATCCACGGCGCGATGTTCCTGTTCTTCGTGGCGACCGCGCTCTGGGTGCGGCGCAGCCAGCGGTGGTCCTGGCTGGTCACCGCCGTCGCGCTGCTCTCCAGCATCCCGCCGTTCGGCTCGGTGCTGTTCGAGCGCTGGGCGACCCGCACCGGCCGCCTCGCCGACCGGGCACCCGAGCCGGCTCAGGGCTGAGCGCGGTCCGGCGCCTCGGGTCAGAGCAGGCGCCGCCCGGCGGAGACGTACCCGCCGTTCGGGGTCTCCGGCCGCCCGGTGAGCCGGTTGAGCGGCGCGGGCAGCGGGTCCAGCGGGGACCGGCGCAGCCCGATGACCTGGACGGCGGTGAACCCGGCCAGCAGCACCAGCAGCGCGACCGAGCCCCACAGCGTGCCCCAGCCCAGGCCGTCCTCGTCGACCGGTTTGACCAGGTAGTCGCCGCCGGCGGCGCCCAGCGGGCGGGTCAGCACGAACGCGACCCAGAAGATGACGGTGCCGTTGATGCCGGTCAGGTAGTGCGCGGCGATCAGCAGCAGCATCACCCCGGAGAGCACGAAGAAGGCGCCGCGGAAGCCCAGCGGGGTGTTGTGCGCCAGCACGTCACCGCTGGACGTACCGAGGGTGTTGGAGATCAGGATGGCCAGCCAGTAGAGGCACTCGCCCTTGCGGGTGGCGATGTTCTCCACGTCGTAGGTCTGCCCGCTGCGCCACCAGACGACGAACACCACGGCCAGCAGCACGGCGAGGATGGCGCCGCCGGCGGCGTAGCCGATACCGCCCGCGTCGTCGTCGGCGTTGCCGAAGCCGCGGTTCATGAAGTCGGAGATCTCGGTGCCGACCAGGCTGGTGGACAGCACCACCGTCCAGAACAGCGGGGCGTGGAACCGTCGGGCCCGGATCTGCGCGGTCACCACCACGGCGAAGAAGACGAAGAACAGCACGGCGGTGGGGGCGTACCCGAAGCCGAGGTCGATCCCGACCAGGTCGCCGGCGGTCTCGCCCAGGGTCACGGCGATGGTCTTCAGGATCCAGAACAGCACCGTGACGTGCGGCAGTTTCCGCATGACGTAGGCGGCCGGGTGCTCCGGCCCCGGTTCAGCACCGTGTTCACCGCCGTGCTCAGCTGACGTCCGCATCGCGTCCTCCGATCGCTCGAACACCCGCCGCGGTCGACGGGTCGGGCCCGAGCCTTCGGACCGACCGTGAGAACCGGATGAGAACGGTCGGACACTCTCAGCGAGCGAACGTGCGCGTACCGGTGGCCTCGAAGCAGGCCAGGTCGACCGCCCGGGCCCGGCGCAGGAAGCTGCGCATGCTGCCGCCGTAGATGGCGTGGATGTCGCCGGTCGGGTCCTGGTACCAGCTCGCGCACCGCCCGGCGACCCAGGTGGAGCGGGCCATCGCGGCGCGCATCTCGTCCTTCCAGGCGTCCACCACCTCCGGGCGGACGTCCAGGCTGGTGGCGCCCGCCCGGCGCATCCCGTTGATCACCCGCACCGTGTAGTCGAGCTGGGCCTGGACCATGACGAAGTTGCAGCCGGTGCCGCTGTTCGGGCCCCAGATCATGAAGGCGTTGGGGAAGCCGGACGCGCTGGCGCCCATGTACGCCTTCGGGTTGTCGCCCCAGACCTCGGCCAGATTGCGGCCGTCGCGGCCGAACACGCGGGCCAGGAACGGCGGGTCGTAGGTGTGGAACCCGGTGGCCCAGATGATCGTGTCGACCTCGTGCTCGCTGCCGTCCTCGGCGACGATCGAGTGCGGCCGGACCTCCCGGAGCCCGTGCGGCACCACGTGCACGTTGGGTCTGGTCACCGCCGGGTAGTAGGTGTTGGCGATCATGATGCGCTTGCAGCCGGTGTCGAAGTCCGGGGTGAGGATCCGGCGGAGCCTCCGGTCGCGCACCGTCGCGAACAGGTGCAGCCGGCCGATCAGGTTCATCAGCCGGGCCTTCCGCGCGTCCAGGAACACGGCCAGCAGGAACTCGGCGAACCCGAACTGGAGCAGCCGCAGCAGCCTCTGCGCCACCGGGAACCGGCGGTAGAGCCGGCGCTCCAGCCGAGGGGTGTGCCAGTCGGGTTTCGGCCACACCCAGCCCGGGGTGCGCTGCAGGTAGATCAGGTGCCCGACGTGCGGCTGGATCGCCGGCAGCGCCTGGATCGCGGTGGCCGCCGACCCGATCATGGCCACCCGGCGACCGGTCAGGTCCTGGTCGTGGTCCCACCGGGCGGAGTGGAACCGGGTGCCCGCGAACGACTCGATGCCCGGGACGTCCGGGATCAGCGGCTCGCTCAGCGCGCCCACGCCGAAGACCAGGATCGGGGTTTCGAAGGCCGCGCCGGTCGAGGTGTCGATCAGCCAGCGCTGGGTCGGCTCGTCCCAGGCCGCCCGGGTGACCTCGGTGCCGAACAGCGTGCGCTCGGTGACGCCGTGTTCGTCGGCGGTCCGCCGCACGTAGGCCAGGATCTCCGGCTGCGGGGCGAAGGTCCGGGTCCAGTCGGGGTTGGGGGCGAACTCGAAGGAGTACAGCGACGACGGGATGTCGCAGGCGCAGCCCGGGTAGCTGTTGTCGTTCCAGGTGCCGCCCAGGGCCACCGACTTCTCGATCAGCACCACGTCCCGCAGTCCGGCCTCCGCGCGCAGCCGCACCGAGGCGGCGATCCCGGAGATGCCGCCGCCGACCACGACCGCGTCCACCGCGCGGCGCCGGCCGTTCCCCGTCGTCGAGTCCATGCTGGGCACCTCGTCGTGTTCGCGAGCGGGATTCGATATCCGAGACGTTCCCGACGAACATGGCAGATCTGCGTCGAGGTTGAACAGGGGAGGCGGGTCATGAACGCGCGCTGGCAGATCATCTGCGCCTGGTGCGGTCCGGCGGCGCTGCTGGTGTTCTTCGTCGGGTTCGCCACCGCCGGGTTCTTCCCGCCGATGCGCCCGGACCTGGACGCCGCCGAGGTGGTGCGCGTCTACACCGAGAACGCCTTCGAGATCCGGCTCGGGACGTTCATCATGGTGTTCTCCAGCGGGGTGGTCACCCCGTTCGCCGCCGCGCTGTCGCTGCACCTGCGCCGGACCGAGGACAGCCGGTTCCCGGTGCTGAGCCTGACCCAGTTCGCCGCCGGCACCACCGGGATCATGATGTTCCTGACCCAGGCGATGTTCTGGTCGATCGCCGCCTACCGGCCGGAGCGGAACCCGGAGATCACCCAGGCGCTCAACGACATCGCCTGGTTCTTCACCGTGATGCCGTTCTGCCTGATCTTCGTCCAGGCCCTGGCGGTGGCCGGTGCGATCTTCTCGGACCGGAGCGCCGACCCGGTGTTCCCGCGCTGGGTGGGCTACCTCAACCTGTGGTGCGCGGTGCTCTACGTGCCCGGTGGAACCTGCACGTTCTTCAAGCTCGGCCCGCTGGCCTGGAACGGGCTGTTCGCCTTCTGGGTGCCGGCGTGCGTCTACCTGACCTGGTTCACCGTGATGGCCGCGCAGGTCACCCGGGCCGCCCGCCGCTACCGGGCGGCGCGGCTCGGGTCCGGGGTGTCGATCGGCGGGGCCCGTGGCGATGTCCCCCGCTGATCTCTGGGTGGTGGCCGGCGCGCCCGGGGCGGGTAAGTCGACGGTGGCCGGGCTGCTGCTGCGCCGGCTGGACCCGACGCCGGCGCTGCTGGACAAGGACACCATGTACGGCCCGTTCGTGGCCGCGACGCTGGCCGCCGCCGGCCGGTCGCCGGGCGAGCGCGAGGGCGCCTGGTACGACGAGCACATCAAGGCGCACGAGTACGCCGGGATGACGGCGGTGGCCCGCGAGGTGCGGTCCGGCGGCTGCCCGGTGCTGCTGGTCGGGCCGTTCACCGGGCAGATCCGCGACCCCGGGCGGTGGCGGGCGTGGGTGGCCGACCTGGGCGGCGGGCCGGTGCGGCTGGTGTGGGTGCGCTCGGACGCGGCCACCTTGCGCCGGCGCCTGGAGCAGCGCGGATCGCCCCGGGACACGGCCAAGCTGGCCGACTTCGACGCCTTCCTCGCCCGGATGCGGCCGGACACCCCGCCGCCGGTTCCGCACCTGGCCGTGGACAACCGGCGCGACGCCCCGCCCCTCGAGGAGCAACTGCGCGCCGCCCTGGGCTGACCTCAGCGGCGGCGGCCGGGTGGCTCAGCCGGCGGCGGGGCCGGGTGGCTCAGCGGCGGCGGCGCACCCGGATCCGGCCGCCCCGGCCGGGGGCGTTGGCCACGCCCCGGGAGTGCCAGCGCTCGTCGGGGGCGTCGGTGGGCTCCAGGTGGAACTCGCGCAGCAGGGTGCGCAGCACGACGTTGAGCTCCATCGTGGCGAACGCCGCGCCCAGGCAGCGCCGGGTGCCGCCGCCGAACGGGATCCACTGGTAGAGGTCGGGCTTGGCGCCGAGGAACCGCCGGGGGTCGAACGTGGCCGCGTCCGGGAACACCCGGCCGTCGTCGTGCAGCAACCCGATGCTGACCAGGATGTTGTGCCCGCGCGGGATGCTCCACCGGCCCACCTGGACGGTCTCGGCGACCACCTTGCGGCCGACCAGGTCGATCACCGGGCGGGCCCGCTGGACCTCGACCAGGGTGGCCTCGCGCAGCTCGCTGCCGCCGGTGTCGGTTTCGGCGACCAGCTCGGCCAGCAGGTCGGGGTGCCGGCGCAGCCGCTCGACGGTCCAGGCCAGCGTGGTGGCGGTGGTTTCGTGCCCGGCGGCGAGCAGGGTGAGCAGCTGGTCGGCGATCTCGCTCCGGCTCAGCCGGGAGCCGTCGTCGTAGCGGCTCTGCACCATCAGGGCCAGCACGTCGTCCCGGTCGTCCAGGTGGTCGTCACGCTCGGCCGCCTCGATCAGCCCGCCGACCACCCGGTCGTACTCGGCGCGCATCCGGCGGAAGCGGCCCCACGGGCTGAACCGGCCCCAGTTCCGGGTCGGCTCCGGGAAGGTGGCCAGCCGGGCGCCCAGCTCGACCATCGGCGGCAGCAGCTCGCGCAGCCGGTCGAACTCGGCCCCCTCGGCGCCGAACACCGCGCGCAGGATGGCGTTCAGGGTGATCCGCATCATCGAGGGCATCACCGCGAACTCGTGGTTCTCCCGCCAGGTGGCCAGCTCGCGGACCGTCTCCTCCTCCACGATCCGCTCGTAGGCGGCCAGCCGGCGACCGTGGAACGGCGGCACCAGCAGCTTGCGCTGGGTCCGGTGCTCGTCACCGCGCAGCGCGAAGATCGAGCCGGGGCCGAGGATCCGACCGAGGTTCGGCTCCACGTTCTCCACCAGGTCGGACTTCATCAGGAACAGCTGCTTGATCTCGGCCGGATCGCTGATCACCACGGCGTGCCCGAAGACCGGGATGTGCACGGTGAACGCGTCGCCGAAGCGCTCGCGCATCCGGGGCATGCCGCGCAGCCGGTGGGTGAGCGCGTAGGCGCCCTGCACCGCGCGCGGCGCCGTCGGCCCGGGCGGGAGGTGCACCGCGCTGGTCGAAGCCGTCGCCGTGGTCATGTCCGTGGTCATGTCCGCCTCCCGGATCGCCGTGGTACGTCCGCGTACCAGGATCGACGGTACGCTCACGTACCAGTGTCCGGCAAGGGGCGGACCGCATCCGGGGAGCTACCGTGACGAGCGTGACAACCGCCCCGGACACGCGAGGGCCGGGGACCGGGACACCGAGCCCGGCCGGGCCGAACCAGCCGGACGGGCCGAACCAGCCGGACGGGCCGAACCAGCCGGACGGGCCGGACTTCCGGCAGCGGCTGCTGGAGGCGATGGCCGCCTGCGTGGTGCGCTCGGGTTACCGGGCGACCACGGTGGCCGACGTGGTCGCGCAGGCCCGCACCTCGCGGCGCACCTTCTACCAGCACTTCCCGGACAAGGAGGCGTGCTTCGTCGCGCTGCTGGCCGACACCAATGCCGCGATGATCCGGGCCATCACCGCCGCGGTGGACCCGGCCGCCCCGGTCGCCGACCAGGTGCGGCAGGCCGTCGAGGCGTGGATCGGCAGCGCGGAGTCCGAGCCGGCGATCACCTTGAGCTGGATCCGGGACGTGCCGGCCCTGGGTGAGGGCGCCCGCCGGCTGCAGCGGGACGTCATGGAGGCGTTCACCGCGATGATCCAGACGCTGTGCGACACCGACCGCTGGCGGGCCGCCGGCCTCGGCCCGGTCAGCCGCCAGACGGCGGTGATGCTGCTCGGCGGCCTGCGCGAGCTGGCCGCGACCACCGTGGAGGACGGCGGCCGGATCGGCGACATCACCGAGGTGGCGGTGCGTTCGGCGATCGCCCTGGTCGGCCCGCCGCCCCCCTGACGGTCAGCCCGGCGTCAGAGCGCCCCCAGGTCGGCGGACGCCCAACGCTCCGGCCGCAGGTAGATGGTGAGGTGCTCGGGGAGCTGCGTCCGCTCGTACTCGAGCCATTCCTCGACCTTCTCCGCCGCCAGGTACCGCGCGGCGATCTCCCGGGACTGCTCGGCGTTGCCCGGGTCGATCCGGGTGACCGGACCCTCCACCGACACGTAGCGCACCGTCGGCTCGGTGCGCTCCACCATCAGGCTGAACCGGCCCGCGGCCCGGATCGCCTTCGCCTTGCGGGAATCCACGCCGGTGCTGATCCACAGCTCCCCGCCCGGCTCGTACTGGTACCAGATGGGCACGACCAGCGGTGCCCGATCGGCGGCCTCGACCACCGACAGCGCCCCGATGTGCGGCTCGGCCAGGAATTGCTCTCGTTCGGCTTTCGACAGTGCCATGTCTCCGACAGTAGCCGCGGCCACCGACATCCCGCCGGGACGCGGAAGCGCCCCGAGAGCACTGGTCACATCTCCACTACGGCCTGGGTGCTTCCCGACGGTTTGCCTGATGGGAGGGTCAGGGCCAGCGCGGCGCCGATGAGGCAGAGGATCGCCGAGATGTAGAAGCAGTTGTTGTAGGTCTCGGTGGTCACCTCGTTGGTGAGCTGCGTCTGGAGCGGGAGCAGCCCGGCCGGTCCCTGCGCCTGGGCCGCCGCGACGTAGGGCAGCGCCTGGGCGCCGGTGGCCAGCAGGCTGGACCGGTCGGCCATCAACTGACTCGCCGCACTGGTGTTGAGGGCGCCGAACACGGCCACCGCGACACTGGACGTGACCCGCTGCACGATGTTGTTCATGGCGCTGCCGGGTGCGGTGAGCTCGGTGGACAGCGCGGAGATGCCCGTGGTCATGATGGGCATCATGGCCAGCCCCATCCCGATGTTGCGCACCGTGAGCCAGGACTCGATGTAGGACCGTGTGGTGTCCGTGGTGAGCTGCGCGAGCCGGTAGGACGCCCATCCCATGATCAGTACCCCGGCCAGCACCAGGTAGCGCGCGCCGAACGTGTCGTACAGCCGGCCGGTCACCGGCATCAGCACCAGCAGCACCAACGCCGCCGGCGCCAGCACCAGCCCGGAGGGGAGCTCCTGCAGCCCCTGAACCCGCTGCAGGAACTGGGGCAGGAAGAACAGCGCGCTGAACATCACGATCGAGACGATGGCCAGCAGCACCAGCGACGCCGAGTAGGTGTAGCTGCGCAGGATCCGCAGGTCGATGAGCGGGTTGCGCACCTCCAGCTCGATCACCACGAACAACGCCAGGCTCAGCGCGCCGGACACGAACAGCCCGGTGATCCGGTACCCGCCCCACCCCCAGCTCTGCCCCTCGGAGCAGGCCAGCAGCAGCGCGAACAGCCCGTAGGCGATGGTGACGAAGCCGAGGATGTCGAACCGGGGCCAGCTGGTCGGGCGCATCTGGGGGAACACCATGAGCGCGAGGGCCGCCCCGGCGATGCCGATCGGGACGTTGATGAAGAAGATCAGTTGCCATCGCGTGTACTCGGTGAGATAGCCACCCAGCACCGGACCGACGGCCGGGGCCACCACGACGCCCAGTCCGTAGATGCCCATCGCCGCGCCGATGTTCGCCGGCGGGACGATCCGGTAGAGCAGGGTCATGGTGACCACCGGCAGGATCCCGCCGGGGATCGCCTGCATCACCCGGAACGCGATCAGGCTGTCCAGGCTCCAGGCCAGCCCGCACAGCCCCGACGCGGTGGCGAAGCCGGCCACGGCGAGCACGTACAGCCGGGTCTCCCCGATCCGCTGCCCCAACCACCCGCTCACCGGGACGATCACTCCCAGGGCCAGCGTGTAGCCGGTCACGATCCATTCCACGTCGTCGGCGGACGCACCCAGTTCGTTCTGGATCTTGGGGATGGCGACGTTGACGATCGTCCCGTCGAGCACCGACATGAAGCTGCCCACGATCAGGACCGAGAGCGGGAGCATCCACCCGCCGCCGGGGGGCTTCTCGGGCTCGATCGCCACCGCGCCGGCACCGTTGTCGGGGATCCGGTCACGGCCGAGGTCGGTGGTGGAGATCGACGGCCTGTCCGCCTGCGTCGTCGTCATCGGGCTAGCCGGCCGTCCGGCACGCCATGGACGCGTTGACGATGATCTCGGTGCACACGTCCAGCGGCAGCCGGGTGCTGTCCAGCATCAGGTGGTAGTGCTTGGAGCTGGCCGGGTCGACCCCGTAGAAGTGCCGGGTGTAACCCGCCGTGGCGGCGTCGATCTTCTCCATCGCGTCGCGGGCCTCCGCCTCGGACAGCCCGAGGTGATCGGCCGCCATCCGCACCCGACGCTCGGGGTCACCGTCCAGCCGCACGTGCAGTGCCTCGGGTTGCTCGCGCAGCACCAACGCCGCGGCCCGCCCGAGCACCACGCCACCGCCCGCCTCACACAGCGAGCGGATCGTGGCCTGGACCTGCTCGAAGAAGTCGGCGTCGGACACCCGTGCCGTGGACGGGGGCGCGGCCGCCGCCCAGTTGTCGGCGGACAGGGCCGACATCGACGCCAGGACCCGGGCGAGCAGGCCCTTGACCCGCTCGTCACGGGATTGGGCGTGTTCCAGCGGAATGCCCAGCTTCTGGGCCACCAACCGCGTGACGGCCCGGTCGAAGAACGGCACCCCCAGCCGCTCGGCCACCGCCGGCCCGATGATCGGGCCACCGGCGCCGAAGGTGGCCGACAACGTCACCACAGCCACGACAACTCCTATCCCGTGACGGCTGCGTCCCTCACATCAGGATCAAATGTGATCGCAAGCTAGCGTGATCATCACGACGCCTGCACCGTCAACGTGACAGGTTCACCAATTCGATCACCATCTCCGCTGCCGGCGGCCGGCCTCACGGCCCGGTGAGCCCGGCCCCGCGGCCCGGTGAGCCCGGCCCCGCGGCCCGGTGAGGCCGGCACTACGGCCCGGTGAGGCCGGCACTACGGCCCGGCGAGCCCGGCCAGGTCGGCCAGAGTGCCCCGCATGACGTCGTCCAGTTCCGCCTCGCCCGGTTCGGTCACCCAGCGCTCGAAGGACACCCGGAACACCGCCACCCCCGCCTCGGCGGCCAGCGACGCCACGGCCGGCGCCACCCCCCGCGCGCGCAGCGCCTCGGTGAACGCCGCCGCCAGCGACGCCATCTTGATCAGCTCGCGTTCCCGCAGTTCCGGCGCGCCGGCGATGATCTCCAGGCGGCGGCGGGACTGCTCGCGGCGGTCGGCGAAGACGTCGGCGGCGGCCAGCACCCCGGCGGTCACGGCGGCCATCGGGGTGGCGTCCGGTGGGGCGGCGGCCAGCGCCTCCGCCATCCGCCGCACCAGCTCGGGCGAACCGTCGAACAGCACCTCGCGCTTGTCCGCGTAGTGCCGGAAGAAGGTCCGCGCGGTGACTCCGGCCCGGTCGGCGATCTCGGCCACCGTGGTGCGCTCGTATCCCTGCTCGGCGTACAGCTCCATGGCCGCCTCCCGCAGCCGGCCCGCCGCGTCCGGTTCCCATCGCGCCATGGCCGGATTCTATGTCATGTCATCCGATGACATCACGTGCTAGAGTCGGTGATGTCATCGAATGACATCACCGAGAGGACACTCCCATGCACGTATTCATCACCGGAGCCTCCGGGCACGTGGGCTCCGCGCTGGTTCCCGAACTGCTGAGCCACGGTCACGCCGTCACCGGCCTGGCCCGCTCCGACGCCTCCGCCGCCCGGCTCACCGGTTGGGGCGCGCAGGTCGTCCGCGGCGACCTGGACGACCTCGACGCCCTCCGCGCGGCGTCGACAGCGGCCGACGGCGTCGTCCACCTGGCCTTCCGGCACGACGCCATGCAGGCCGGCGACTTCGCCGGCGCGGCCGAGACCGATCTGGGTGCGCTGCGGGCGATCGGCGACGCCCTGGCCGGCACGGGCAAGCCGCTGGTCGGCACGTCGGGCACCCTGCTGCTGTCCATGGCCGCACCGGGGCGGGTCGGCACCGAGGCCGACGCGCTCCCCGGCGGCTACCGGATCGACGCGGAGAACCTGGTCGTCGAGTTGGCCGGGCAGGGCGTCCGCTCGTCGGTGGTGCGGCTGCCGCCGACCACGCACAGCCCGCTGGACACGCACGGGTTCGTGCCGTCGCTGATCGAGTTCGCGAAGCAGCACGGGGTCGCGGCCTACATCGGGGACGGCGCCAACCGGTGGCCGGCCGTGCACACCCTCGACTCCGTCCGGCTGTACCGGCTGGCGCTGGAGTCGGCTCCGGCCGGCACCCGGCTGCACGCGGTGGGCGACGAGGGGGTGGAGTTCCGGCTGATCGCCGAGGCCATCGGGCGCGGCGTGGGCGTGCCGGCCCGGTCGGTGACGGCGGAGCAGGCGAGCGAGTTCGTCGGGTTCCTGGCCGCGTTCATCGGGCTGGACAACCCGGTGACCGCCGACCGCACCCGCGAGCTGCTGGACTGGAAGCCGACCGAGCCGGGCATCCTCGACGACCTCGCCGAGGGCTTCTACTTCGGGCGGTAGGCCCCTGGCACGATGGGCCGGTGACGATCCTGCTGCTCGGCGCCCGCAGCGAGATCGGCCTGGCCACGGTGACCCGCCTGCTCGCGGACGACCCCGCCCCGGTCGTCCTCGCCGCCCGGCGCAGCGCCGACCTGGACGGGCCGGCCGAGCTGGTCGAGCAGGCCGGGGCCACCGCCGTCCACCGGCTGGAGTTCGACGCCGACGACCTGAGCGGGCACCGGAAGGTGCTGGACGAGGCCGCCGCGCTGGGTCCGCTGGACGTGGTGATCCTGGCCTTCGGCGTGCTCGGTGAGCAGGCCCGCGCGGAGGTCGACGCCGCGCACGCGGTGGCCGTGGTGCACACCGACTACACCGCGCACGTCGGCCTGCTCACCGAGCTCGCCCAGACCCTGCGCGCGCAGGGGCGGGGGCGGATCGTGGTGTTCTCCTCGGTGGCCGGCGTCCGGGTCCGGCGGGCGAACTACGTCTACGGCTCGGCGAAGGCCGGGCTGGACGGTTTCGCCAGCGGTCTGGCCGACGCCCTGGCCGGCAGCGGGGTGCGGTTGCTGCTGGTCCGGCCCGGTTTCGTGATCGGCCGGATGACCGAGGGGATGACCCCGGCGCCGTTCTCCAGCACGCCGGACCAGGTCGCGCGGGCCACCGTGCGGGCGCTGCGCTCCGGGCGCGGCGAGGTGTGGGTGCCCGGGGTGCTGCGCTGGCTGTTCGCGCTGCTCCGGGTGCTGCCCCGGCCGATCTGGCGCCGGATGCCCCGCTGAGCCGCGGGCGTCACCTCGAGGGCACGGGTGCGGTGAGCACCTCCTGGGCCGTGGCCTCGCCGGAGCGCACCGCGCCCTCCATGTAGCCGTTCCACTCCACGGCGTACTCGGCCCCGGCCCAGTGGATCCGCCCCACCGGCGGCCGCAGCGCCTCGCCGAACTCGGTCCACACGCCCGGGGCGAAGTGGGCGCCGTAGCAGCCCCGGGTGTACTCCTCGGCGCTCCAGTTCTGCTCGAGGTACTCGGTCGGGTCGCCCGCCCGGGCACCGAAGTAGCGGACGAAGCAGTCCAGGACGGCCGCGCGACGGTCCGCCTCGCCCAGCCGCTGCCACCGGCGCGCCTCGCCGCCCTCGATGAACCCGAGCAGCACGCCGACCTCACCGCCGGGTGGGGAGACGTCGAAGGTGACCTTCACCGGGCCCCGGTCGCAGGCCACCTGGCCGTTGAGCCCGTCCGCCCGCCAGAACGGGGTGGGGTAGGCGGCGAACGTCTTGACCACGCTGCCCGCCGGCAGGCGTTGGGTCAGCTGGTCGCGCCAGGGCGGCAGCAGCGGGTCGTAGTGCAGCCGGCCGGCCAGGGTCGGCGGGAGGGCCACCACGACGCGGTCGCCGGTGTGGGTCTCGCCGGACCGGGTGGTGACGACCACGCCGCCGTCGTCCTGGCCGATCGCGGTGACCGGTGTCCCCAGCCGCACGTCCAGACCGTCCGCCAGCCGGTCGGCGACCAGGACCGAGCCACCCACCACCCGGTCCTGCTGCGCGCCGTGATCCACGGCCAGCAACGTCTCCAGGTCGGCGTTGCTCACCGCGTAGCAGAGCGCGTGCAGCAGCGACATGTCCCCGGCGTTGGCCGCGAAGACCGCCTCGGTGGCCAGCCGGAAGTACTCCCGGCCGCTCGACGTTCGCAGGTTCCGCCGGATCCAGGTCTCGAACGTCTGGGTGTCCAGGACGTCCGCCTTCCGGTGCGCCCACGGCCGGGCCGGGTCCACCGAGCGGGCCAGCCGGCCGAAGCGGGCCATGCCCTGCGCCAGGTCCGCGACGGCGACCGGGTTGAGCCGGGGGACCGCGCCCTTGTGGCTGCCCATGAGGGTGCGCCGCGCGCCGAGCTGGACCAGCATCCGGCCCTCGTCGTTCCAGGTCCGGAAGGTGGCGAGCCCGAGCCGGCGCACCAGCTCGTACATCCGCGCGTGCCCTTCGCCGAGCCAGGTGCCGCCCAGCTCCACCGGGTGCCCGGCGATCACCCCGCCCCGGACGCGGCCGCCGACCCGGTCCCGTGCCTCGAGGACGACCACGTCGGCCCCCGCGCCGCGCAGCTCGACGGCGGCGGACAGCCCCGCCAACCCCGCTCCGATCACCACAACCTTCACGCCGGAACTCCCGTTCGGTCGGTCGACTGACCGAAGTCACGGTAGAGCCGCGCGCGGGCCGGAACAAGGGGTTGTGGCAATATTTCGGTCAGATGACCGAAAAGGGGGTTCCG
>JAESFN010000685.1_pt1 | contig 24531 bp, 25 predicted proteins | sample 9269411 | NCBI WGS metagenome assembly JAESFN01 (sample SAMN14505399, study PRJNA617100) | algae metagenome | isolation source: Iphinoe sp. HA4291-MV1 and co-occurring heterotrophs from trail next to... | place: USA: Maunawili Falls, Hawaii | collected 2009-07-25
TTAAGCACCATATCGCGCAAAACAGGCGCGGCCGATATAAGCAACATTGGCAACTGACGCCGAGAACGTGAATCATGTCACCCCAAGGTGACCGATAGAGGGAAACGTATCCAAATGGCCACTGAAGTGATGGAAAAGCCCCTGCAGTATCTCGACAAGGCGATGGGGGCGATCAAGCAGCTCGGCATTTGGCCCGAGCAGGCGGGTGAGCAGCCGATCACCGGCCTCTTGAACGAGATCACCGGGCTCGACGAGAACAAGGTCATCCTGATCGGTCGTACGCTGACCCAGGCGAGCGCCTTCAACGAAGTGGTGCGCAGCCAGGTCGCGGCGATGAATGTCGGCGAGCGCTACGAAGACATCACCAACGGCTTCAACTCCATCCGCGACGATGCCAAGGGCATGGTCGACCAGCTCGATGACGGCAAGCTCGACCTGATGGAGCGCGTTTCCAACGTCTGGATGAAGGTCAGCCGTGGCGACATCGCCTCGCGCTTCGACAAGATCCGCAACATCTATCTCGACGTCTCCAAGGAGACCAAGAACCAGGTCGACCGCGAGCACACCATTCTCGAAGCGTATCGCGATTTCCGCGGCGCGCTGAAGCAATCCGAAGTGATGGCGCTCGAACTGCTCGACGTCGCGACCAAGAAGCTCGACGACAAGAAGTCGATCCTCAAAGCGGCGGGCGATGCGCTGGCGGCGTTCACGACCGGCACCCCGGCCGACCGGGCGAAGCTCGAGATGGACCGCGACGAGAAGCTGCGCGACCTGCAGAACGAGGAACGCCGCTACCAGATCGCCAAGGACCTCTCGGATAACCTGACCATCTCTTACTCCACCTCGGAAGTGGTGATGGCGCGGCTGATGCAGACGACACAGGCCAAGGAGCGGGTCTACCAGCAGGCGATTTCGTTCTTTTCGACCAACGAGACGGTGTTCACGGCGCTCTCGGCCTCGTTCACCGGGCTGTTCGGCCTGCATGAATCGACCGAGACGCTGAATGCCATGAAGGAAGGCATGTCCAAGAGCCTCGAGACGCTCTCGGAGATCGGCGACCGGGTCGGCGAGGCGGCGGTGAAGGCCGGGTATGGCCCGACCATCCGCGCCGATGCCGTCAAGAAGCTGGTCGACTCGGTGGTGACCTTCCAGGAGAAGTCGCGCGTCATCATCAACGAGATGCGCGATGCGGCGACCAAGAACTCGGCCGAGATCCGCGATGCGGTCGAGGACGGCAAGCGCCGTCTGGCCCAGCTGGCTGCTGACGGCAATGCGCTGATCCTGGAAGAAAAGAAGGCCTGAGTTTGGAGCGCGAACGGGCTCGAACATGAGCACGACGACGGCGACTGCCGAGAAGGCCCCGCTGGACGAGGTAATGCTGGCGATGGACGTGGTCGACACGCTCCGTCACCGGCAGGACCTGGTCGAACGCGAACTCGCGGGCGATGCCCGCGAGAAGCAGCTGATCGAGAAGCTGCGCGAGATCTATCAGCAGCAAGGCATCGAGGTGACCGACGCAGTGCTCATGGAGGGCGTCAAGGCGCTCGACGAGAGCCGCTTCGTCTACACTCCGCCCAAGCCGAGCCTCGGGGTGAGCCTTGCCAAGCTCTATGTCGGCCGCAAGAAATGGGGCCCCGCCGCACTGGCGATCGCGCTGATCCTGGTGGTGGGGTTGGGCGGCTACTTCTTCGCCTATCGCCCGTACCAGCAAGCGCAGGTCGAGGGTGCCCGGGTCGAGCTCAGCGAAAAGCTGCCGGCTCAGATGGATGCGCTGTACCAGACGATCTTCGAAGAAACCAAGGTGCAGCAGGCGGTGACCGAGGCCGAGCAGCTGCGGACGCGCGGCAAGACCGCCGCCGCGGAGGGCAACCGCACCGGCGCCGAGCAGGCAATCGCCTCGCTGACCGGGCTGCGCGACCAGATCCGGCAGGAATACCAGTTGAAGATCGTCAATCGCGAAGGCCAGAAGACCGGGTTCTGGACCTTCCCCGAGGTCAATACCGCGGCGACCAATTACTACGTGGTGGTGGAGGCGATCGGCGCCGACGGCAAGCCGTTGACGTTGCCGGTGACCAATGAGGAAAACGGCCAGACCGAGAATGTCGCCATCTGGGGCGTGCGGGTCCCCGAGGGTACCTATCGTTCGGTGGAAAGCGACAAGAAGGATGACGGCATCCTGCAGCGCAACATCCTTGGCCTGAAGGAATACGGCTTCCTCGATGTCGACTACGTCATGCCGGTGTTGGGTGGAGCCGTGACACGGTGGTGAGGCAGGTTTTCCCATGAGCCTTTCCGGACCTGAGGCCCTGCGCTCGCTCGACGAAGCGCTGCGCGACATCCGCCGCGAAGAGGACGAGATCGCCAAGCGCCTGGCGCGTTCGGCCGAGCTCGTCACCAAGTTCAAGGAAACCGAAAGCGAGTTGCTGCGGCAATTGGCCGAGGTGCGGCTCGACCCGGCGTCGCAGGCAGCGCTGGCCGGCCGGCTGAGCCAGGCCGAAGTGAAGGCACGCGAGATGCTGAGCCGGCACGGCGCCGAACTGAGCGCGGCGGAAGACGAACTCAAGGGGCTCGACAGGCAGATCGCGGCGCTCGCCAAGGAACGCACCGAGCAGGCAGCGGCGGCCGACAAGGCGCAGGCCGAACTGAAGACGCTGGCCGACCGGGTGGCCGTGGAAGCGGTGAAGAATCCCGAATATGCGGAAAAGCGCAAGGCTGCCGAGCAGTTGGCCCATGTCGCCGAAGAGAGCCTGCGCAAGACCCAGCAGGCCGAGTCGGACCGCGAGCAGAAGGGCAAGCCCTACCGCGACGATCCGCTGTTCATGTATCTGTGGGAGCGCGGCTTCGGCACCAAGAACTACCGCGAGAACAACCTCATCCAGTATTTCGACAGCCTGATCGCCGGGCTGGTCGGCTTCCCCGAGGCGCGGGCGAATTTCGCCATGCTGAACGAGATTCCGATGCGGTTGCGCGAGCACGCCGACCGCCAGCAGCAGATTGCGGTGGCAGCCGGCGAGGATGTGACCAAGCTGGAGAAGGCAGCGGTGGACGCGGCCGGCGGGCGACCGACCCGCGAGCTGCTCGAAAAGGCCGAAGCGCGGATTGCGGCGATCGATCAGGAGATGGTCGGGGCCGAAGACAAGCGCGACGAACGCGCCAGGTCGCAGCGTGAACTGGCGCAGGGCAGCGACCCGGCGTTCAGTGCAGCGGTGAGCGGGCTCGCCGAGGCCCTGGGGCGCGAGGACATCCAGACGCTCCTCGCCGAAGCGCGTGCCACCGAAACCGGGCAGGACGACACCATCGTCAAGCAGATCGACGAGTCCCGGCAGCGGGCAGCCGAAGAAGATGGCGACAGCCGCGAGCAGAAGACCCGGTTGAAAACCCTGGCGGCGCGGCGGCGCGAGCTCGAGGACATCCAGTACGAGTTCAAGAAGCAGAACTTCGACAACCCGCGCTCGACCTTCCGCGAGGACAAGCTGGTCGGCGACCTGCTGAACGATTTCCTGCGCGGCGGCATCACCGCAGCCGATTACTGGGGCCAGTGGCGGCGCAGCCAGAACTGGACCGGCGGGGTACAGCCGCAGCAGCAGAGGCAGGATTCGCCCTGGGGCGGCGGCAGCAATAGCGGTGGCGGCTTCAGCTGGCCGGACTCGAGCTTCGGCGGCGGTGCCTCAGGCGGCGGCCGGCGCGACGGTGGCTTCGGCGGCAGCTGGGGCCGGTTGCCTGGCGGCGGGGGTGGCGGCTTCGGCGGCGGAGGCGGCAATTCGGGTGGCGGCGGTTTCTCGCGCCCCCGCACCGGCTCAAGCGGCAACCGCACCAGCGGCGGCTTCAAGACCGGCGGCGGGTTCTGACCGCGCTCTAGCCGTCAGAACGCGAAGGTTACCGTTGCGAGGGTGGTATTGCCCTCGAAACGGTTGACGGCGTTGAACTCCTGGTAGTGGCGCAGGCTGATGCTGGTCGGGATGTCGCCGATCTCGGTATTGTAGCCGAGGCCGAGGCCCACCGCATCGACGCTGCCTTTGAAAGCGCCGAGCGTCGCGCCCGAACCGCTGTCTCCGGTCAGCTGCCGGTAGTCGTAGCCGACGATGCCGAGCGTCAGCCCGTTGCCGAAATCCTTGGCAATGGCCCACTCGAAATGCATCTCGAGGCCGGACTGGTAGTCGGTCTCGTCGTTGATGAAGTTGTAGGTCAGGCCGAGCTGTGCATCGAGCTGCAGCTTGCTCTCGGGCTCGATCCAGGTGAAGGCCCAGCCGGCGTCGATTGATGGACGGTTAAGGCCGGTGCTGGGAGAAAAGCCTGGCTCATAGGTACCGGTCGGCAGCAGCGCCGAAATGTAGGCGGTATGAAAGAAGGTGCCCTCGGACCAGCCGACCTGCGCCTTGAGCCAGGTGTCGAGCAGGCCCCAGCCGCTGGTTTCGGCTTCGATGCCAGGACCGCCGCCGGCCGAGAGTTGGGCATCGAGGTCGATGTGACCGATACCGACGGTGGCGCTCAACCCCAGCGTGCCGCCGAGAAACTGCCCGTCCGGCACATGCAGCAAATTGACCCCGCTCTGAAAGAACCCGACGTCCGCGCCAGCCTCGATCGGCACGCCGCCGACCGTCGCCGTTCCCTCGATGACGCCCGAATAATAGCCGGCCAGTGGCGTCACGTAGGTCCCGGCCGGTGGGGTGATACCGGCGTTGAAAGCCGCGCCGCCGAGGCCATAAACGCTGAAGCCGCCCTCGGCGGCAAATGCATCGCCACCCGTCGCGGCGAGCACCATTATCAGTGCGACCAGGCTTTTGTGCATGCCACCGCTCCCCGCAAAGCCGACTCAACGCAATGAAGCATCGACCGGACCTACTGCTTCGGCAAGCTCAAACTGATGTATACTTACCCTCACCTTCAAATATGTGGTGAAATTTACTCGATCGTTGCTTTGTACTATTTCGTACACATATTCAATAACTGCGAGATACCAGAGTAATCCACACACGACCGGACTAGGGCCGTGGCCGCTCGGGGCTCAGCCCGTCAAGCAGCAAGTCCAGACCGCGCTTGAAGGCGCCGTCCCAATCGCTGTCGAGTAACAGGCGGGTGCGATCGATGGTTGGGTAGCGATCGCCGAGTTCGGTGAGGCGGCCTTGCGCAGCGGCGAGATCGTCGGCGGAGCGCTCGAAGCTGCCGCGAGTGATGGTCGCGCCCATCACGTAGTTCCAGACCGACCAGATTGCCACGTTCAGGTCGGCATCGGCGACGCCGGCGCGCGACAGGGTGTGACTTAGCAGTTCGAGGCGGCCAAGCATGCTCGGGCCGAGGGCACGACGCGGCAGCAGCGCTGCCGACCAGGGGTGGCGCAGCATGGTGGCACGCCAGTCCTCCAGCATGTGGACGACATTGGCGCGCCAGCCATGGGCGTCAGCTTCGGGTGGGTGGTAAGCGAGCACTGCATCAAGGGCGAGGTCGAACACCTGCTCCTTGTTGCCGACATGCCAATAGAGGCTCATCGCACCGGCCCCGAGCCGGTCGGCAATCCGGCGCATCGACAAGCCATCGACACCCTCGGCGTCGAGCAGATCTACCGCAGTGGCAATGATGCGCTCCAGCGAGAGCGGTGGCCCGCCGGACGCGGTGGCAACACCGGCGCTTCGGGTGCGCCTCGCCGGGGCACCGCTGGGTTTGGGTGGCATGTGGTCCTCGCTGTCAGTCTGTCGATCTAGGCCGACACCACCAGATGTGTCGACCCTGCCGATTGACTCGTACAGCGTACGATGGCACTTTCTCGTACATTGTACGAGTCAGGCGTACGAACCAAACGCAACCAGGCCCGCCGCAGACCCAGCGGAGGCCGCGAGAACCCATCATGTCGCGCACATTCAAGCAGCTGCTCATCGGAGGACTGATCATCATGACCGCAGGCGTTTCTACAGTGGCGAAGGCCGACGATCCGAGGCTCAGCATCGTCAATCCGCCAAACCTGTTCGACCCGACGCCCAACGGCTACAGCACGGCGGTGATCGCGCCCGAGGGCGTACGGATCGCCTACATCTCTGGACAGGGCGGGCAGGACAGCACGGGCAACCTGTCGCCCGACTTCGCCGCGCAGGTGAAGCAGGCCTATGCCAATCTCGACGCAGCGCTCGAGGGCATCGGAGCGAAGCCGGACCAGGTGGCCAAGCTGACGATTTTCGTCGTCGACCACGACATGTCCAAGCTGGGCCTGCTGACCGAGACGGTCAAGGCGATGTTCGGCGAAACGCTGCCGGCACAGACGCTGGTGCCGGTGCCCAAGCTGGCGATCGACCCGATGCTGTTCGAGGTCGAAGCGATCGTCATGCTGAAATAGCGCAGAGGGCCTTCGCCCGAGGCGCCGCGACGCTCATTGCGCTCTGGCGCTGGAAAGGCGGACGATCAGCTTTCCCGGGAAGGTGATCGTCCTTGCCTGCTTCCCGGCTGTACCGCCGATCCGTTCCAGCAGCAGTTGCATGGCTACTTTGGACATGTCTTCGGCAGGCTGGTCGATGACCGTCAGAAATGGGGAAATCACGGCGAGGTGCTGGACGTCGTCGAAGCAGGCCAAGGCCATGTCTCCGGGGACGGTAATGTCGGCCTGGCGCAGCGCCTGCATCACCCCGACGGCGGTCATGTTGTTGACAGCAAAGATCGCTGATGGCCGCTCGGCGATCGCCAGTACCTGCTGCGCCGCGCGGTATCCGCCCATTTGGTCGGTGGTGGTGTGGAACACCAGGTCGTCGTCGAACGGCAAGCCGGCATCTTGCAGCGCCATGCGGTAACCCGCCAGCCGCTGGCGGCCGGTGGAGACCTCGTCGGCATCGGTAACGAAAGCAATGCGCCGATGGCCGACCGCAACGAGGTGCGCGACCAGTTGGCGCGCGCCGTCGGTGTTGTCGAGAGTGACGCTGTCGCATTCCAGCCCGGCGACCAGCCGGTCGAGCAGCACGATGGGGAAATTGCCATCGACATAGCGGCCGAGATTCTGCCGCGAGCTGTCGCCAACCGGGGCAATCAGCAGGCCTTCGACCCGGTGCGAAATCAGGTCGGTGATGTATTCACGCTCGAGCCGCAGGTCGCTTTCGGAGTTGCACAGCAGGAGCTTGAAGCCGGCCTTGCGCGCCGTGGTTTCGGCGCCGCGCACGATCGGGCCGAAGAACGGGTTCGAGACATCGGGCACGATCATGCCGATCAGCCCGGTCTTTTGCGAGATGAGGCTGCTCGCCACCTTGCTCGGGGCATAGTCGAGTTCGGCGATGGCGGTTTCGATGCGCTGCCGCGTTTCCGCCGAGACGCCCGGCTGGCCGTTGATCACTCGCGACACCGTCATGGCCGAGACGCCGGCCAGGCGCGCCACATCTCGAACTGTTGCCGCCATGATACCTTGCGCCGCCCCCAGATGCTTACCTATCCGAACCCCGGTCTGCTGTCATCAAAGCTCAGGCCCGGCTCGACGCCGCCCACAGGTGCGGGGGGGCTTTAGACTAGGTGTGGGCGTCGTGGTGACCGGATGGGGCGGCGCGGCCGCGGTGCACCGCAAGGCAGGACAGCACACCGGCCAGCACCAAGGCGAAGGCGAGAACCTCCGACAGCTGCGGCCAGCGCTGCTCCCAGACGAAGCCGTAGAGCAGCGCGAACACGGTTTCGAAGACGATCATCTGCCCGACCAGGGTCAGCGGCAGCAATCGGCTCATCCGGTTCCACAGCGCGTTGCCGCAGATCGACGCGAGCACCGCCACACCGATGGAGACGCCGGCAAACTGCAGCCACTCCATCGGGAGGTGCGCGGCGGGCTGCAGCACGGCGATAAGCGGCACCAGCAGCAGGGCCTGGGCGCCGGTAACGACGCCGGTGAGCAGGCTCCAGTCGTGCGCCGACAGGTGCGGCAGCCGGGCGAGACAGCGGCTGTTGCCGACGGCATAGGCAGTCCATGAGGCGAGCGCCCCGAAGGCGCAGACGAGGCCAAGCAACTCGGTGCCGACCGCTGCCGTGCCGATCGCCTGCCAGCCGATGGCGAGCGCCCCGGCGGCGCAGAGCAAAAGCGAGGGCAGCAGTGCCCGGAGCGGTACCGCACCGCGGTCGCGGCTGCCAATGATGGTGACGGTGACCGGCAGAAAGCCGACGACCAGCGAGGCCATGGCGACGCTGCCCAGTTGCACTGCCGAAGCGACGAGGACGTAGTAGAGCGTGTTACCGGCCAGCGCGAGCCAGCAGAGCGACAGCCAGTCGCGGCGGGTCAGCGCGGCACTGAGGGCGCGCCAGCGCGGCAGGATCAGCACGGCGGAGATGGCGCCGTAGGCCAGGTAGCGTCCGGCGGCGAGTTCCAGCGGGCTGAAGCTGCGTACCAGCTCCGGAGCAAGAAACACCAGGCCCCATAGCGCCCCGGCTGCGACGCCGAAGGCCAGGCCGAGAGTGGTGCTGCAGGCGCCCGATGGCGTGGCGGTGGTAGTGCTCAAGCTGGCCTCGCAAGAATTCTGAGCGAGGGGTATCATCGCGGAGGCGAGCGGAGCGCTCTTGATTGCGCCACCAAATGCAACAAAAACTCACCCATGAGCCAAGCCAGACTACCTGCCCGTAAGCTCGACAGCTTCGATCGCGCCATCCTCAGGATCATCCAGCGCGACAACAAGATGCCGCAACGGCAGATCGCCGAAGCGGTGAATCTGTCGGCGGCCGCGGTGCAGCGGCGGATCGCCGCGATGGAAGCCGCCGGCGTGATCGAGAAAAACGTCGCGGTGCTCGATACCAGCGCCGTGGCGATGGGGATAACGGCAATCGTCGAGGTGCACCTGAGCAACGAGCGGCTGCAGACGGTGGACGCGGCCAAGGCACTGTTCCGCGACGCACCGGAGGTGCAGCAATGCTACTACGTGACCGGCGGCACCAGCTTCGTGTTGATCATCGTCTCGCCCGACATGGTGAGCTACGAGGCGACGACGCGGCGACTGTTCGCGCAGAATGAAGCCGTGGCGAGCTTTCGGACGCTCGTGGCGCTCGACCGGGTGAAGACCGGATCGGAGATCATCGTCCCCTAGGCGACTGGCGACCTCGCCCTACTCTATGAGGCACCGGCGATCGATCTCGGCGACGCTGTTCAGCCCGGCCAGCCCCATGGTCACGTCGAGCTCCTTGCGGATGATCTCGATGGCCCGGGCTACGCCGGCCTGTCCCCCGGCGCCGAGGCCATAGATGTAGGAGCGACCGACGAGGCAGCCGCGGGCGCCGAGCGCTATGGCGCGCAAGACGTCCTGTCCGGAGCGCACGCCGCCGTCGAACAGCACTTCGAGATCAGCGCCGACGGCAGCCGCGACGTGCGGCAGGATCGAGATCGAGGAGGAGGCTCCATCCATCTGCCGGCCACCATGGTTGGAAACGACGATGGCGGAGGCACCAGCAGCGGCAGCGGCGCGTGCATCCTCGACATCGAGGATGCCCTTGATGATCAGCTTGCCCGGCCAGATGCTGCGGATCCACTCGACGTCGTGCCAACTCAGCGTCTCGTCGAACTGGTGCGCGACCCACTCGGTGAGCGCCCTGACGCGGGCGCTGCCGTGCACGAAGCCCGCGAGGTTGCCGAAGGTCCGGCGCTTGGCCGCGAGCATGCTCAGAGCCCAGCGCGGCTTGGTCGCCATGTTGACGAGGTTGGCGAACTTGAGGGCCGGCGGCACCGAGAGGCCGTTCCTGATGTCGGCATGGCGCTGGCCGGGCACCTGCAGATCGACGGTGAGCACCAGCGCGCTGCAGCGCGCCGCGATGGCGCGCTCGATCAGCGAGCGGGCAAAGCCGCGGTCCTTCATCACGTAGAGCTGGAACCAGAACGGCCGATCGACCGCGGCGGCGACATCCTCAATCGAGCAGATCGAGAGCGTACCGAGGGTGTAGGGGATACCGGCGGCCTGAGCGGCGCGGCAGGCGAGGATCTCGCCATCGCCCCACTGCAGGCCACCCAGCCCGATGGGGGCAAGCGCGATGGGCAGCGCCGCGGGCTCGCCGACGAGTGTGGCGCTGGTGCTGCGGCGAGAGATATCGACAAGCACCCGCTGGCGCAGGTTGATACGCTGCAGGTCGGACCGGTTGGCGGTGAGCGTCTGCTCGGTGTAGGAGCCGGCTTCGGCATAGCCGAAGAAGGCGCGGGGCACCCGCTTTCGTGCAGCCTGTCGAAGATCCTCGATGCAGGTCATCGCCCGCATTGCGGCCGGCACCGGCGCCGATCGGTCGCTGGCAAGAGCCTCGCCTTGCTGTTCAAGAAGGGCGTCCATGAGAGCACCTCGGGTTCTGGTGCTGCCATCGATCCGTCTGCAGGCGGGCAGTGTAAATTCACTAGCGGGTATACTTTACGAGGCGCTAGCATCGTTCCATGCCCCGCTCCGCGCACGAAACCCGCCAGAAAATCCTGCGTGAGGCCCATCGGCTCTTCCGCAGGAGCGGGTTCTTCCGTGCCGGCATAGATGAGATCGCTGCCGCGAGCCGGGTGACCAAGCGCACCGTCTACCATCACTTCGACAGCAAGGACGCGCTGTTGGCGGCGGTGCTGTCAGCGCAGCATGAGGAGGTGTTTCAAAGCCTCGAACCCTATGGAGTCAGGCTGGCGGGCACTCCGGCGGAGATCGTCGACGCGCTGTTCGACAAGCTGGTCGACTGGTCGACGACGCCGCGTTGGGCGGGCTCGGGCTTCACCCGGCTCGCCATGGAGCTGGCGGATCTGCCGGGGCATCCGGCGCGGACCATCGCGCACAAGCATAAGGCGGCGTTGGAGCAGTATCTCGCCGACGTGCTGGCGACGGCCGGGTTGGAGTGCCCGCGCGAGCGGGCGCGGGAACTGTTCGTGCTGCTTGAGGGCGCCATGGCACTGATCCTGATCCACGGCGACCCGTCCTATGCCAGGGCCGCCGCCGGTGCCGCCAAGCGGCTGTTCGAGCCGCTGCGCACGACGGACGAGGTGGCGCCGCGCGTCGCGACGCCGGTTTAGCTTGGCGCCCTGCCCTCAGAGCCCGGTGGCGCTTTCCTGCTGCGCGTTGTAGCGGGCGCCCTGGACTTCGATCGCGGCGGCCGCGGCGTCGATCTCGGCGAGAGTCTGCGGCGACAGCTCGAGTGAGGTCGCGGCGATGTTCTCCTCGAGGCGCGGCAGCTTGGTGGTGCCGGGGATCGGCACGATCCACGGACGCTGGGCGAGCAGCCAGGCGAGCGCCACCTGGGCGGGCGTAGCGTTCAACTGGCCCCCGATACGGGCGAGGAGATCGACCATCTTCTGGTTTGCCTGGCGCGCTTCAGGGGTGAAGCGCGGAATGGTGTTGCGGATGTCGTGCGCCTCGAAGCTGGTCGTCGCATCGATCTTGCCGGCGAGAAAGCCCTTGCCGAGCGGGCTGTAGGCGACGAGGCCGATATCGAGCTCTTCGAGCAGATCGAGCACCGGCGGGCGCTGGAACCACAGCGAATACTCGTTCTGCAGCGCCGTGACGGGCTGCACGGCGTGGGCTCGGCGGATGGTCTGGAGCCCCGCCTCGGACATGCCGAAATGCCTCACCTTGCCCTCGGCGATGAGGTCGCGGACCGTGCCGGCGACATCCTCGATCGGCACGTTCGGATCGACGCGGTGCTGATAGTAGAGATCGATGTAGTCGGTGCGCAGACGCTTGAGCGAGCCTTCGAGCGCCGCGCGGATGTGCTCGGGCCGGCTGTTGACGCCGGTCGACTTGCCGGCCTCGTACTGAAAGCCGAACTTGGTGGCGATCACCACCTGGTCGCGTAGCGGGGCCAGCGCCTCGCCGACGATCTCCTCGTTGCCGAACGGGCCGTAGACTTCCGCGGTATCGAAGAAGCCGAGGCCGCGATCGACGGCGGCGCGGATCAGCGCGATCGAGGCGGTTTTTTCCGGGAAAGGGGCATAGGACTGGCTCATCCCCATGCAGCCAAGGCCGATGGCCGAGACTTCGAGGCCCTGCCCCAGTTTGCGCTTCTGCATGTCGATCTCCCTGAGGTTTTCGGCGGGAGTACAGCCCGCCGCTGGTTGCCAACATAGCCAACTGAATTGCTACCGATTAGGATCGATAATCTACATGCAGTTGTGAGCAGGCCTCAGCAATGGCGCGCACGCCGATCGATGACATGCAGGCCTTTCTCGCGGTAGCGCGGGAGCGAAGCTTTACCCGGGCGGCGGCGAAGCTGGGGGTGACGCCGTCGGCGCTCAGCCACTCCGTGAAGGGGCTCGAGGACCGGCTGGGGCTGCGGCTGTTGTCACGCACGACGCGCAGCGTATCTCCGACCGAGGCGGGGCAGCGACTGGTGAGCTCGGTCGGGCCGCATTTCGAGCAGATCGAAGCTGAGATCGCGGCGCTCAGCGAGCTGCGCGATAAGCCAGCCGGCACCATCAGGGTGTCGTGCGGGGATTCGGTCGTGGCGTCGGTGTTCCGGCCGATGCTGAAGGATTTCCTCGGGCGCTACCCCGACATCTCGGTGGAACTGGCGATCAACAACGGCTTCGTCGATATCGTCGAGCAACGCCTCGACGCCGGGGTGCGGCTGGGCGAGGCGCTGTCCAAGGATATGATCGCGGTGCGGATCGGGCCGGACTGGCGCTTCAGTGTGGTAGCGACGCCTGAATACTTCGAACGACGTGCGCCGCCCCTGACGCCGCATGAGCTCACCAACCACCAGTGCATCAACCTCAGGCTGACTACTGCCGGCGGCCTCTATGCATGGGAGTTCAACAAGGGCGGGCACGAGCTCAACGTGCGGGTGGAGGGGCAGTTGATCTTCAACAGTATCCTGCCCGTGCTGGACGCGGCGCTCGATGGCCACGGGCTCGGCAACGTGCCGGAGTTCATGGCGCGCAAGTACATCGAGAGCGGCGAACTGGTCGAAGTGCTGGCCGACTGGTCACCGCTCTGGCAGGGCTTTCATCTCTACTATCCCAACCGCCGCCAGCCCTCACCGGCGTTTACGGCGTTCGTCGAGGCGCTGCGCTATCGGGGTTAGTCTGAACGGCCCCTCACCCTGACCCTCTCCCCAGCGGGGAGAGGGGACGCAAGGCCACGGCCGGCGCCACATCGCCCCCCTCTCCCCGCTGGGGAGAGGGCCGGGGTGAGGGGCAGTCTACTTCGCCTGCAATAGCGCACTAGCCTGAGTGCCCGGCGCAGGGCGGGACGTCCTTGATCGGGGCGGAGGCCAGAACAGTCGAGAGCGGCTGGTTGCTGAGCAGCGGGGCCAGGCCAGGGACGCCAGGCAGCGCAACAAGCGCCGAGACGGTGGTCTTGGCCGGATCGATCGCCTCGGTGCGGCAGAGTTTTGGCGAAAGTGAAATCGACAGCGCGTTGTTGCCGGCCGGCAGGGTTTTGGCCCAGGCCTGGGCCTCGCGGATAGCCTGCTTGTCGGGGTCGGAGAAGCCGAACAGGTAGTAGTTGCGCTCACCCGACGGCGGCGGCAGCGTCCCCGCAAGGTCGCCGGCATCGGCGGCGACCAGCGTCGCCTTGACACGGCGCTCGCCACTCGACGGCGTAGTGATGTCGAAGCTGATGGTCGAGGCGCCCTGCACCGGCTCCAGCGAGGGCGGCAGATCGAAAGCGAGCAACAGGCTCGCCACGTCGTCGTTCAGATAATCGAGACCACGAAGCTTCGAGGCGGTGCCGATGGGGATCGATGAGCAGGCGGCGAGAGCGGCAAGCACAATAACGGCGGCGGCGATACGGGTGGTCCGGCGGCTCAACTTCCCCTCCCCTGCGCTCGGGGCGATGCTTCGTCGCTCGGGCGCAAGGTGATGGGTACGAGATTCCCGGGCGTGGGGGAATGGTGGAGGTGGACAACGCAGCTCTGGCTCCCCGCAACGCGAGGGAGGGCAGGAGCGCCACCGAGCCTTTAGTGGATCGACGGCGCCGCGGTCACCTCGTTAGCCCAGTCGAGGGCATAGTGGGCGACTTCTTCCCAGCCCTTTTCGCCGGCGAGGAAGTGCGAGCGATCGGCGAACTGGTGGAAATCGGTGCGGGATGGCGCCTTCTTCTGGATGTTGAAGATGGCCTTGGCGAGATACGGCGTGACGGTCCGGTCGTGCTCGGCCGAGATCACCAGCAGGGGTTGCTTGCGCGCCTTGGCTTTCACCGCGGTGCCGAACATGCCGGCAGCCTGGTAGAAGATGTTGGTGGGGGTGGGCACCACATAGTCGTCATAGGCGACCTGCTGGTCAGCGGCATCCAAAGTGTTGGCAAAGTTCTTGGCAAACCCCTCACGGGTGATGGTCTGGGTGGTGCCTGGGCCAGCAAAGATCGGCGGCAGGGCGGCGAGCAGTGAGACCGGTCCAGGCAGGGCGCCGGCAATCGGGCCGGGATCCATGGCAATGCCGGCGACGCCATAGCCACGGTCGAGCAGCAGCTGAGTGATGAGGCCACCCATCGAGTGGCCAATGATGACCGGCTGTTCGTCGAGACCGTCGATGATCCGAGCATAGTGATCGACGATCTTGCCGAAGGTCAGGCTGCCGAGCCGCTTGTCCGGGTGGGCGCGGAGGTCAGCTGAGTTGCCTTCGAGATAGGGCCAGGCCGGCGCCAGTGTCTTATAGCCGGCAGCTTCGAACACCGAGCGGAGCTTGTCCCAGCTCGAGGTGTGCATCCAGGCGCCAGTGATGAACAAGGCGGTCTTGCTCTGGTTGAGGTTGGCTGCGGCGAAGGCGGCTGAGGTTTCGAGGTTGGTGGTCATTTCAATCTCCCGTTTGAAAGTCTCGTCGCGTCATTGCGATGACGATTAGATCGCATGCGACTGAATTATCCACAACGCGCGGAATCGCATGGCTGCCATGCTTCAGCCGCTTGCGATTCACTCGTATGCGCTCTATTTAGAAGGTACGACTGGAGACGTCAGATGGACAAGAAAGAGATCGCCGAGCAGATCAGGCTCGATGCGCTGCTGTGCTTTTCAGCCTACTCGCTGAGCCACGCGTTCAGCCGGTTCTACCGGCCGATGCTGGATAAGCTTGGGCTCACCTACCCGCAATTCGTGGTGATGATGGTGCTTTGGGAAAACGGCAAGATCACGATGAAGGCGCTCACCGACCTGGTGATGCTGGAATCGAACACGCTGACGCCACTGCTCAAGAAGCTCGAGGCGGCCGGGCTGGTGAAGCGCATGCGCAACAAGGACGACGAACGGGTGCTCGATGTCGAGATCACCGAAGCCGGATTGGCGCTGAAGGCCGACGGCCAGTTGGCCGCAGTGGAACTGGCGCTGGCGAGCGGCGAGGATCTCGACGGGGTGATCGAGATGCAGCAGCGTATGGCGAGGATGCGCGACAGCGTGCGCGAGAAGCTCGGGGCGGCGTGAGGCGACTGATCAGCAAGGCGAGGCTGCGACATGAAATGCACGCTACAACCGCCGGCAGTGCCGCAACGCCCCCTCGCACTTTGCGCCGCCAGTGGTGGCGGCACCCGACATACCGAGACCCAACCGGTTGTCCCCCTCTCGCGCTTCATCTACTCAATCCCGGTCGGAACGATCGAGGAGCCGCCGGTGGGATGGGATGCACTCGCGCTGTGGGGCGACGACGTGGTGCGCGTCGAGCGGCTGACCGGTGGCGTCGCCAACGATGTGTGGAGCGTACGCATTGGTGGCAAGCTGGCGGTGGCCCGGCTCGGCAAACGTAGCGACGCGGATCTCGGCTGGGAGGTCGGTTTGCTGCGGCATCTCGACCGGCATGGCCTGACCGTGCCGGTGCCGATCCCGACCGCAGATGGTCGCCCGTTCGCCGATGGCCTCGTGGTGATGCAATTCCTCGAAGGTGGGCGGCCTGAGACCGCAGTCGACTGGCGGCGCGTCGCCGAGACGCTACGCGAGGTGCACCGGCTGACGACGGACTGGCCGCAGCGCCCTGGCTGGCGCTCGTCGACCGACCTGCTCGTCGCTGACACCGGAACACGCATCAACCTCAACGCCATGCCGGCAGAAGGCGTGGCCCGCTGCCGGGCGGCTTGGGCTCGGCTCGCCGGGCGTACCACCTCTGTCGTCCATGGCGACGCCAACCCGCGCAATATCCTGATGACGGCTGACAGGGTCGCCTTGATCGATTGGGACGAGGCACATGTCGACGTGCCTGACCTCGATCTCGACCTGCCGCACAACGCCGCGGACCTGGACCACGAAGCACTCGATATCGCGGCACAAGCCTCGGCGGCCTGGGAGGCGGCAGTGTGCTGGAAGGATGACTATGCGATCAGCCGGCTGGCGGAAGTCCGGCCGGTGGCAGGGGCGAACGGATGAGACCGCATCCGCTGTTCAAGGACCGATCTATCCCGGCTCTGCATGTCCTCGGCGACTTCACCTTGCGGTCTCTGTCGATCAACGACCTCAACCGAGACTTCAGCGCCGTTATGGCCAGCGCGGTCGAGATCAAGGCCGCCAACCCCGGATCGAGCTGGCCGGACGGGCTGACCAAGGAGAAGAACCTTATCGACCTCGCCTGGCACCAGCGGGAGTTCGAGGCGCGCCGCAGCTTCGCCTGGGTGATCGAAAGCAGCAATGCCGACTACCTTGGCTGCCTCTACGTCTACCCCTCGATTGCCGGAGAGCCGGCGGCCGACGTCGTCTGGTGGTGGCGCACGGGAGCAGTGGTTTCCCCTCGATCGTTCCGCCTGCATCTGCAGCAATGGCTGGGCAGCGATGACTGGCCACGCCTCGACTACCGACTGCAGGCCGACTGAGCGGCTCCCCCTCTCACGGGTCTCGTCAGGCAGGGACGTAGATGAGCCTCATCGTGTCGCCGATCTGTTCGCTGGACTGGAGGCGGAGCGGCGGTCGGGGGCCATGGAAGAACGGCTTGCCGCTGCCAAGCACGACCGGCCGGAGGTAGAGCTGGTACTCATCGATAAGGCCAAGCTCACCCAGGCCCCCTGCCAGCTCCGGGCCGGCGACGTCGATGACGCCCTCGTGCTCGGCCTTCAGCGCCCTGACGGACGCTTCGAGATCACCGTTCAGCAAGGTGGCGTTCGGCCCGGCCGATTTCAGGGTGCGTGAGACAACCCATTTCGGCTTCGCGCGCCAGGCTGTCGCGAACGCCCGACCGGTCTCGTCTTGTTCAGCTTCCTCCCCGTCCCAGTAGCGCATGATTTCGTACATGCGCCGGCCAAGCAGGCTGCCGGTGAAGCTGCTGAGTTGAGTGCTGAAGTGCAGATGCAGCGCGTCGTCGGGCATCGGCAGGCCGGGTTGGCCCTCGGCGCCGGCGACATAGCCATCGAGGGACTGCATCATTCCGAATATGAGCTTGGCCATGCCTGGCTCCTGTCAATGGGCGGCGATCCGAAGGGACCCGCGTTCATTTGCGCCTGGTCCTGTGCTAACAGTCGGGCTCGGCCGGAAACCACCTCTATTTTGCAACCAGTTTTGCGGATGGACACGATGACCTACCGACGCGCCGGGTGCCCGATCAACAACACGCTCGAGACTTTTGGCGACCGCTGGAGCCTGATCATCCTGCGCGACAGTATGTTCGGCGGGCGCCCTCGCAGCTTCCGATCTTACCTGACCGAGAGTATCGAAGGCATCGCCTCGAACATCCTTACCGACCGGCTGAAGCGCCTCACCGCCAATGGGCTGCTGACGCGCAGCCGCGACCCCAGCCACAAGCAGCGCGTCGTCTACTCACTGACCGAAAAGGCGATCGAACTGGTGCCGCTGATGGCGGTGATGGGCAGTTGGGGGCTGCGTCACACCCTGCCGGCGGCCGACCTCGCCACCGGCGCGCAGGTGCTGGAGGATGGCGGCCCGCAGCTTTGGGAAGAGTTCATGGCGGAGCTGCGGCACATCCACCTGGGCGCGCCGCAACCGGCAGTGTCGGCCTTCGCCAAGATGGAGGCGGCCTATGTGGCCGCCGCCGCCGAGTAGGGCGTACGCCGCCAAGGTAGGCGCTTCTTCCCACCGGCGTCATCCCCGCGAAGGCGGGGACCCGGTGGGATCTCTCAGCCGCAGCGGGTGCCGAGGCATCCCACTAGGTTCCCGCCTGCGCGGGAATGACGCCGGTGGGTGTGAGACGCCCCGAGGGTCGTTAAGCGCCTTGCTAAGAGCACTCCCAGCCTAGAACAGATAGGCCGCGGTGATTTCGAGGGTGTGTCCCGAGAGGTCCGGGTCGCTGGAATAGACGAGATGGCGGTAGCTCATGCGCGTCGCGACGTTCGGGCTGAGCACCAGGCCAAGGGTGGCGCCGAGCGCCAGCGTCGTGACCCCGTCGCCCTGCGGGACGCCATCGAAGGAGAGCTCACCGCCAGTCTCGTAGTAGCCGTCGACGGCAGCCCAGATGCTGTTGCCGAAATTGCGGGTGATATGGCCCTCGACGCCGAAGATCGGTGCCTGGCTCAACACCGTGACCGGGCCGGGCGCGTCGTCGTTGTCGCCGAAGACCTGCAGCACCGGCCGGAGCTCGAAGGTGGTCAGTTCCGGATCGATCATGTTGTCGCCCAGCGCGAAGCTGATGGGCAGGCTGGCCTGGAACGACCAGCGGTTGAGCCCGAGGTTCACCATCCGGTTCGCATCGTAATCACCGGTGGGGAGGAACAGCTTGCCCTCGACCATGGCCTGGAAGCCCGGCTTGTGCATGGCGTAGTCCATCGGGGCGAGGGCCGGCATGCCCGCCAGCCCCAGGGCCGCCCCGACCACCAGATCGCCCTGGGCGATGCCGGTGTCGATGGTGCCGGCCAACGAGTCGAACGTCATGCCGCCGACCGGCAGGCCGATCAGCACGAGGCCGACATTGCCGCCGACATCGAAGGTCTTGCGATAGGTCGGGGTCAGCACGCCGACGTCCAGCGTGGTGTCCCCAAGTAAGCCAATATTGTCCTCGACATGGATCATATTGAGCGCCAGGCTGATGTCGCTGGCCCCGCCCGGACGCAGGTGATAGGCCCGCGCCCCATCCCAGGCCAGCGCGCCCGAGACCATCGATACCGACGCCAGTGCCGCCACGGCCAGCCTTGCAAGCATGCTTCCCTCCTGTCGATCGGTTGCCGCAACAACCGCCACAGCCGGGCAAATCAGCACCGGCCCCCATGGTCAGAGTGCACGCGCCTTAAAGTAGGGACAAGAATTTTCTGGCCAGGTACGATCACATCGGTTGAAGCGTGGCACAGTATCCACAACTCGGATGGAGTTGCGGGTGTGGGTCAAATCACCAGATCAGCCCGCACCGGGTAGTGATCCGACCCGACATCGCCAAGCGTCCGATAGCTGCCGGCCTTCATTCTGCGGGTCAGGACCTGGTCGATCTGGATGACCATCCAAGGCTTACTGACCGGCCAGTTGTGCCCGCTCGAGCCTCGCCAGCTCGTCGGCGATGCGTCGCGCGGCCCGCCCGTTGATCAGCACCACCCAGGCGAGGAAGAGCGCGGTCAGCCCGCCGGCCACGAGGGCGAACAGGCCCATCTCGGGTGCCGCGACGAAGGTTCCGGCGTAGATCATGGCGAAACCCGGCAGCATCGGAGCGACGTACCAGAGCGAAGCGAAACGCAGCAGCTGATGTTCGCGCCGCAGCCGCCGGATCAGGTGATCGAGCCCCGTCTGCGCCAAGTCCTGCGCAGGCTGCCGGCCAGTGACGAAGAAGTAGGTTGCCGAGGCCAGGAGGCCGAGCGGCAGCGTCGCAAAGCCCAGCGCCCGCACCAGCTCGGCGGGATCACCGACGTTCTGCAGGGCGAAGACGGACATGGCCAGCAGGAACAGGCCGGCGAAGCCGCCGGCCGCCAGCTCCAGCCTGTTGCGGCGACTGGTGACGCGCTGCAGTTCGCTTTCGCGCTGGCGCAGGTCGGCGAGCGAAGGAGTGGCGATGAGTACAGTTTGTTCGAGCCAATGGTCGCTGACGGTCTTCATGACGATGCCTTGCTGTCGAAGTGGTTGGCCAAAAGGCGCTTGATGCGGTGGATGCGGGTGGCGACGGCTCCGGCCGAGAGGCCACAGACCTCGGCGATGCCTGCCGCGTCCTCGCCCTCGAGATAGAGCAGCATCACCTGCCGATCGAGCGGTTCCAGCCGGTGCAGCAGGTGGTGGATGCGGGTGAGCGCCAGCCGGTCGGCAACCTCGCCCTCATGCGATGGCACCGGGATCGGCTCGCCGGCCTGCTCCAGATCCTCGAGGCTGAGCGCGCTACCGCCGCGCAGGGCCCGGCGGACGTGATCGGCGGCGACGTTGTGAGCGACGCGATAGACCCAGGTCTTGAGCGAGCATCGCCCATCGAACCCGGCCATGCTGCGCCAGAGCTGCAGGTGAATGTCCTGCAGCAGGTCCTGCCGCTCGACGGGGCGCAGCTCGTAGCCCGCGGCTAGCCGGCCGAGCGCAGCGCCAAAGCGGCTCGCCGCCAGCGCATAGCGCTCGTCGGGGCTCATGGCGATGATTAGTGGAGGGTCGGTGGGCGGCTCAGGTTGTGTGCTCATAACCCAATAGTCGGCGCGCAGCGGACTTTCTTACAGGATGAGCAGTTTGCCACCTCCCCCGACATGCGGGGGAGGAGCGGAGCGATCGTGACTTACCCGAAAACGCTGGCGCCGCGGTCTGCGGTGCCGACCAGGGCCCGGAAGCCGGCGAACAGTTCACGGCCCATGCCGTAGTGCTCACGGCGAAGGTCCTCGGTGGCCGGGGTGCGGGAGAAGAATTCCTTCTCGTCGCCGATGAAGGTCAACGTGCCTTCGTTGGCATCGAGACGGATCAGATCGCCATCGCGGATCTTGGCGATGGCGCCGCCATCGCTGGCTTCCGGCGTCATGTGGATGGCGGCGGGAATCTTGCCCGAAGCGCCGGACATGCGGCCATCGGTGACCAGCGCGACCTTGTGGCCGCGATCCTGCAGGATACCGAGCTGCGGGGTAAGCTTGTGCAGCTCGGGCATGCCGACCGACTTGGGGCCCTGGAAGCGGACCACGGCGATGACATCACCGGTGAGTTCGCCGGCCTTGAACGCTGCGAGCATGCCCTCCTGGGTGTGGAAGACCCGGGCCTTCGCTTCGACGACGCGGTTCTCCGGCTTCACGGCGGAAACCTTGATCACCGACTTGCCAAGATTGCCCGAGAGCACCTTGAGGCCGCCATTGGCCGAGAAGGCATCCTTCACCGGTGCCAGCACCTTGGGGTTGCCGGAGACGGCCGGCGACGGCTCGAAGCTGAGCTTGTCTTCCATCAGCTTGGCTTCAACGGTGTAGCCCGAGAGCCCGGCGCCCCAGACGGTCTTGACGTCTTCGTGCAGGTACCCGGCTTCGAGCAGTTCGCGGATCAGGAAGCCCATGCCGCCGGCAGCGTGGAAGTGGTTCACGTCGGCGATGCCGTTGGGATAGACGCGGGCGAGCAGCGGCACGCCGCCACTGAGCTCCGACATATCCTCCCAGGTGACCTTGAGGCCGGCCGCGGCAGCAATGGCGACGAGGTGCATGGTGTGGTTGGTCGAGCCGCCAGTGGCGAGCAGGCCGACGAGGCCATTGACGATCGCCTTCTCGTCGACGATGTGGCCGATCGGCGTGTAGTCGTTGCCCTCGGCGGTGAGCGACAGGGCGCGCTTTGCCGCCTCGCGGGTCAGCGCCTCGCGCAGCGGCGTGTTGGGGTTGACGAAGCTGGCGCCCGGCAGATGCAGGCCCATGATCTCCATCAGCATCTGGTTGGAGTTGGCGGTGCCGTAAAAGGTGCAGGTGCCGGGCGAGTGGTAGGACTTGGCCTCCGACTCGAGCAGCTCGGCGCGGCCGACCTTGCCCTCGGCATAGAGCTGGCGAACCTTGGCCTTCTCGTCATTGGAGATGCCGGTGGGCATCGGGCCGGCGGGGACGAACACGGCCGGCAGGTGCCCGAAGGTCAAGGCGCCGATCATCAGGCCGGGGACGATCTTGTCGCAGATGCCGAGAAAGACGGCGGCATCGAACATGTTGTGGCTCAGCGCAATCGCCGTCGCCATGGCGATGACGTCGCGGCTGAACAGGGACAGATCCATGCCCGGCTGGCCCTGGGTGACGCCGTCGCACATGGCCGGCACGCCCCCCGCCACCTGCGCCGTGGCGCCGATCTGGCGGGCCGCGTCCTTGATGATCTCGGGATAGGTCTCGTAGGGCTGATGGGCGCTCAGCATGTCGTTGTACGAAGTGACGATGCCGAGGTTCAGCGCCTTACTGCCGGCGAGCTTGGCCTTGTCGGAGGGGGAGCAGGCAGCAAAGCCATGGGCCAGGTTACCGCAGGCGAGTGCGGCACGGTGCACGCCCTGCACCCGCGCGCCCTCGATGCGATCGAGATACTCGCGGCGTGAGCCGGCGCTCCGGGCCGCGATGCGGTCGGTGACTTCCTGGACGATCTTGACGACGGACATTTCATGCTCCTTGGGGGAGCGCCTAGCTCACGGTCTAGGGGCTCCAGAAGATAGTCAGCGGTGTCTGGCTTTGACGCAGAATAGACCTGATCGGCATGTCCTCAACGGGACCATCCGACGCAGCCTTCTCCAGCGTCGCCAGCTTCTCCTCCCCCTCGATATGCAGATAGAGCCCCGCGGCGTCGAGAAGGCGCCTGAGGACCAGCGTCACCCGGGGCTCCCCTGCCCCAGGCGCCCGGATGGCGAGGGCCGGCCCCTCGCCGGTCAGCGCCGCGGCGAGATTGTCGCCGCCGGGAAAGAACGATGCGGTGTGCCCGTCATTGCCCATGCCGAGGACTACCGCGTCGAACGGCGTCGGCAAGGCGTTGACTGCAATGTTGGTGCGGGCGATGGCGGCATCGGTGGGCTCGTCGCCACCCGAATATAGCGGGACGAAATGCGCTGAAGCGGCCGGTCCCTGCAGCAGGCGCTCGTTGACCAGCAGCGCATTCGAGCGGTCGTTGGTCTCGTCCACCCAGCGCTCGTCGACAAGCGTGACGGTGACCTTTTCCCAATCGATATCCCTGCGGCGGCCGAGCACGGCAAAAAACCGGGCCGGGGTCGAACCGCCGGACACCGCAAGCACCGCCTGCCCCCGAGCGGCAATGCCGTCGTTCAGGTGTTCAGCCACGGTCTCGGCGAGGGCGAGTGCCAGGTCTTCCTTGGTGCCGAAGCTGCGCCGGGTCGCGTTCAATGCCCATCCTCATGCCAGGTGCGGCCGTCGCGCTCGATCAAGGCGATGGCGCCGGTCGGCCCCCAGGTGCCGGCAGTGTAGGTCTGCGGCGCGTCGCTCGCCAGATCCCAGCCATTGCGGATCGGATCGACCCACTCCCAGGCTGCTTCGAGCTCGTCACGACGCATGAACAGGGTCTGCTGGCCGCGAATGACGTCGAGCAGCAGGCGCTCATAGGCTTCCGGGGTGCGCTCGGCGAAGGTCTCGGCGAAGGAGAGGTTCAGCGGGACTTCTCTCAGACGCATACCGCCTGGGCCCGGATCCTTGATCATCAGGAACAGCTTCACGCCTTCATCGGGCTGGATGCGGATCACCAGCCGGTTCGGCTTGGGCGCGCCCTGCGCATGGTCGAACATCGAATGCGGGATGTTGCGGAACTGGATGACGATTTCCGAGGCGCGCGACACCAGCCGCTTGCCGGTGCGGATGTAGAACGGCACGCCCGACCAGCGCCAGTTCTCGATCTCGGCCTTGATGGCAACGAAAGTCTCGGTGCGCGAGCCCTTCTTCTCCTCGGGCAGTTCGTCCTGGTAGCTGGCGACGGCGGAGCCATCGACGCTGCCGCCGCGATACTGGCCACGCACGGTGACGCGGCCGACATCGGCGCCGGCGATCGGCTTCAGCGAGCGCAGCACTTTCAGCTTTTCGTCGCGCAGCGCATTGGCGGCATCCGAGGCCGGTGGCTCCATGGCGACGAGGCAGAGCAACTGGATGATGTGGTTCTGCACCATGTCGCGCAGCGCGCCGCTCTCGTCGTAGTAGCCGCGCGTGCCGGCGCCAACCGACTCGGCGACGGTGATCTGCACGTGGTCGATATGGGCGGAGTTCCAGATCGGCTCGAACAGGATGTTGGCGAAGCGCAGTGCGAGGAGGTTCTGCACCGTCTCTTTGCCGAGGTAATGATCGATACGGTAGACCTGATCTTCCTTGAAGATCTTGGACACTTCGTCGTTGATCTCGATCGACGAGGCGAGGTCATGGCCGAGCGGCTTCTCGATCACCACGCGGGCGTCGCGGCGGTAATAGCCCTTCTTCAAAATGTACTCGCAGGTCGGCCCGAACAGGTCGGGGGCGATGGCGAGGTAGAAGGCACGCACCACTTTGGGGTCTTCGCGCAGGTTCTTCGAAAGGTCACCCCAATGCGCCTCGTCGGTGACGTCGTTGGGGACGTAGGAGAACGTGCCGATGAAGCGGTCGATGGTCTTCTTGTCCTGGTAGGACTTCTCGACAAAGGTCTCGATCGACTCCCGCGCCAGCTTCTGGAAATCGGCGTCCGTCAGCTTGGTGCGCGACACGCCGATGATGCGGCTATGCTCGTCGAACTGGCCATCCTTGAAGCGATGGTAGAGCGCCGGGATCAGCTTGCGCTTGGTGAGGTCGCCGGTCGCGCCGAACACCACGTAATCGAAGGGCTGGACCGGGATGATACGGCTGGACACGCTCTTCAAGCTCCTATCGAGGTAGTTCATGG
>JAESFN010000686.1_pt1 | contig 24527 bp, 19 predicted proteins | sample 9269411 | NCBI WGS metagenome assembly JAESFN01 (sample SAMN14505399, study PRJNA617100) | algae metagenome | isolation source: Iphinoe sp. HA4291-MV1 and co-occurring heterotrophs from trail next to... | place: USA: Maunawili Falls, Hawaii | collected 2009-07-25
AAAAGAACTCGTCGGCTGAGTACCGGGAGATTGGACTGTCGTCCGCCGGTAGCCCATAGCCCTTTATTCCGAGCGACTTCGCAATGTACTTCGTTCGCAGCAGGTGAAAGCCGTCGCTGACGAAGAGCGCCGTATGGAGGTTGCGTTCCTTCATCATCGCCGCCACACCTTTAAGACTCTGCTCGGTCGAGTGCCCCTCGTTTTCCAGCAGAATCGCGTCCTCGGGAACGCCGTTGTCGATGAGGAAATTGCGGCTCGATTCCGCCTCGGTGAAGCGGTCGCCCTGGAGCTTCCCGCCGGTCACGATCACGACCGGCGCATACCCGGCATTCCAGGCTTCGAGGGCGGTATCGAGCCGCGCCTGCAGCACCGCGCTCGGACGACCGTCGTATTGCGCCGCACCCAGCACCACGATCGCGTCGACCGGCCGCCCTTGGTCGCTTCGTGCCTGCCAGTAAACGGCGAGCACGAGCGAGCTACCGAGCAGGAAGACCGCCAGGCAGGCGAAGATCGCGAGCGAAATCGCCCATTTCATCAGGTTGCGACCGCGCGACCGGCGTGGTTTCACCGGCTTCGGCGTTAGGTCGATGCGATCGGTTGGGGCGTGACCCTTCGGGGGATTGGCGTTACGCAAACGCCGCAAACCAGTCGAACTCATGCGCTGATAATGCGCAGGGCGATCGACCGGTATCAAGTACGGCTGTCCCCCAATTGCGGGGTCACGCGAAGATTCGGGCTCCGGATTGTTGGTCGAAGAAGTGCGCCTGATCGCGCTCGACACTCACGCCGATCGCCTGACCGACCGCAAACGGATGGTCGGCCGCCAGGCTCACCCGCAGTGAATCCCCGCCGAGGCGGATATCAGCGTAGGTCACCGGCCCGACTGGCTCCAACAATTCGAGCGTGCCCGGCGATCCTGCCTCAGGACTTCCAAGCCGGAGATGCTCGGGGCGCACGCCAACCACCGCGGAGCCACCGACGGCCGGTTCAACGATCGCTCCGGGGATCGGCAACCGGCTCGTCGCCGTTTGCAGCACCATCCCGCCGTTTTCGACCTCGACCGCGCCCTTGAGGAAATTCATCCGCGGGCTACCGATAAACCCGGCGACGAAGCGATTCGCGGGGGCGCGGTAGGTCTCCTCGGGCGTGCTGAACTGCTGCAGCACTCCGTCCCGCATCACCGCGATCCGGTCGGAGAGCACCATCGCCTCCTCCTGATCGTGCGTAACGAAGACGGTGGTGGTGCCGAGCTCGCGTTGCAACCGCTTGATCTCGGTGCGCGTATTCACACGGAGCAACGCATCGAGATTGGAGAGCGGCTCATCCATCAAAAACACACTGGCGTCGCGGATCAGCGCCCGGCCCAGCGCCACGCGCTGGCGCTGGCCACCGGAGAGCTGGCTCGGCCGTCGCTGGAGCAGCCGCTCCAGCCCAAGCACCTCAGCCACCTGCTGCACGCGCGTTTTGGTTTCCGCTTTGCCGGTTTTCCGCATCTTCAGGGCGAAGGCGAGATTGTCATACACGCTCATGTGCGGGTAGAGGGCGTAATCCTGGAACACCAGCGCGGCATTGCGCTCCTTGGGCGAGAGATCGGTTACCCGCGTTTCATCGAAAAAGATCTCGCCGCTCGTCGGTTCTTCCAATCCGGCCAGGCAATAGAGCGTCGTGCTCTTGCCGCAACCGGAGGGACCGAGCAACGTCACGAAGGTGCCATCGGCGATTTCGAGATTGACATCGTCAACCGCTTTGACATCCTTGAATGCTTTGGTGAGGTGTTGAATCGTGACCCGAGCCATGCCGTGCTGTCCCCTACCCCTTCACCGAACCTGCGGTCAACCCCTGCACCAGTTTGCGTTGGAAGGCGAAGGCCAGCACCACCGGCGGCAGAATCGCCAGAATCGCCGAGGCAAAGAGCGCGCCGTAACTCGCCGGTGCGAACGTTGCGCTGGAATAGACCCCAGCGATCACATAGGTAATCGTCATTGACGACGGTGTTTGCGCCAGATTGAGCGCGAAAATGAACTCGTTCCAGGCGGCGATGAACGCGAACAGCCCTGCCGCCACCATGCCCGGCGCCGCCAGCGGCAATACGATGCGTACAAAACTCTGGAAACGCCCGCAACCATCGACCGCGGCTGCCCGCTCCAAACTGCGTGGAATGGTGTCGAAGAAGGTTTTCAGAATCCAGAGCACGAGCGGGATCGAGAAGCTGGCGTAGCTGATGATCAAGCCGAGCTTGGTGTTGGAAAGCCCGGCTTTGCGGAAGAGCAGGAACCACGGCACCATGATCGCGATCCCCGGCACCATCCGCGTCATCATCATGCCGAGCATGCCGGCGCGCATCAGTTTCATCTCGCCGTAGCGCGAGAAGGCGTACCCCGCCATTGAGCCGAGCGCGAGACAAAGCAGCGTCACCGTACCCGCCACGATCGTGCTGTTCAGCAACGCCCCCGGCACCCGCGAAGCGACAAGCGACACACCCGCCGAGTTGGCATTGCCGGTGGCGTTGAAGATGTATCGATAGTTATCCAGCGTGGCGTTCGGCACGAACACCGGCGGTTTGGAAACCAGATCGGTCATCGGCGAAACGCTGCAAATCGCGAGCCAAACCACCGGCGCCAACGACCAAAGCGCGATCAATGCCACCGGAACGTAGATCAGCCGCCGCTTCCAGATCCGCGCTTGCCGCGAGCGTCCCCAGCCCCGTCCCTCGATCGCAAAGCTCGAACCGCTCGACGTGCGAGAACGCTGAGCGATCAACTGCGTCAATTCGCTGCGCCGCTGCAGATCGTCTTCGAGATCTTCGACGGTCGCCCGCCCGGCCTGCTCGCGAGCGATCCGCGGCTGGCGTTCGAGCAAATTGACGTAGACGAACGCCAGTACCAGGCAGAGCAGCGTCAGCGTCAGCAAAATCGCGGTGCCTTTACCAAACTGGAAAAAGGAAAAGATTGTGTTGTACCCGAGCCAGGAAAAGACCGTGGTGTCGGTTCCCGGTCCGCCACGGGTGAGGAAATAGATGAGATCGAACGCCATGATCGCGTTGATGCTGGAAAGAATCAGCACCAGCGAGAGAATCGGGCGCAACCAGGGCAGCGTGATGTACCGGAAGCGCTGCCAGGCGCTGGCCCCGTCGACCTTCGCTGCCGAGTAGAGATTCCCCGGCACCGCCTGCAGAGCCGCAAGCAAAAAGAGCGCCGCCATCGGAGCCGCATTCCAAACGTAAGCGACAACGACGAGATTCAGCGCGCGATTGCCATCATTCAGCCACGCCTGGTACGTATCGATAATCCCCAGCTTGAAAAGCACCCCGTTCAGCGTGCCGTAGCTGCCGTTGTAGATCCAGGCCCAGAGCACGCCGACAACCGTGCCGGAAATCGCCCACGGCACGAGCACAATACTGCGCATCAACCCGCGACAGGCGAAGCGCTGATTCAGCACGAGCGCGATCGCCATGCCGAGCACCACCGTCGCCACCGTGGCGGTAGCGGCGAATCGCACGGTCACCCAGAAGGCGGTGCGAAACTGCCCGTCCTTGAAAACGAGGCGGTAATTGTCGAGCCCGACCCAGGTGTTCATCCCCAGCGAGGGATTGACGTTGTGCAGCGACGTCCAGACGGCGTAGCCGACGGGATAGACGCTGACTCCGATCACCGCGAGCAGGGTCGGCAGCACCAGAACCAGGGCAAAGAGCCGGTCTTGCCCCACTCGGCCGATGCGCCGCCGGCTCTCGGCCGCTGGAGCGGTTGTCGTTGCAGGAACAGCGGTCATCACAGTATCCCGAAATGCAATGCCGGATGATCCCGAAACGGGACCATCCGGCGGCGCGAATTACAGCGTCGGGTACTGCTGCTTCAGACCATCAAGCGTTTCTTGCAGGCTCTTCAGCACACCACCGATATCGGTTTTGCCGAGCACGAAATCCTGCACCTGATTGAGCATGTTCAGCTCCCACTCGGGGTACCAGAGCTGTTTCTGCACGTTGCGCGGTTTGGCCAGCGAGAGCTGCTGATCGTAGATATCGATGTCGCGCCACTGTGAGAAGGACGCTTTGACATCCTCGCGACCCATCAGCGTTTTGTCGATCGAGCCGAGCCCTTCTTCGAGCACCCAGCGCAACGCCACGTGGTACTCGCCATCGTGGTAGCTGGAGCCGAAGTAATGCGCGAGATCGTTCTGCACCTCGGCGGGCGTATCGACGTTCTTGCCGAAGACATACATCGGCGAGATCGCCGTGGTTTCGTGGGTTGTGCCCGGGTTGAGGAAATTGTGCACGTGCCCGCCGACCTTCGAGACCGACGCATCGTTGACGTGCTTATGCCCGTAATCGTCGTTCATGCCGAAGGTGTAGTTGCCGGTGGCGTACTCGATATTCGGGTCGGCGACCTCGAAGGCGTTCTGCGGCACGATGCCGTTATCGAACATCCGCTTCCAGCGCTCCAGCATGGTGCGGAACGGCGTGTCGCCGCCGCTCACCGTCAGATTGTTGTCGGCATCGAAGATGTAATCGCCGTCGCTATACGCCTCGACAAAGATGCTCCAGCCGAGCGCCCAGAAATCCTTGCGCCAGTACGGCAGGTAGGGAGTGGCGATGCCGGCGCCCTTCAACTGATTGCACTGATCCTCGAACTCTTCCCAGGTTGTCGGCGGCGCGGTGATTCCGGCCTTCTCAAAGTCGAGATCGTTGTAATAGAGGTACTTCGTACCGGCCCAGTACGGCAGGCCGATCATTTTGCCATCGACCGTCGACATGTTTTCCACGCCCCACGGTTGCAGATTCGGTTTCAGCGCCTGCACCCAATCGAGCGATTCGATGTCATCGCGAATCCACCCCGCTTTGTACCAGCGGTTCAGCTGGTCGGAGTGGCAATACATCATGTCGATCTTTTCACCGCCAAGGAATTTGCCGGCGATGACGTTGGCGTAGTCGTAGACCCCCGGAATATCGGCGAACTGCGGTTGCGGCTGCCCATTCATGTCAGCCCAGATCTTGAGATTGTCGGAAACGATATCGGGGCGATAGGTCCAGACCACCACATTGGTCGGCCCGGCTTGCGGCAATGCCACGGTCGGGGTTTGAGCGGAGGCGGCAGAGAGGAGATAGCTGCGCACAGGCCCCGGCGCGGCCATCGCTGCCGAGAGGAATCCTGCCGAAATGCCGCCCTTCAAGAGTGAACGCCGTGAAGTTCCGCGCGTGGACATGCGATGCTCCTCCGGTACGAAAACCCGCCCTGCGCAGGGCGAGACAACCGCAGATCACTCGAACGATTCAGAACTGTCCAATGGTTGTCGATTGTAGCGTGGGCTTCGGCGAATGTAAATCACTTTCCGTTTGAGATTTTGACACCAGAATTCGCGTAGCTCGCAAAACGTCCGGAGAGATTGGACAAACGTCGCACCGTTCCTGCGGTCAGATCGCACAACTACCACCCTAATTGCCGCGGGCAGGTAGAAACTGCAACAAAGTTACAGGCAGTTACACATCGAGCTCGCTCCTGCAAACAGCAACGGCGCGCTCCAAAATGGAGCGCGCCGTTTTCCTAGACTCTGGTGATCTCGCTGGTTAGTCCGAGGCGGCCGCCGCCTTCGCTGCTTCATCGGCGAGCCGCGATTCCCGCTCGACGGTGGTCTCGCGGTGACCCAGCTTCCCCGCCTCGACGAGCGTGCCGAGCACGTCGAGAATCACCCGGCATCCAAGGAGTGAGGTGACGTCACCCACATCGTATGGCGGCGAAACTTCGACCACTTCCATGCCAGCCAGACCTTCTTTGGTGATCAAACCCAGCATGCGCAGCGCTTCTCGCGGAGTCAATCCGCCCGATTCCGGGGTACCGGTGCCGGGCGCGAACGCGGGATCGATCGAATCGATATCGAAGGAGAGGAAAACCGCCTTGGCATCTTTCCAGGCGATATCGAGAGCGGTTTCGATGATGCGGTCGACACCCCAGCGATCGATATCGGTGATCGTTAGCGAAGTGGCGCCACGCTCGCGGGCATTTCTCACGCCACCGCGATTGCCGGTCCAGCCACCGATTCCGATCTGCACCAAATTCGTCGCCGGTGCATTCGGGATGTTCGTGGCGTGAAAAAATGGCGACCCGTGCATCCGTTCGTCGAGTGACGACTCCGACATATCGGTGTGGCGATCGAAGTGAATGATTCCGATATTGCCGTCGATATAAGGCGCGAGCCCGCGAATATCGGGATAGCCGATCGAGTGATCGCCGCCCAGAATCACGGGGAAAACGCCGCGCTCGTGCACGTAAGCGACCGCTTTATCGATCTGGTCGAACGCTTTTTCGAGATTGGCGGGAATGACGTTGACGTCGCCACAATCGACGATAGTCAACGATTCCCGCAGATCGACGCCCAACTCGAAGTTATAGCCACTCGCGCCGGAGGACATCATCCGCATCGCCTGCGGCCCGAAGCGAGTACCGGCCCGGTAGGTGGTACCGGTGTCGAGCGGTACGCCGACGATCGCGACATCCTGCCCGCCGAGCTCACGCATGTCTTCCAGAAAGCGCGTTCCCAGGAAGGTGCCGCTGTGGGAATAGGTGCGACCGACCCGGTTGAAGAGCGGGATCGTGCGATCCTTGATCGACCAGGCCGATTCCAACCCGATCTCGAGATCGCGCGCGATTCGCTCTTTGGTCCGCGTTCCCGGCAACTCGGCTTCGCGCAGCAACATGCGCGTTCCCTGCATCGCTCCCCGGTCCATCGCTCACCCTTTCGCGTCGCTGGTGCGGCGGTTAGGCCACCAACTCGACGATGACAAACTCATTTCCATAGAGATCGAGTACGTGCGCGAAAATCGCGCCACTCTCGCGGGTTACCGGCACCCGGATCTCAACACCGTTCGAGCTGAGCCCGGCGATCGTTGCCGCGCAATCAGCGGTGTAGAGCACCGCTAGCGGTTCGCCGGCAAGCTGCCGCCCCACCTGCGCCTGCTGCTCCTCACCATTCGCCGGCATCAACCAGAATCCGGTTTCGGAACCGTTCGGTCCGACGTGCAGCGCACGGAACCCGTTCTCCAGCGCGATATCAGCAATCACGCGAAAACCGAACTGCTCGGTGAAGAAGCGCAACGCCTCATCCTGATCGCGAACGAGAATCGTGGTTCGCCCGATCGATTCGATCACCGGTCGCTCCAATCTCAGCATCATGCCCAAGACCCTTGGACACTCGGCACAATAGTCTATCTCACCAATCAGGCGCGGAGCGCAATACACCCCACCCATCAGTACGGGTGCTCCGCCCCTAAGCATGCTCGCGCCTTGGGCCTAAAGTAAATGAGGCGAGGCCGGGTTGACGCGGCGTGCCCTCAGGGCGAAATGTCGTGCATGGCTGCAGCATTTTGTCCCACCGCAAAATACCTATGACTCACTCAAATCTCCTTTTCTTGCGAAGATAGTTCGTCACGCGAATCGCTGTGCGGAGGTAGTGAGTTGACGACGGAATCGCGCCTCCGGGCGCTGCAATCCGCAATGCGGGAGAGAGACATCGCACTGGTGTTTCTGCCGCGAGCGGCCAACCTTTTCTATTTCACTGGTGTCCGCCGCCAGCTTGAGCACGGCACCGATCACAACGCCTACGGCGATTGGCTCAGCGGCGGGTATATCCAGCCTGAAGGCGAAGTGCAGATCGTTGCTCCTCGCATGGGCGGCGGCTTCTGGGTGGCCGAGGCGGAGGGCAAGCCGTGGATCAGCGGCGTTCGGCTTATCCTCGAACCCGAAGCGCCGATCGATGTGCTACGCGAGCAATTCCGCGCCGCCGGTGTCGATCAGGGACGCAGGCGGATCGCGGTCGATGAACGCGTCTGGGCGCAGTTCACCATCGCCGCGCTCCAGATCAACCCTGAGCTCGAAATCGTGAACGCCAGCGAATTCATCGCGCCCATGCGCATGATCAAATCGCCGGACGAACTCGCTATCATGCAACGAGGGTCCGATCTCACCGACGATGTGTTTCGCGCCGTCATGGCCTGGATCAAACCGGGCGTGACCGAATTCGAAACCGCGCACGAGATCGACTACCAGTTCGTCAAACTGGGTGCGGAATACACCTCGTTTGAAACCGGGGTGTTTTTCATCCAGTCCGAGCCCACGGAAGATGAAAAAACGGTCCGCTCGGGACACCGTCCGCTGCGCCAGGGCGATTCGGTCATGTTCGACTTCGGCGGTGTCATCGAGGGATACGCCAGCGATTTCGGTCGCTCTGCGTTCGTCGGCGAACCGAGTGCTGAGTACCTGCGCGCGCACGACGCGATCATCGAATCCCAGGCGCGGGCGATGGCGGCGATGGTCGCGGGTTCGTGTACCGCCGCGCAGGCGAATGCGATCGCGCGCGGCGTCATCGCCGAGGCGGGATTCGACGACGGGTTCAATCACCGCCTCGGACACGGCATCGGTGTCACGGTTCACGAGCCGCCGTTCCTCGACGGCGTCGATCAGATCGTGCTCCAGGAAAACATGGTCTTCACCGTCGAGCCGAGCATCTGGTACCCCGGGCGTTTCGGCAATCGCATCGAAGATATGGTGATGGTGACGCCGAATGGCGGGCAGCCGATGAGCAAAATCGAGCGCAAGCTCTTCATCATTGATTAGAAAGGCACGCATGGAATCGCTCTATCAAAAACGACTCGCCCGGGTTCGCGAGCACATGTCCAACTGGGGCGCGGATATCCTGGTGCTCAACTTCGGTCCCGATTTTCTGTATCTGACCGGGATGGAAGGACCGCTCTACTACACCATCCTCAAGGGCTACGGCGATTGGGCGTCCTGCGCGATCGTCAGCCAGGATCACGATCCGGTCATCCTGCTCCACCCCTGGTTCAACGTCGACGTCCACACCTGGGTGAGCGACGTTCGCGTGATGGGTGATGACGCGGCGCAACCAGATGCCGCGCTCGCCGGTGTGCTCACCGAGTTCAACCCCGCCGGCAAAACCATCGCGGTCGGAAAAATGGCCTGGGCCAGCACCCTCCTCTCACTTCAGCAGGCTGCTCCCAGCGCCACCTTCATTCAGGCGACAAGCGCCATGATGGATGAGTTGCGCTCGATCAAGGATCCCGAAGAAATCGAACTGCTTCAGCGCGCGGCCGAGATCACCGATATCTCCCTGGCCGAAACCATCAAGCGCATGAAACCGGGGATGACGGAGCGCGATCTCCAGATCGAGGTCGAGTACCAGATCCGCGTTGCCGGTGGCGACGGAGTGTCATTCCCGTGCGGCATCATCTCTGTCGGCAATGGTACCGATCCGAACCGCCACATCTTCACGCGCAACACCAATCAAACGCTCGATCCCGGTATGTCCGTCGCCTTCGACTACGGCGTGCTCTACAAGGGGTATTGCTCCGATTTCGGCCGGTCGGTCTTTATCGGCGAACCGCACCCAGAAGCGCTGCGCGCGTATGAGATCATCACCTCAGGCAACCTGGCGACGATGCCAAAAATCAAAAGCGGTTCGGTGACCCCGGCGGATATCGCGAATATCTTCCGGGATTGGGTGGCCGAGCACGAGCCGGGCTTCGTCGAGTACTACATGTACGAAGGCCTGGGCCACGCGATCGGGTTGGAAGTCCACGAGGAGCCCTGGATCAAACAGGTCTACACGGATCCCATCCGATCCAATATGGTCTTCACACTCGAACCGAAAATCTGGAAACCTGGCGTGTTCTACGTGCGCTGCGAGGACATGGTGGTCGTCGGCCCGGACGGAAGCTACTCGCTCACCCACGCTCCCTACGACCCGGTGGTCATTTCATAGACGCCGACGCGCTACCTGCAGAAAGGATCTCGTTCGTTCATGTCATCGCGCACCGATTCGTTGCCCTCGCCCAGCAGCGCCGACGCTGAATCGATCATGTCGCGCCGCTCAGCATCGCAAAGCGAGTGGAAAATCGTGCTGCGCCAGCTCCGGCGCAATCGCGCCGCGATGATCGGCGGGTTGATCCTCCTCTTCGAAGTGCTGCTCGCCGTTGCGGCGCCGGTCGTTGCCCCCTACGACCCGTTCGACCAGAATCCGCGCGCGGCGCTGCAGGCGCCGTCGGGCGATCACTGGATGGGGACCGACGACACCGGTCGCGATCTGATGAGCCGGATCATTTGGGGAGCGCGCATCTCGCTCAGGGTCGGCATCATCTCGGTGTTGATCGGTGGTGGCGGTGGCATTCTGCTCGGCGTCATCGCGGGCTTTCGCGGCGGGTGGGTCGACAACGTAATCATGCGCGGCATGGATCTCCTACTCGCCTTTCCAGGAATTCTCCTCGCGCTCGGCATCATCGCTATCCTGGGACCGGGGCTCAACAACGTCATGCTCGCCGTCGGCATCTCCAGCATTCCGGCCTACACCCGGGTTGCGCGAGGCTCGACGCTGGCCCTGCGCGAGCGGGAGTTCGTCACGAGCGCCCGCGCGATCGGCGCGCGCGACGGGCGGATTATGCTGCGCTACATCCTGCCCAACGTGCTGCCGCCGCTGGTGGTGCTCGCCACGCTCGGTATCGCCGGTGCGATTCTGACCGCCGCCGGGTTGAGCTTTATCGGGCTCGGGGCGGTGCCGCCGACCCCGGAATGGGGAGCGATCCTCACGCTCGGTCGCAAGTACATCAACCAAGCCTGGTGGTACACGACCTTTCCTGGCGTGGCCATCATGATCACCGTGCTCGGGATCAACATGCTCGGAGATGCGCTCCGGGATGCGCTCGATCCCAAACTCCGCCGCTAGGGTGCGGCGGATCCATAGCGGGTTTTAGCCGCTTCAACGATCGTGACACGGGTTGCGATCAGACTGGAAGCGGAGGAGAGAGGATGTCAGGGATGGGTAAATCAGCAACCGATCTCATTGTGAAATCATTCGAATCGGGGGCCATTTCGCGCCGCCGGGTGATGCAGATCGCCGCCTCAGTTCCGGCGGTTGCCGCCGCGCTGGCTGCCGCTGGTCACCTGCAGTCGACCTCGGCCGCTGGTGTTCCGCGTGCCGCGAATCTCGCGTTCAAAGCCCAGGAAGGCGGCGGTGATCTTGTCTACGCGATGGAGCGCATCGTCAGCGACACGCTCAACCAGCACCGCAGCACCGATACCGTTTCCAGGGTGATCGCCCACCATGTGCTCGACAACCTGGTCGCGGTCAATCCCGCCGATGGCTCGGTGAATCCCTGGCTGGCGGAGTCGTGGGAAGTCTCGGCGGACGGTCTCACCTACACCTTCAAATTGCGCCAGGATGTCACCTTCCACGATGGCACCCCGTTCAACGCCGCCGCGGTGAAGCGCAATTTCGACGAATCGATGGATGCCGCCAAGGCGCCTGGCTTCGCCTTCACCGCCATGGGCAGCACCGCCTACTCCGGCACCGAGGTGGTCGACGACTTCACGGTTAAAGTCACCTTCACGCAGCCATTCGCGGCGTTCCTGCTCTATCTGAGCGACGGCGGTCTCGGCATCGATTCGCCAACGGCCTTGGATGCCGGTGGCGAGAATTATGGCATCACCTCGCTCGTCGGCTCGGGGCCGTTCAAGTTCGTCGAGTACGTTCCCACCGATCATGTCACCCTCGAGCGCAATCCCGATTACGCCTGGCCCGCCGCGGTCTTCGGTGTGACCGGCCCCGCTCCGCTGGAAAAAGTCACCTTCCGCGAAGTGCCGGAATCGAGCGTGCGCGCCCAGGCCGCCACGCAGGGTGAAGTGCAGATCGCGCGCATCGTTGAGCCGAATGTCCCAGAGGTCGAGGGCCAGCCTGGTGTCACCATCAAGGCGACCGCGAAAGCCGGCTCCTCGCGCATGTTCTTCATGAATCTCACCAACGGCCCCACCGCCGATATCAACGTCCGCAAGGCAATCAACATGGCGATCGACAAGGAAGCCATGCTGCAGCTTCCGGGTTGGGCGGGATTCGGCCGCCCCGGTCTGGCACCACTGCCGAGCAACATGGTGCCGAACGGCGATCTTTCCAGCCTCACCGAGTACGACATCCCCTACGACGTCGACGGCGCCAACGCCCTGCTCGACAGCGCCGGCTGGGTGAAAAACGGCGATATCCGCGAGAAGGACGGTGTGCAGCTCATCCTCGACATGTCTGTGACGCAGATTGATGTCGACAACGGCCAGATCGAGCCGATCGACGGCTTCCTGAACGAGATCGGCGCCAAGCTCAACATCCGCGCTGGTGACTTCAACTTCTGGATCGATGCCTTCCAGAAGGGCGATTACCACATGACGCTCATGAGCGACAGCGGATACATCGCGGTCGGCATCATTCAGGAGTTCTTCGAGGAGGGCCAGCCCTTCGCCGTCTACGGCATCGCTAACCCCGATATCAACGCCGCGATCAAGGCCGCCATCGAGTCGCCGAACCTCGACGACCAGTGGAAGAACCTGTTCGATGCGATGGCGCTGGTCATGCAGGAAGTGGTCGGTGTCATGGCCTGGGAGCAGGACTACCTCGATGTCACCTCGGACAAGCTGCAGAACCTTGCCTACAGCGAAATCGGCTTCCCCTACTTCTACGGCGCCTCTCTGAGCGAATAAGCGTCCTCGGGTGCTGGGTGCGCATTGCACCCAGCACCCTGGCGGGAGTTAACGATGCGATACGCGCTGCAGCGCCTACTGTTCACGGTTCCGGTCCTGATCGGGGTGTCGATCCTGACCTTCCTCATGCTGCATCTGGTACCAGGCGATCCGGTGGCGGCGATGTTCGTCGGCCAGGGCGGCACCAGCAAGGAAGCGATGGAGAAAACCCGCGAGCAGCTTGGGCTCAACGATCCGCTGCCGGTGCAGTACTTCACCTATGTGAAGGGACTCGTCCGGGGCGATCTCGGCACCTCGATTCGCACCAAGCAACCAGTCTCCGACATGATCCGGAACAACCTGCCAGCGACGATCAAACTGACCGTGATGAGCATGGCGCTCGCGATCGTTGTCGGGATCGCCCTCGGTGTGTTCGCCGCGATCAAACGCGGAAGCGTCATCGACTCGTTGGTGATGATGGTAGGGCTCGCCGGGGTCTCGATGCCGAGTTTCTGGCTCGGGTTATTACTCATCTCGGTCTTTTCGATCCGCCTGCACTGGCTGCCGATCATCGGCGGAGACGATCTCAAAGGCTTGATCCTCCCCTCCATCGCGCTGGGTTTCGCGGCGGCGGCCACCATCGCACGCATGGTGCGCTCCAGCGTTGTCGAGGTGCTCGGCGAGCAGTACATCGTCACTGCCCGCGCCAAGGGACTGAACGAGCGCCGGGTCATCCTCCGGCACGCGCTGCGTAACGCCATGATCCCCACCCTCACCGTGGTCGGTCTGCAATTCGGCGGTCTGCTCGCGGGCGCGGTGATCATCGAGCAGGTCTTCGCTCGCCAGGGCATCGGCCGCATGCTCGTGACCGCGCTGCAAGGGCGTGATTTTCCGGTGGCGCAGGGAGGAGTGCTCTTTGTTGCCTCGGTCTACGTCATCGTCAATTTGATTGTCGATCTCCTGTATGGAGCGATCGATCCGCGCATCCGCACCTCCAGCTAATCGATGGAGCCCGATGCCCGGCGACCGATTCGCACGGTGTTCCGCACGCAAGTTGTCGTGCTCTGCCTGACGATTTTCCTGGTCGATGTGCTCGCCGGAATCGTCAGCGCGACCTTCTCCCTCTTTGCCAAGGACCTCGGGGCCACCGTCTTTATCGTCGGTCTGCTCACCAGTCTCAGCGGACTCACCGCGTTGGTGAGCTCGATACCGATCGGCTCGCTCTCGGATCGCATCGGGCGGGCACGGGTGCTCTTCGGCGGCATCACCGCGTTTACCGTGACGATGGTGTTGTTCGCCGCGGCGCCGTCGCCATTCTTTCTCGTTCCCGGACGCATGCTGATGGGCGCGGCCGGGGTCGGCTCGTTTTGGATCGCCTCCGCCTATCTCGGGGACATCGTCACCCCGCGAGAACGCGGCGTTGCCTTCGGGCTGCTCACCACGTGTATGGGGCTTGGCTTCGGGGTCGGGCCAGTACTCGGCGGGCAAATCGCCGATTCGATCGGGATGCGCTGGGGCTTCATCATCGGTGCCGTCATCGGTGTGGTCAGCATGGTGCTCGTGCGGGCCTATCTCTGGGAGCCACCCAAGCAGAAAGCCACCCTCGCCCGCCCGCAACTGACCTTCCGCGACAATCTTCGGGTCGGCGCGAATCGGTCGTTGCTCGCCATGAGCGTCGGGAGCTTTATCCTGGCGTTTTCCTTCGACGGCGCGATTTCCACGCTGTTCCCACTTTTTGCCGAAGACCTCGGCATCACCACTGCTGCGATCGGCACGATGTTCGCCTTCCGGGCGATCGCGTCCTCGGCGATCCGCCTTCCTGGCGGGGCGCTGGCCGGCCGGATCGGCGCTCGCAAACTGGTGATCGCGGCGGTGATCGGGCAGGCGATTGCGATTTCAGGCATCGCCACCACCACCTCACATTTCGGACTCACACTCTGGTTGATGATGGAAGGACTCGCCTTCGGCGTCTTCCTCACTAGCTCCCAGGCCTACCTGGCGGAAAACACGATTCCCGAATCGCGCGGCGCCGCGATCGGGTTCTACTCGATGGTGGGGGGTATCGGGTCGTCAGTGGCGCCGCTGCTGCTCGGCTTTGTCGGTGATATCGCGTCGCTGCCGACCGCGTTCTACATCGGTGCCGGTTCGATGCTGCTCGGCCTGGCGACGATGATCCTGATCTGGTTTCCACCCTTCGCACGCGATACCAATCGCAACCGCGAGGGTACTGCGGTTATCTCGTAGATCGAAGAGAAAGGGACATCATGATTTCGATCGATCAGTTACTCGCGATTAGTTCCATCCCCGGCGCTGAAACACCACGCTGGTTACCCGATGGCAGCGGCATCGTCTTCGCGTCTGGGCTCGGCGGTGGCGCCGATCTCTGGCAGGTGTCGCCAGAGGGTGGCGCTCCGGCGCGGCTCTCCGTCGGCATGGGGTCGGTGGGCCACCTCGCTGCGTTCCTCTTCCAGCCGTCCCCCGACGGTGAATCGATCGCTTACGTTTCCGCCAAAAGCGGCTCGTACGAGGTCTGGATCTGGCAGGCAAACGGCGGTCCCGATCGCCAGCTCACCCGACTCGGCGCGTCGATCGAATCGCTGGCGTGGTCGCCAAACAGCGACTCGGTGGTGATCTCCGCCAACCGCTACGGGGTCTACGACATTTATCGTGTCGATCTCGCCGACAGCGTGGCGCATCGCCTCACGAGCGATTCCCGCTACGAGGTCTACGCCACCTTTTCCGCCAACGGCGAGCAAATCTATTACACCCGCCTCGACGATCGCTGGGTCGATCACGAGATCGTAGCGATCGATCGCGATGGCTCGAACTCGCGCGTCATCGGCACCGATGAGAATTTCTTCGATTACCACTACGGTCGCACCTTTGGCTATCCCACCACCTCTCCCGATGGCACGCAGATCTTTTTCCGCTCCCATCGCTCGGGCTGGATTAACTACTGGGCAGTCTCACCCGATGGCGGAGAGCCTCGACCACTCGCACCGGAGGAAGCTGACCAGGAAGGCGGCACCTGGTCGCCGGATAGCAAGTGGTTCGCCTACACGTCGAACACAAACGGCACCCTCTCACTGCGCATCGTGCCCGCCACCGGCGGGGAGTCGCGCACCATCGTCGCGCCGAAAGTGGGTGTCGTGACCGGACCGCAGTGGTCGCCCGATAGCACCCAGATCTCATTCCTGCTTGCGACGCCCACCCACACCAACGATCTCTACATCGTCGATGTCGCCAATCCCGAGCACATTCGCCGCCTCACCAACTCGACGATCGGGAATACCCTCAAATCGATCGCGCATCCCGAGAAGGTCAGCTACTCCAGCATCGATGGCGAGGAGATTCATGCCTATCTCTATCGCCCGCAATCGATCGGGGTTGAGCCGAACGGCGCCGGGGTGCTCTTCATCCACGGCGGACCGACGGCGCAATTCATGGATACCTTTCAGCCGCAGGTGCAGTTCTTCGTCCAGCGCGGCTACACCATGCTGCTGCCGAATATCCGCGGCAGTTCCGGCTACGGTCGCCGCTTCGAGGATTTGAACAACGGCGATTGGGGGCACGGCGATCTGCAGGATGCCATCCAGGGCGGCGAGTACCTGAAGACGATCGAAGGCGTCGACCCCGGCAAAATGGGAATCACCGGCACCAGCTACGGCGGCATCCTGAGCATGGACGCGGTCGCGTTTGCGCCCGGCTATTTCCAGGCCGCGATTCCGATGTCAGGCTACGGCGATTTCCTGCACATGAAAGAGGAGCAAGAACTCCGCCACATCAAGCTGCTCGCCTTCGAATTCGGCGATCTCGAAGGCAATGAGGACGTCTATCGCAAGTGCTCGGCGATCTTCAAAGTCCATCAGGCCACGACACCCTGCTTCGTGCTTCATGGCGCCGGGAAGTACCCGCAGTCCGATGCCGGGCGTCAGTTCGCCCTGAAGCTGGAGCAGGAATACAAAACCTTCAAATACAAGACCTACCCGAACGAAACCTATTACGTGGCTTCGACCGCGAATGTGCGCCAGATGCTCCTCGATATGGACGAGTTCTTCCGCATCTATCTCGATCTCGCCCCGGCAGAATCGACCGGGAGCTCTGCGCCGGTCGCCATCGGCCCGTCATCGCTACCGCGCGACATGGCGAATTAACGGCGAGTTCCGGGAACGAAAACCCGGGATTCCGTATCCCGGGCTAAAAACAGAGGAGCCCTTCCAGGGCTCACGGACCGTCGTCACCGCGACACCCGGCACCCTGGAAGGGTGCATTCGTTCTTAGCCCGGGGTCTGAAACCCCGGGATATCGGCTTTCACGTCAGGTCGGCGGCGCGCAGCGTAGCGCCGCCGATCCGCTCGATCTTCATGATCAGCCGCTCATCCGGATCGGGGCACACGACCAGGCTGTCCTGCGCCATCCAGTCGTTGGGATCGAGGGCGCGCATCTTCGCCGGCAGCAGCGGGATCACCGCCGCCAGCGCGTAGAGGCAAAAATGCCTCCCCTCCGGAATCGCCACTTTCGCACTATCCGTTACCTCGAAGTAATCACCGACCGAGAGCCCGCACACCGAGCGCCCCTCGATCGCGGTCACCGACACCCGCAAATTCGCCAGTTGAAACGAGTCGTCGCTCACACCCCTGCTCCCGTGCGATCCTACCGGCTGAGCATTCGCATTTAGCCAGGTGAGATCGAATCAATGCGCCGCGTTTCCATCGCGCTTCAAGGCAACAAATCACACGCTGAGTATGCGGCACTCGCCGGTCTCGTCGAATCGCTCGGCTTCGACATGCTCAGCGTCTACGCCGATCTTGGCTACCAACCGGCGATCGGTCCACTCATCGCCGCCGCCACAGCCACCTCCCGCATCGAGCTCGGGCCGGCCGCGCTCAATCCCTACCTGCTGCACCCCGTCGAAATCGCCAATCAAATGGCCTACCTCGACCGCCTCTCTGCCGGTCGCGCCTACGTTGGACTGGTGCGCGGCGCCTGGCTCGATCAACTCGGTATCGAGGATCGTCACCCGATCCAGCGCATGCGTGAAGCGGTCGAGGTGATCAAGCACCTGCTGAGCTGTGCGACGAGCGGCTATCAGGGCACGCACTTCAGCCTACCCCCGGGGCAGATCTTTCACACCCCGCTCCAGCGCCCCACCATGCCGATCCTGATCGGTTCGTGGGGGCCGAAGCTACTCCAAATCGCCGGTGAAACCGCCGACGAGGTCAAGCTCGGCGGCTCCACCAATCCATCGCTGATTGCCGAAATTCGCCGCCAGCTCGCCATCGGCGAAGCGCGCGCCGGTCGCCCGATCGGTTCCACGCGGATTGCGGTCGGGGCAGTCACGATCGTTGACGAGGACGGCGCTGCTGCCCGGGCGCGCGTGCGCCGCGAAGCCGCGCTCTACATCCCGGTGATCGGCCCGCTCGACCCCACCGTCGAGCTCGATCCCGAGATGCTGGCGCGCATGGCCGCATTGGTCGCCACCGGTGAGGTAGCTGAGGCGGGCAATCTTGTCCCCGACGATCTGCTCGACCGCTTCTCGTTCGCGGGATCTCCTGAGCAAATTGCCGTTCAGGCCGAAAAGCTCTTCGCGGCAGGCGCCGATCGTATCGAATTCGGCACCCCCCACGGGTTCACCGATGAGGGCGGCATTCGCCTGCTGGGCGAGCGGGTGCTGCCGCGTCTCGATCGCACAGGAGTTGCATGAACGTTTACTGGATCGGCGGCTCGCCTTGCTCCGGGAAAAGCACGATCACCGATCGGCTCGCCGCCCGCTACGGGTGGGAGGTCTACCGCTGCGACGATTACTACTACCAGCACGAGAAGCTGATCACTCCGGCAAACGCGCCTGTCTGGTCAAGTATTCTCGGCGCAGATTGCGACGGTATCTGGTTGCGCCCGGTGGAGCAGCAAATCCGAGAGGAACTACAGATCTACCGCGAGCAATTCCCCTTCATCCTCACCGATCTCGCGCAACGCACCGATGAGCGCCCGGTGATCCTCGAAGGAGCGGCGCTCCTTCCCGAGTTACTTGCGGCTCACAACATCCCCGCGAGCCGCTGCCTCTGGATGGTCCCCACCGAGCGATTCCAGCGCGAGCACTACGCTCGCCGCGATTGGCGGCACGACGTGCTGCGCGAGTGCAGCGATCCCGAGCAGGGCTGGGAAAACTGGATGTCGCGTGACGCAGGATTCGCGCGTGCGGTGGCGACCGACGCCGGGCGTCTCGGTTACCGCGTCATCGTGGTGGACGGCTCCGCATCGCTCGACGACAACGAACGCATCGTCGAGCGCCATTTCGGCCTCAGATAACCGCCATTTCGCAACCGCACCGAGTCGGTCGCGGCACGACCGCCGCTCGTATGGGCGGGGCGGGACCTGTCCCCCCATCCTACGCTCGAATCGCCCCGGCCACCGCGCATCTTTCGTAGGGGCGGTGCTTGCTCCGCCCTGCAGGGGACACGCATATTCGCGTCGGGGAGAGGGCGGAGTAAGCACCGCCCCTACCGGAATGGTGGTAACGAGAATGGCGCGGATGAGGGAGGTTCGCCAGGTTTTCAGCCTGGCGGCTCGTTCGCTACACGCGGCTCAGGCCCGGCGCCCACCTTCCCGCGCCGCGCGAATCTCCTCCACCGCTGCTGGGTTTTCCAACGCGGTGGTATCTCCCACCGGCTGATCGAGATAGGCGGCTCGGATCACCCGCCGCATGATTTTGGCATTGCGCGTTTTCGGCAGATCCCGCACGAAGAGCACTTCTTCCGGTCGCAACGCCGCCCCGAGCTGCCGCCCGATTGCCCGCCGGACCTCTTCGGCCAACTCGGCCGTTGAGACACCGCCCGGTTTCAGCACTGCAAAAACGTGGATCGATTCGCCCTTCACCTCGTGTGGCAAACCGATTGCCGCCGCCTCCTGCACCGCCGGGTGCGCCACCGCCGCCGACTCAACTTCGGCGGGGCCGACGCGTTTGCCTGCCACCTTCAGGGTGTCGTCCGAACGGCCGCGAATGAACCAGAAGCCATCCTCGTCAATCTCGGCCCAATCGCCGTGCACCCAGGCATCGGGAAAGCGCGACCAGTACGTGTCCTCATAGCGATCGCGGTCGTTCCAGAAGCCGCGCGTCATTCCCACCCAGGGCTGCCGCACAATCAGCTCACCCACCGCGCCGCGCACCGGATGACCGGCATCGTCGACGACGTCCGCCGCCATGCCCGGCACGGGTCCGGAAAACGCCACCGGCTTCAGCGGTTTCACCGTCACACCGCCGACAATACCGCCGCCGGTCTCGGTGCCGCCCGAGTAGTTGATGATCGGGCAGCGCCCGCCGCCGATTTCATCGAAATACCAGCGCCATGGCCCAGGATTCCAGGTTTCCCCGGTCGACCCCAACACGCGCAGCGACGACAGATCGTGCTGGCGCGGCCACTCCGTTCCCTTCGGCATCAGCGCTCGAATCGCGGTCGGGGCGAGCCCCAGCACCGTTACGCGATGCTTCTCGACCACCTCCCAGAGGCGATCGGGATTCGGGAAATCGGGGGTGCCCTCGAAGAGCACGATCGCGGCGCCGAGCATCAGCCCACCACCGATTAGCCACGGTCCCATCATCCAGCCGAGATCCGTCAGCCAGAAAATCGTGTCGTCGGCATGAAGATCGAAGCAGTAGGCGAGATCGTGCGCGGCCTTGATGGGAAATCCCGCCTGGACGTGCAGCGCCCCCTTCGGTTTTCCCGTGGTGCCTGAGGTGTAGATGATCATGTACGGTTCATTGGCCGCAGTCTGCACCGTTTCCGCGTCCGGCGATTGCTGCGGCACTAGATCGTGCCACCAGATATCGCGCCCCGCCGTCATCGCGACATCGCCGCCGCTGCGCCGCACAACCAAGCAACGTTCGACCGATGGCGCAGCGGCCATCGCGGCGTCGGCAACCGGCTTCATCGCGACAACCGAGCCGCGCCGGCGAAAACCGTCGGCCGTAACCAGCAGTTTCGCCCCGGCATCGCGCAAGCGGGACGACACCGCTTCCTCTCCATAGCCTGAGAACATGGGAGTGTAGATCGCGCCGATCTTGCCGCACGCCAGCACCGTGGCCACCGTTTCCGGCAACATCGGCAAAAAGATCCCGACCCGATCACCGCGCTCGATCCCGAGCTCACGCAGTGCATTGGCAACCCGATTGGTTTCCTCGAAGAGCTGGCGGAAGGACCAGCGCACAGCTGCGCCGTCGTCTCCTTCCCAGATCAGCGCGGTCCGCTCGCCGTCACCATCACGAACGTGGCGATCGAGTGCATTCGTGACGTAGTTGAAGGAACCGCCGACAAACCACTCAGCCCAGGGTTTGCCCTGGGAAAGATCGAGCGCCCGCTCGTAGGCTCCAGAGAACTCGAGCCCCAGATCGCGCACCGCCGCATCCCAGTACTCCCCGGGATCGCGCTCGCTCCACGCCTGCAGGGCTTCCAGCGAATCAAGCCCGCGCGATTCCCAGAATTTCCGGACGCGACTGCGCTCGATGTATTCGGCCGAGGGATGCCAGACGATCTCATTCGTCGCGTCGCTGCTTTGCTCGCTCACCATCGCATCTTTCGCTCGACCGCCGCGGCAGTCCAGGTTGGTCTCACCGTATCCGCCGAGCATTTTTGCCGCCGCCTCGACAACGGTCAAGACGCGCCCGCTGTGCCACAATCGGACGGTGAGGTGAATGATCATGCCCAAATGGCGCTTCTGGGAAAAAGACCCGATCCGCGAACAATCGTCCGCGCTCCCGGGACGCACTGCCACCGCCGGTGAGCCGATCGTCCCGACAGCCGCCCCACCCCGCAACCAGACTCCTGCACCAGAGCGCATCGCCACGCTGAAACGCCGGCGCGACGGTATTCTGTTCGATCTGGAGCAATCAGAGCTGGCCCAGCAGGAGGACAACCCGTGGCGGCAGCGCATCGCTCTGCTTGAGGAAACCATCGTCGATATCCGTGCCGAGCGGACTGCTGTCGATGAGATTCCGAGGCTGAATCTCCCGGAACCGCCCGCGACGCCAGTCAGCATCGGTGAGGTGCGTTGGGAAGATCCGGCGTTGGTTGAGATCACGATCGTAGATCGCCCGTTCCGATTCGAATCCGATCTCGATTGGGCCGAGCGCGGCACCTACGTTTCACGCAACGATCTGGAGCTCCGCTCCGGTGACCCGGCTGCTATTGCCCCCGCCGGGTGGGATGGCCCAACCCGTGAACGTTTCTCGAATCGCCTGAACGAGTCACTCTTCATTCTCGCCAGCGACCTGCGTAATCGTGCGGAAAACGACGAGCCGCTCCCGAACCTGTCAACCCTGGGTGATCTCATCGCTCCCTGTCCCGAGTGCGGCGATTGGAAACTCTGGGGTGGCTTCTGCCCGAGTTGTGCGGAGCGCGCCCAGCGGAGCAAGGCGCTCGATGACGAAATCATCGCCCGGCTCGGGGAAATTTCCCGCGAGGAAGAGGAGCGCGCCGAGATCGCTGAACGCCTGCCGGTCGCCCGGCGTCGCCTCACCGATGTTGACGCCGAACTCTCCGCCCTCGGCGTGGTCCTCTAACCGATTTCAAGCCTGCAACGTGCGATAATGAGCAGCGATCAGCTAATCCGTTCTGTACCGAGGAGATCGAACGATGTCGATCGAATCCACCCTCGCTGGCAACGAAGCACTCGGAGTCGCCTTCCTGGTGCTGCTTGCCCTGATTGTCTGGAAAAACAAGCCGTTTTTCCGCGATGTCTGGACCGATCCCGATCTGCTCTGGCGGGTCATCGCCCGCGCCGGTCTCGTCTCGGTACTCGCGCTGCTCGGTTGGGTGACGCTCGCCGATAACTTCCGCCAGATCGCCCACTCGCCCTACCGGTTCATGCAGCTCTTCCCCTCGAAGCGGGTCGAATACAACCCACCGTCGCACGCTGCCCGCGAGGTGACGATCGTGCTTTTGGCGATCGCACTCTTCTTCACCGCGTGCCTCGTTTCGCGGCACGTCGGCGGTATCGCCACCCAGTTCGTGCTTGGTTTGATCGGGCTCGTCGGCTGGATTCCATTTTTCATCCTCCGCCAGCGTCTCGATATCAATCTCGCAATGGGGTTCGACGGCACCTGGAAATCGCCAATCGATACCGGCGGCTATGTGCTCTTCCTGCTCTGCGACTGGGTCGCGAACAGCATCGTGCTCACGTTGATGTTCGCGGTGCTGCTGGCGCTGGTGTCGATCCCCGTGACGATCCTGCTCGAAGTCACCCGCCTGCGCCACCCGCGCGTGCGCGGCGAGGCGACGTCATATTTCAGCGCCATGGCGCACCGTCGCTAACCGATTTCTGCACCTGAGGAGAGAAAACATGACCGCCATCGTCGAGCAATCAGCATCCGCGGCACACGAGGCGGTCACCTACGGTGGTCATTCGATGGTCACACCGCTGCATCGTGTGATCGTGCGTCGCCCGACCATTCCCGCCAGCGGCGACGAGTGGCGCGCACTCGGTTATCTCCATCCGGTCGATCAGGTGCGTGCCGAAGAGGAGCATCAGGCGTTCCGCGCCATGATCGCGGCGCACGGAGTCGAGGTCATCGAAGCCGGTCCCGATCAGCCGGGCGAGCTCGATGCCATTTTCCCGTTTGATCCCTCGATCATGACCGATCGCGGCGCGGTGTTATTGCGCCCGGGGAAGAAGCTCCGCCTGCGCGAAGTCGATTTCGCTGAAGCGACCTACGCACGCCTCGGCATCCCAATTCTCGGTCGCATCGAAGCGCCCGGCACTGTCGAGGGTGGCGATACGATGTGGCTCGACGAGCAAACGCTCGCGGTCGGGCGCGGTTACCGCACCAACGCCGAGGGGATTCGCCAGCTGAGCGAGACTCTCGGGGCCATTGGCGTGCAGGTGCTCAGCTTCGACCTTCCTCACTTCAACGGACCGGCGGAATGCCTGCACCTGCTCTCGCTGATCAGCCCGGTCACCGAAAACCTCGCCGTCGTTCATCCCCCATTGATGGCGGTCTCGTTCATCGAGGCGCTGCGCGAACGCGGCTGGACGCTGATCGATATCGCCGAGGACGAGTTCGTCACCCAGGCCAGCAACATTTTGGCTATCGCGCCTGGGCAACTCATCATGCTCGATGGCAATCCAGTCACCCGAAAGCGGCTTGAATTCCACGGCTGCGAGGTGGAGACCTACTCCGGCGAGGAAATCTCGTTCAACCGTTTCGGCGGTCCCACCTGCCTGACCCGTCCGATCCTCCGCGGCGCCTGATCGGGTCTGCCATTCATGTATCCAACCTTCGATCTCCCCGGAGACGATCCGGCGCTGCCGGTTTGGGTGCGTAATGCCTGGCCCTCGGAGCGGGCCGTTCTGCACGGCATCGGCGCTCCCGATTGGTCGCGTCCTGCCCTGGCGATCGTCGGCACCACACGCCCGTCCCCGATTGCCTGCGAATGGGCATTCCGACTCGGGCGTGAAGCGGCCGCTCGCGGTTGGAGCGTGGTCAGCGGTCTCGCCAGGGGAATCGACGCCTGCGCGCATGAGGGAGCAATCGCCGGCGGCGGCCACACCCTCGCGGTCATCGCCCAGGGAATCAATCCGAACCGCCGCCCCCCACACCACTCGCTTTTCGCTCGGATACTCGATGCGGGCGGAGCGGTTGTTTCGATTTCGGAACCGGGCGAGCGCGCGACTGCCGAACGACTCCTGTTACGTAACAAATGGACCAGCGCCTTTGGTATCGGCGTCGTTGCCGTACAGGCACGCGGCCGCGGCGGAACGCTTGCTACAATGCGGCACGCGTTTCATCAGGGAAGGGTCATGGCCGCATTTCAACCGCCAGTGGATGCCGCTGAGGATGAGTGGAACGGCAACGTGCCTCTGCTTTCCGAAACTCCGCCGTGGCGTCTGGCCAGAAACGCGTCGTACGCCTGGCAACCTTCGCGCCGGATTGAGGCGATCGAGCCCCTCTTTGGCGTTCTCGAAGATCACCACGCATTTCTTCGATCGCTCGTCCCCCACGAGCGTCACTCGCAGGCTCGCCTTCTCGAA
>JAESFN010000687.1_pt1 | contig 24484 bp, 24 predicted proteins | sample 9269411 | NCBI WGS metagenome assembly JAESFN01 (sample SAMN14505399, study PRJNA617100) | algae metagenome | isolation source: Iphinoe sp. HA4291-MV1 and co-occurring heterotrophs from trail next to... | place: USA: Maunawili Falls, Hawaii | collected 2009-07-25
GCCGGCATGGACCGCGCGGATGCCTGAATCGGCGTAGGAGCGGAACACGGCATCGGCGTGGGCGGGCGTACGCGTATTGTGCGAGCAGTCGGTGATGCAGGTGACGCCGGAGTCGAGCAGCGTCAGCATGGTCAGGAAATTGCCCACATACATGTCGTGAGGGCGATACTCAACGGCAAAGTCGCCGTGCAACGTGTTCACGTATTCGGCAAGGTCGGCGTCGGGAATGACGCGGCGAAACTGGTTCTGCCAGCAGTGGCGATGGCCATCGATCAGGCCAGGGGCGATGATCATTCCGCCGGCGGGGACGACGATCGCGCCGCCGTACTCTGCGACGGCCGAGAGATCGCGGCCCACCGCCTCGATGCGCCGGCCACGGACCAGGAGGTCACCCTCGTCGAGATCGCCGATCTCGGGGTCCATGGTGATCAGAGTCGCCCCGCGAAACAACACGCGCGCATCGTCGCCCGCCGCGTCGAGCCGGGCCTTGATCGCCGCCCACGCTGCCTCGCTCATCTCATAATAGGCACGCGCTCTTCTGTCGTTCATGGCTCGCTCCCGTCAAAGGACCCGGCGCCCCTTGCGCTCATCGTTCGTGCCCTCCCGATTGGAGCAGGGCTGTGAGTATGCCGGCATTGGCGGGGCTCGCCTCGAGTTCACCGCTTTCGATGCGGTAGGCGATCTCGGCGAGCGCCGCGTTGATCGGCGCCGAGCCGCCGAGCCGCGCCTGTTCCCGGACCACGAGGCCGTTGATGTCGTCGACCTCGGCCCGGCGGCCCTTCATCCAGTCCTGGAGAACCGTCACCCTGGTATTGGGTCGCGTCCAGCCGCTCAGCACCGAATCGAGCAGCACGTTCGCATAGTGGTCGGGGTCGTTCGCCTCGACGCGCTCGTTGCCAAGGATCGGGACGAGCTGGTGGCCGAGCGCGAGCGCCGTCCTGATCGCCTCGCGGCCCGAGGCGCGCATGACCTCGTGGATGCCCGGCACCTTGATCGCCTCGGCGAGCGGCAGGTTGAGGATCGCCGAAGGCAGGAACTCGGAGGCGTTGACGACCAGCTTCATCCACTTCGCCGAGCGAACGTCGTCGACGATCTCGACCGCACCGCAATGCCGGAGAACGTCGCCCACCTCCGCCTCGCGTCCCTTCGTCCTGTCGTCATAGGCGCCGATGCCGAACCAGGTGCCCGACGGTGCCGTCTGGCGATCGACGATGCCCGGCTCGAACATGTTGGCGGCGATCTCGATCACCGCGCCGAGCGTCCGCTCCGGACCGACGATCGATGCCATGTCGTCCATGGTCATGCCGTTCTGCATGCCGGCGACGAGGGCGTTCGGCCGGAGCAGCGGCTTGATCAGCTCGCACGCCCACCGCGTGTCATAGGCCTTGACGACGACGAGGACGATGTCGAACGCCTCGCGGAGCGCGGCCACCTCGCAGAGGTGATAGGCCTTGACCGGCGTGACCTGCACCTCGTCGGGCATCTCGATGCGGATGCCGTTTGCCCGCATGGCCTCGACATGGGCCGGCCATTGCTCGATGAAGGTGACATCGAGCCCGGCGCGCGTCATGTCCGCCCCGAAGGCAGCACCGTTCGCGCCTGTCCCCAGCACCGCAATCCGCTTGCCGGATAGGGTCGTGCCTGGCGTGGCCTCGTTACCGGACGTCATGAACCCTCCGTTTTCCGCAGATGCGACCGTCAGCGTTGAGGCGCATCAGCCGAGCCTCTGCACTTCCCCGCCCAGTCGCGAGGACGTCACCAGCGCCTCGAACAGGCGGATGTTCTCGATCAGCTCGGCATCGGAGAAGCGGTAAGGCCGCTTGCCCTCGATCGCATCGATCCAGGCCTCGAAATTCTCGGTCACCGTGTCCGTCGACGGATAGACCTCGTGCCGCCGCCGGCCTTCGACGTCGGTATGCGTGAGGTGCGTCGGCTTGCCGCGATCGACATTGGCCTCGCTGATCACCTCCACCCAACCCTTGTCGCCGTAGCAGGTGAAGCGCCCGTAGAAGGGCGTGATCGAGAGCGAGGTGAAGGTGCCCCGGACACCGGACTCGAACTCGATGCTGGCGGTGACGAAGTCCTCCGCCGGCGGCTTGAAGATCATGCTGGCCGTCCGCGTGCGCACCGCCGACGCCGGCCCCGCGAAGTGGATCATGAGGTCGGTCAGGTGGATGCCCACCGCCGTCATCATCCCCGCTGGCGCACTGGCGGGGCTGAGCCGCCAATTGTCCGCGGCGAGCCTCGTGAACTGATCGTGGCTGACATTGGCCTCGAACAGGAGGAGCCGCCCGAGCGCGCCGTCGGTGATGAGCCGCTGCAGTTCCTCGAAGGCCGGCTCCCAGCGCCTTTCATGGCCGACGCCGAGCACCTTGCCCGCCGCCCGGCAGGCCTCGACCACGCGCCGCGCCCCCTCTCCCGTCATCGTCAGCGGCTTCTCGCAAAAGAGGTTCTTGCCCGCGGCGATGACCTTCAGCGACTGCTCCTCGTGGAGCGCATGCGGCGTCGCCAGCACCACCCCCTCGACCGTCGGGTCGGCCAGCGCGACATCAAGGTCCTTCGCGAAGGTGAACGATCGCGACTTCCGGAACTCCTCGACATCGGCCGGAGGATGGGGATCGATGCCGTAGGCGACCTCGAACCGCGGGCTCCTGTCGAGGCAGGCGATGATCTGCTTGCCCCACCAGCCCAGCCCGGCAACTGCGACCTTCATTTCCAAGCCTCCTTCGTCCGCGGGCTATGCCGCCGACCTTGTCTCTTCCGGCTCCAGACCGTCGGATACCTCCACGTTCTCGCTTTCGAGCGCGACCCCGGCAAGCAGCGCCATCGTCTCGAGCACCGCGGTGAAATCGCGGCCGAGCTCGGCCTCCGCGTTCGGCTTGAGCCGGTTGGCGCCCATGTGGGCCTGGAGCAGCTCCCGCGTGATCGTGGTGATCGGCATCGGCACCTCGAGCTGCCGCCCGAGGGCGAGGCCGAGATCCATGTCCTTCCGCTGGAGCGCCGCCGTGAACGTGGTCGTGAAGTCGAGATTGACGAAGGCCGGCGTCTTGTAGCGCGTGAATGTCGAGCCGATGACGCTGCCATTGAGGAACTCGAGGAATGCATGACGGGGCACGCCGGCCTTCTGCGCCAGGAGCGTCACCTCGACCATGTTCATGTTGACGACCGCCAGCATCAGGTTGACGGCGATCTTGCACATCCGGGCAAGCTCACCCTCGCCGGCATAGGCGGCGCCGCGCGGCGCGATCGCAAGCAGCAGCGGCTTCGCCGCCTCGTAGGCATCCTTCGGCCCCGACACGACGCAGCAGAGCTTGCCCGCCCGTACGCATTTGGGATTGCCGCTGACCGGGGACGCGAGGAACTCGACCCCTTTCTGCTCCAGCCGGGAGCGGATCTCCGCGGATTCGTCCATGCCGATGGTCGAGCAGTCGATCAATCTCCGCGGCATCTCCACGAGGCCGTCCCGGAACATGCCGTCGGCGCCGAAGCAGACCTCCGCCACGTCCTTGCCGGTCGAGAGCATCGTGAAGAGGACATCGCAGTCCGCCAGCGCGCTCCGGCTTTCGACCACCGTTGCGCCCTCCAACTCCGGGGTCCTGGCCTTGGCCGGGGTGCGGTTCCAGATCGAGACCGCATGGCCGGCCTTGAGGAGCCGCGCCACCATGGGGGCGCCCATCCGGCCGATGCCGATCCATCCGATCTTCATAGTCCACTCTCCTCCCCGACTCGAATGCATGTCGCGGCGCGGGTCGCCACCGCGGGCCGCCCTGAAACTGCAGGGTCTTCTCTTCGTGGCAGGGGCTTGACCCTCCGCTCCCTCATCGGCTCCCGCGTTCCTTGCGCGGGCTACCGTTCACGACCGCACGCCGATCAGCCTGCCTTCGCCTGCCGCTTCCGCCGGGGCGCCGCCGGCTTCGTGACCGATTTCGGAGAGCCTACGTCATCCTCGGGGATGATGTATCCGGCTTTTTCCAGGCTGGGCGCGCCGGTGTAGCCCCAGACCGTGATCAGCGGCTCGTTCTCGGAAGCGTTCTCCAGGCCGTGATAGGTGTCCTTCGGCACGAAGGCGATGTCTCCGGCCCGGACATAGAAGGACTCTTCGCCGACATGCTTTATCCCGACGCCGTGGAGCACGTACTCCCATTCCTCCGCGTTCGGATGCCGGTGGATCGAATGCTCGGAGCCGACGCCCGGCGGCAGGATGGTCCTGCCGAGCACCGTCGACTGCGAGCCGGCGGTCTTCTCGGTGATCACCCACCGGACGTCCATCTTGAGCCATCCGCGATCCTCGCGAAGGGTGCGATCGGTCCTCACGTTGCCGGGGTTGAACTTGAACCGGCTCGCCTCGGTCGGAGTCTTCTTCTTGGCCATGCGATGCTCCACCCTTCCCCTGCGCCTATGCGAATTCACGCGCCATCGCAGGGCATCGCGCGTGATCTGGAAAACGATTTAAACAATCGTGGCTATCCGGGGCAAGCCGCATCTCGCCGATCGCTTCAAAAGTCACAGCAATATGCGTTTCCTGCCCCGCGCCCGCGCGCCGCAAACGTGCAAATCGATATGCAATGCCTTGCCGCTTGCCCTGGTGTGGAACGGTCATGCGCGCGCTCCGGTCAGTCGCTGCTGTAGGATTTTCCGGAGGTGAAGCGGGTGAAGATCAGGGACAGGAGAATGATCGCCCCGTAGGTCGCCGAGATCCAGAACGTCTCGATGTTCGAGAGTGTGAGGATGTTGGAGATGATCCCCAAGAGGATGACGCCGCAGAGCGCCCCGACCAGTGTTCCCTTGCCGCCATTGAGGCTGATCCTGCCGATGACGCATGCGGCGAACACCGTGAAGATCATGTTCTGTCCCTGCCCCGACATCACCGACGCCAGGCGGCCGGTAAGCAGGAGACCCGAAAGGGCTGCGAGCCCGCCGGCGATCACAAACACCGCCCACACATAGCGGTCGACCGGGATGCCCGCCGCGCGAGCCGCCTCCGCGTTGCCGCCGATCGCGTAGAGAGCGCGGCCGAAGCGATGCCTGGCGAGGATCAGGCTGCCGACCAGATAGAGGCCGGCCGACACCCAGAGCGCGGCCGGAAGGCCGAGCCAGTAGGCATTGCCCAGATAGAGGAACGGCTCCGGCAGATCGTAGAGCGTGCGGCCGTTCGTCAGACCGATGGTGATGCCGCGAAGGAGGATCAGCATCGCCAGCGTGGTGATGAAGGCGTTGAGCCGCAGGCGCACGATCAGGAAACCGTTCACCGCGCCGATCAGAAGACCGACGAGGAACAACACCGCCACCGCGACATAGGCGTTGAGCATCAACCCGGAGCCGTTGAGCGCCGTGTCGAGCACCAGCCACGCGGCGAACATCGGCGCGACGCCGACGATCGATTCGAGCGAAAGATCGAACCGGCCGACGATGAGGATGATCGCCTCGGCGAGCACCAGCACCGACAGTTCCGACGACTGCTGGAGCACGTTGACCAGGTTTAGAGGGGTGAGGAACGCCGGATGAAGGATCGTCCCCACGATCATCGCAACGACAATGAGCTGCAGGAGCGCGAGCTCGTCGGCAAAGCGCCAGCGCCTGCGGACGCGTCGCGTCGAAGTGGCCGCCACGGCCGTCTTTTCCGCTTCCACCGCTATGGGTCCAATCCTTCCATGGCGCCAACCAATTCCTGCTCCTCCCACGAAGCCGCGAACTCGCGCACGATGCGACCGTCGAACATCACCAGCACCCGGTCGCAGATCGCCAGCTCGTCAAGCTCGTCCGAGACGACAAGCACCGCCGCATCGGTCGACCGGATGACGGTGAACAGCGCCTCCTTCGACGCGATGTCGACGCCGGCGGTCGGATGATCGAGGACGAGCACCTTCGGCTCGGACGCAAGAGCGCGACTCATCACGGTCTTCTGCTGGTTGCCGCCGGAGAGCTCGCTCGTCATCTGGGTGGGATCGCTTACCTTGATCTCGAGCCGCGCGATCAGGCCCTCGGCAAGGCCGCGGCGCCGCCTGCCGGCGACGAAGCCCAACCCCGCGCCGAGCCGACCGAGCACCGGCAGCGCAATGTTCTCCTCGACCGAGAGATTTCCGCAGAACCCGTTCTGATGCCGGTCCTCGGGGACCCAGCCGACGCCCGCATCGCGCGCACGATCGATCCGACCGGAGTGCGCGACCCCCTCTATCGCGATCCTGCCGCCGGTCGGCCGCAAGCCGCCGACGATGGCCGAGGCCACCTCCGACTTGCCGGAGCCGGCGAGGCCGGCCAGACCGACCCGCTCCCCGGCACGGAGCGTGAAAGAAACCCGATCGACCGCATCGCCGACGCTGACATTGTCCAGTTCGAGGGCGATCGGGCGCTGGCGATCCCGCGCGACCGCGACGGCCTCCCGGCGGACCTTGGCCGAAGCGTAGGCCTCCCCCACCATCGCCGCAACGACCGCCTCCTGATCGAGATCGTCGATGGCGGCCTCGACGACGAGCCGGCCATCACGCATCACCGCCACACGCTCGCAGATCTCGTAAATCTCCTGAAGGTGATGGGAGATGAACAGGAACGTGACGCCGGAGCGCTTGAGGCGATCGATATGGTCGAAGAGCTGCCTGATCTCACGCGACTCGAGACGGGCCGTCGGTTCGTCGAGAATGATGAACCGGCTGCCCTTCCTCAGCGCCCGGGCGATCTCGAGCCGTTGGCGCTCGCCGACCGTGAGCTCGCCCGCCGGAAGATCGACATCGATGTCAAGACCCCATGCGTCGAGTTCCCGCCGCCCCATCCGGCGGAGCTCGGCCCAGTCGATCGCGCCGATCGACGTCGCGGGATAGTCGTTGAGGAAGAGATTCTCGCCGACCGTCAGGCCCGGGATGATCGTGGATTTCTGGTAGACGCATGCGACCCGCGTCCGCCAGAGCGACCGCGCTCCGATATCCGGCGCGGGCTCGCCGAGGAAGCTGACCGCGCCGCTGTCGGGCCGGTCGAGGCCGGTCATCAACCGCACCATGGTCGACTTGCCTGCCCCGTTCCGCCCGACAAGCGCGACCGACCGGCCCGCCATGACCCGCAACGTCACGTCGTCGAGCGCGAGCGTGTCGCCGTAGCGCTTGCTGACGGACACCGTCTCGACGAGCGGGACCGGATCCGGTCCCGCCGCGTTCGTCGTCGCATTCATCGGAGGATGCCGGGCGGGACCTGCACCTTCCTCACTTCACCTGGTTGCCCCACAGCGCCGCGTCGTCGACGTTCTCCTTGGTGACGAGCACCGCCGGCAGGAGGTCCATCTTGTTGCCGTTGAAGACCACCACCTCGCTGCCGTGATCGGTCTTGCCGAGCTGGAGTTCCTTTCCGGCCATCGCATCCTGGAGGTACTGGACGCCGTATTTCGCGTAGGCATCGAGCGGCTGCGAGATGCCGGCGTCGAGATCGCCGCTCCGGATCAGTTCGAGCGCCTGCGGGCTCGCGTCGATCGAGATGTTGTAGATGTGCCCTTCCTCGCCGACCTTGGCATCGCGCCCGGCCTGCTTGAGGACGTTGAGGGTCGGCGACAGGGCGTAGTCGGACTGCTGGAAGACGCCCTTGAGATCGGGGTTGGCGGCGAGGACGGTCTGCAACGCCGCAGCCTGTTTCTGCGCGTCCCAATCCGTCGGACGCTCGATCAGCTCGATATTGGGGAATTTCTGCGTGATGCAGTCATGGAACCCTTGCGTTCGCTCGCGGCCGTTGATCGAGGTCTGCGCCCCCTGCAGCGAGAGCACCTTGCCGGTCTCGCCGATCGCCTTCGCCATCGCCTCGCAGGCGATCCATCCCATGCCGACATTGTCGGCGCGGACGATGGCGTAGAGCGCGCCGCCATCCGGGCCGATGTCGATCGAGACGACCGGCACCTTCTGGGCGGCAGCGAAATCGAGCGCGGGAATGATCGCCTTGCTGTCATTGGCGACGACGATCAGGCCTTTCGCGCCCGCTCCGATCAGGCTGCGGACGTCGGTGATCTGCTTGCCGGAGTCGCCGTCCGCATTGGTCGGCGCCAGCATGTTGAGGCCGGCCGCAGCGGCTTGCTCTCCGGCCTGATCCTGGAGGATCACCTGAAACTGCGAGAACAGGAATGGCGAGGAATAGCCGACGGTCTCGCCGGCCGCATGCACCTGGGCTCCGCCGGCAACAGCGAACGCCAGCGTAGCGATCGTGACGGCGGCTGAACGGCAGTTGGACGTCTTCATCTCGGGGTCCTCCCTGGGAACCAGCGTGCGTTATCGGTCCGGATCGACATTGGCTTTGTCTGATTTCGTCTCCGGTACAAATCGATTTAACGACTCAGCTTGGCATCGATGCAAGCGGAAAAGTTGCTGCAATGCGGCAGTGCAGTGCACACATGACGCCGCGCTTCGAGGGCGCGTTTCGCTTTGCAATTTAAATCGTTTCGTCTACCGTGTCCCGCGGATGAAGGAGTGTCGCGCGTGCGTCTTGCCGGGAAAGTCGCGCTTGTCACCGGCGCCAGTCGGGGTTACGGCCGCGCCATCGCGGAGAGGCTGGCCCGCGACGGCGCGGTCGTCGCCGTGCACTACGCGAGCAACGCCGACGCCGCCGAACAGACGTCTCGGAACATCCTGTCGAATGGCGGTCGCGTCATCACCGTCGCGGCACGTCTCGACGGTTCGTCTACTGCTGTCGACACGCTGTTCGAGCGTCTCGACGCGGCGCTGACGGCCGAGTGCGGATCGGCGACGGTGGACATCCTCGTCAACAACGCCGCGATCAGCCCCCGCGGAACGATCGAGGATACCGACGAGGCGCTGTTCGACGAGGTGATGGCGGTCGACGCCAAGGCGCCGTTTTTCCTGATCCAGAAGGTGCTGCCGCGGATGCCGGACGGCGGCCGCATCATCAACATATCCTCCCAGACGTCGCTGATCGCGTTCCCCGGCGTCGCGGCCTACACCATGGCCAAAGGCGCGCTCGACCGACTGACCCTGGTGGCCGCCAAGCACCTCGCCCCCCGCGGCATAACTGTGAACGCGGTCCTTCCAGGCGTCGCCGATACCGACATGAACGCCGGCTGGCTGCGGGGAAACCCGGAGTCGTTCGCCGCGGCCTCCGTCTACAGCGTCTTCCGGCGCGTCGCCGACGTGACCGACATCGCGGACATCGTCGCCTTCCTCGCAAGTCACGACGCCCGCTGGATAACCGGACAGTTGATCGATGGCGGCGGCGGCAGCGGAATCTGACGGCTGGAGACTATTGGCAGTCTCTTCGGCGGGCTGTAGACGTTCGCCGAGTGCCTGAAGAAACAGTGCCAGGTGGGCCGCCGCGCCGGAGGGCTGCGTTGGGGACATGATCAATCGATGAAGAAACCGGCCAGGCCTCCCGGCCGCCCTCCGACAATCCGGGACGTAGCCGTGCGGGCCGGCGTATCCCCCGCGACCGTGTCGAACGCCCTGTCCGGCCTGCGGGGCGTGACCGGCGATCGACGCCGCGCCGTTCTCGAGGCCGTGGAGGCGCTGGGCTACAAGTCCAACCACATGGCGTCGAGCCTCCGGCGCGGCGAGACCCGCACCGTCGGCATCGTCGTCCCGGATCTTGGCAACGAATACTTCGCAGGCCTCGTGCGCCAATGGGAGCGGATCGCATCGAATAGTGGTTATGAGATGCTGGTCGTGGCCAGCGGGGAGAATTCCGCGACCGAGGCCCGCCGCATCGAATCGTTGATCGCCCGGCGTATCGACGGGTTGCTGGTGGTGGCCGCCAGCGACGACTTCGGCAGCGATTCGGGGTTTACCGAGAGACTGCCCCCGACGGTCCTCGTCGATCGCGCCTTCGGCCACCCGAAGTTCGACACCGTCGCCTCCGACGGCTTTGGCGCCGTTCATCGGGGGTGCCGCCATCTGATCGATATCGGCCACCAGGACATCACTCTGCTCATCGCGTCCATGAACCACGTCCACCTCCGGGACCGGGTGGAAGGCTACCGTCGCGCGCTCAAGGAGGCCGGGCTTTCCCGTCGGGAGCGAATCGTTTTCGGCGGCGGCACGATGGAAGGCTGCCGGAGCGCGGTGGAACAGGACCTGCGACGCGCCGACCCCCCGACCGCGGTGCTCGCCGCCACATTCTACGCAACGCTCGGTGCCGTTAAGGCCATCAACGCCCTCGAACTCGGATTTCCGAGCCAGGTGTCCCTCCTGGGGTTCGAGCATTCCGAATGGATGACGGCGGTCAGGCCCTATATCAGCGCGGTCGAACAGAGCGTCGCGGACCTTGCGGCGCGCTCGTGGCAATCGCTGCGAGAACGCATTGCCGGAGACGCGAGCGACCCGAAGCGTGTGCTTCTCGAGCTCAATCTGGTCCTCCGGGAGTCGACGAGGCCGCCGCCGGACTCGGCGCGGCGCCAGGCCCGCGCCGCCGGGAAGACCAGATCGTCGAACGCCCGGAATGCCGTCAAGCGATAGGGTCGGATCTACGCCTGTGCTCCGTGTGGCCAACGGAGCACCCTTTATCCCGGCACGGGCTTGACCATGCAGCATGTCCCGGCGCGAAGGGGTGGAGACCCGAGATGAGATGCCTCAGCCAACCTTAGGCAATTCCCCGCGCAGCGGCGGAAGCCCGCCTTCACGGTGATGCCGATGGTGGGCTGGTCGTCGACTCCGAGACGCCGCATTCGTCGCGCCGGGGTCGCCGCGCGCATAAGGCCTTGGGGGTCGCCTCCCGCTCCTCCTTCCGCCTGCCGCGGTCGCCGGACGTGGCAACGACCCCGGGTGTGCAAGCTCCCAAATTATCCCATGCTTGCTTATTTTCGAAAGTCGGGGATAAATCGTTTTACAGACGGCGATCAAGAGAACCCGTACGCAACCGGGCGTTCGCCGCCATCAAACAGCCGGAACCGTCCGGTTCACCTCGGGAGGAATGAAATGCGCAGCACCTATCTGTCCTCGGCCGTCATCGCCGCGGGCCTTTTCGCCGGTCCCGCGCTGGCGCAGGACAATTTCGCCGACGTCAATCTCAGCCCCGACAAGGTCGGGACGCGCGAGGAATTCCAGGACATCAGCAAGTATTGCGGCGACAAGGAAATCCGGGTCGCGCTGTCCGACGGTTTCGGCAACAACTCGTGGAGGAAGATCACCCGGGCCGAGTTCGAGGCCGAGGCCGCAAAATGCCCGAACATCGTCGAGGTCCGCTACACCGACGCGCAGGGCAACGTCCAGAAGCAGCTCGCCGACATCCAGGGCCTCGCGGCCCAGGGCTTCGATGTGATCCTCGTCTTCCCCGACGGCGGCCCGGCAGTGATCAACGCCATGCAGAAGGCGACCGAAGCCGGCGCCGCGGTGGTGCCCTACATGGTGGGCACGGCCTTCCCCGGCGAGCGCGGCAAGGACTATCTCCTCGTGGCGACCGAGAGCGTCGAGGCCAAGGCGCGCACGAAGGCGCAGTGGGTCGCCGACCAGCTTGGCGGCAAGGGCAATGTCGTCGTCCTCGGCGGTACGCCCGGCAACCCGACCTCGGCGGCCGAAGCGACCGGCTGGCGCGAGGTGTGGGCGAAGTATCCCGACATCACGGTGCTCGAAGGCCCGGTCGACACCAACTGGGACCCGGCCGAGACGCAGAAGGTGATGGCCGGCCTCCTCGCCAAGTATGACGACATCGATGCCGTCTACAGCGATTACGGCCTCGGCGCGATGGGCGCGCTCCGCGCCTATACGGCGGCCGGCAAGCCGATCCCGCTCTGGGTTACGGAGGACGCCAACGACGTCGCCTGCTACTGGCTGGCCAACAAGGACGCCAATCCGGACTTCCAGCTCGCGACGATGACCAGCCGCAACTGGCTGGTGCGGCTCGCGCTGCGGAAGGCGGTGGCCGCCGTCCAGGGCATCGACAATGACGAGCCGACGGTGGTCGAGCTCAGCCTTGCCGAGGACTCGACCTCGAGCGATCCCGCGCTCGCGCCGAAATGCGATCCGTCGCTGCCTCCGGACGCAATCCTCTCCTCGAGCCTGCCGATCGAGGACCTCAAAGCGCTGTTCGCGCAGTAGCGTTCGTCCCGGCGATCCCCGGCGGAAGCACGTGCTTCCGCCGGGGCCGCCAGGGCTTCCGCACGCTGATGGTCGAGCAGCCGCAAGGCCCCGCGATCGCCGCCACTTCGGGGTGGAAGGCGCCGCAATGGCTTGGGGCGATCGGCGCCTTCGCGGCGCTGGTCGTGCTCGGCGTCATCCTGGAGCCGCGCACCATCGGCGCGAGCGCGCTGCTCTCGATGCTGCCCTTCATGGCGATTCTCGCGGTCGCCTCGATCGGCCAGTATCTCGTCATCCAGCAGCGCGGGCTCGACCTCTCGGTCGCCGGGATCATCTCCTTCGCCGCGGTGATGATGACCAACCTTCATGGCGGCTCGAACGAGCTGCACGTCGTGCTCGGCGCAGTCGTCGCGACCCTTGCCATGGGCCTCGCGGTCGGCGCGCTGAGCGGCGTCATTATCACCTTCGCCGGCGTGCCGGCGCTGGTGACGACCATCGGCGTCAACGCCTTCATGCTCGGCCTCACCCTCCATGTCTCGCGCGGCACGCCGGCCATGGCTCCGCCGATGCTGTCGGACTTCGCGCTTGGCCGCACGCTCGGGATTCCCAACACGATCATCGTCATGGTGATCTTCGTCGCGATCGTCGCCTTCATCATCGGACGAACGGCGATCGGACGGCGTTTCGTTGCGGTCGGCGTCAGCCCGGTCGCCGCGCGCTCGCTCGGCGTCCCGGTCGAGCGCTACCGCATCGCGACCTACATGTTCGCCGGCTTCTGCTATGCGCTTGCCGGGGTGATGCTGACAGGCTTCCTCAACTTCCCCAGCCTCTTTGTCGGCAACGACTACCTTCTCGCCACGGTGGCCGCGGTCGTGGTCGGCGGCAATTCGATCGCCGGCGATCGTGGCAGCGTGATCGCGACGGTGATCGGCGCCTGCTTCATGACCTACCTCGGTCAGCTCGTGCTGTCGGTCGGCTTCGAGCGCTCGACGCAGTGGATCGTGCAGGCGCTTGTGGTGCTCGGCGCCGTGGGGCTGCCTTCGCTGATCCGCGAGATCCGCGTCCTTGTCTCGCGGCCGCGCCATGCGGCCGAGTGAGGCGACGATGGCGGTGGAAGACGGCGCGCCAGGACCCATGGCGGCGGTCGCCGCTCTCCGCCTCGTCGGCATTCGGAAATCCTTCGGCGCGGTCAAGGCGCTGCGCGGCGTCGACCTGACGATCCTGCCGGGCGAGGTCCATGCCGTGGTTGGCGAGAACGGCGCGGGCAAATCGACCCTCCTCAGCGTCGCCGCCGGTGTTCTCACCGCCGACGATGGCGAGGTGATCTCGCATGGCGTGGCCGTCACCAACACCCATCCGCGCGAGATGTGGCGGCGCGGCGTCTCGGTCGCCTTCCAGCACCCGACGCTGTCGGCCGACCTCACCGTGTTCGAGAACCTCCAGCTCGCCGCGCCTGCGCTATCCTCGCGCGAGGCGGCGGCGCTGATTGAACGCGTCGCAATCCCGCAGCTTCGCCCCAATCTCGGTCGACGCGTCGCCGAACTGACGCTCGCCCAGCGCTATGTGATCGAGATCGTCCGCGCGCTGGCGACTTCCCCCAGCGTCCTCTTCCTCGACGAGCCGACGGCGCCGTTCCAGGAGGAGCAGGTCGAGCGGCTCTTCGCGCTGATCCGCGCGCTCGCCATCGGCGGCGTCGCCATCGTCTATGTCTCCCACCGGCTCCAGGAGATCATGGATATCGCCGACCGGGTGTCGGTGCTGCGTGACGGCGAACTGGTGGTGACTAAGCCGCGCGGCGACTTCACGGTCCAGGAGATCGTGACGCTGATCGCCGGTCGGCCGCTCCAGCAGATGTTCCCGCCGAAGGCGGTCGCGAGGCTCGACGCGGCGCCGCGCCTCGAGGTGCGCGGCCTGACCGGCAGTCGCTTCCGCGACGTCGACTTCACCGCCCGTCCGGGCGAGATCGTGGGCGTCACGGGCATCGAGGGCCAAGGGCAGCGCCAGTTCATCCGCGCCCTCGCCGGCCTCGGCCAGGGCCACCGCGGCGAGATCCGGATCGACGGCCGGCCGGTGTCGGGCGGCCCGGCGGCAATGCGGGCGGCGAAGGTCGGCTTCGTCTCGGACGACCGGCACGCCGAGGGCCTTTTCCTGCCGTGGAGCATCCGCGAGAACATCGGTTTCGGCAGCCTCGCCCGGCTGACCCGCGGCGGCGTGGTCGACCGCGGCGCCGAGTCGCGCTTCGCGCTCGACGTCGCCGCGAGGCTCCGGGTCAAGACGAAGTCGATCGAAACCGCCGTCTCAGCGCTCTCCGGCGGCAACCAGCAGAAGGTGCTGTTCGGTCGCGAGGCTTCCGCCGGTCCGTCGGTGCTGTTCATCGACGAGCCGACCAAGGGCGTGGACGTCGGGGCCCGCTCCGAGATCTACCAGCAGCTCCGCGACCTTGCCGAGGCGGGGCTGGCGATCGTGGTCCTCTCCTCGGACGGCGTCGAGCTCGAGGGCCTCTGCGACCGGGTCGTGATTTTCGCTGACGGGCGCCTCGTGCGCGAGCTGACCGGCGAAGCGGTCACCGACACAGCGATCACCGAGGCGAACCTCACGGCGCTTGCGAGCCGCGCCGCCGATGCCGGGCCGTCGCGCGCCATCCCCTGGACGCGGGCGCTCCTCGGCAGCGACCAGTTCCCGGCGCTGGTGCTCGCCGTGCTGGTCGCGGCGGTGCTCATCGGCACCAGCCTGTTCAATCCATTCTTCGTCTCGCCCTTCAACATCGGCAGCATGCTGACCCTCCTCAGCGTGCTCGCCTTCGTCGCGATGGCGCAGCTCTCCGTGATCATCGTCGGCGGGATCGATCTGTCGGTGGGGCCTCTCATCGGGCTGGTCGTGGTGCTCGCCTCGTTCCTCCTCCCGGACGGCGCAAGCGACGGCGGGCTTATCATCGGGGCGGTGGCGATCATCGCGCTCTGCGTTGCGTTCGGCGCACTCCAGGGGGCGATCGTCGAGTTCTTCCGACTGCCATCCGTCGTGGTGACGCTCGCAACCTATATCGGCCTTCAGGGTGTGGCGCTGGTGCTCCGCCCGCAGCCGGCGGGCACCATCGCCGACGGTCTCGGCGATTTCCTCGAATACAAGCTCCTCGGTGTGCCGGTATGCATGATCCTCGCGCTGGCCGCCGTCGTCATCCTCGAGTTCATGCTGTTCAGGAGGCCGATCGGCCGCGCCCTCCGCGCCGTCGGCTCGAACCTCGAGGCGAGCCATCGGCTCGGCGTGAGCCGCCGCGCCGTCACCATCCTCGCCTTCACGCTCGCCGGCGGCCTCACCGGCCTCGCTGGATTGACCTTCGCCGCGCAGATCGGCATCGGCTCGGCGACCAGCGGCAGCGGCGACTATACGCTCACCAGCATCACCGCCGTCGTGCTCGGCGGGGCGAGCGTGACGGGCGGACGCGGCTCCTATGTGAGCACGCTGCTCGGGGCCGCGCTCATTCAGGTGACGCTCAGCGCCACGACCTTCTTCGACGGCGGCGCGACCTGGCAATACTGGCTGATCAGCGGCGCGACGCTGCTCGCGGCAATCGTTTTCAGCCTGCTGCGGAGGCGCACCGAGCAGGCCGGCGCAATCGAGACCTGAACGACATCGACGAGGGAGGACTGACCATGGCCCGGAAGCTCATCAAGAATGCGACGATCCTGACGGTGGATCCGAAGATCGGCGACCTGACGCGCGGCGACATCCTGATCGACGGCACGAAGATCAAGGAGATCGCCCCCTCGATCAAGGCGGACGACGCCGAGGTGATCGACGCGACCAACATGATCGCCGTGCCTGGCTTCATCGACACGCACCGCCATACCTGGGAGGCGCTGCTCCGCAACGCCGGCCCCGACTGGACGCTCGCCCAGTACTTCACCGGCGTCCGCGTCGTCATGGGCGGCCTCTACACGGCCGAGGACAACTATGTCGGCAACCTGCTCGGCGCCCTCGATTCACTCGATAGCGGCATCACCACGCTCTATGACTGGTCGCACAACAACAACACGCCCGAGCATGCCGACGCCGCGATCAAGGGCCTCCGCGACGCCGGCCTCCGCGCGGTGTTCGGCTACGGCAACGCCAACGCCGAGTGGTTCCCACCGAGCGACAAGCCGACCAACTACGCCGATATCCGCCGGGTGCGGAAGGAGCAGCTCGCCTCGGACGACGGGCTGATCACCATGGCGGTCGCCTCGCGCGGACCGCAATTCGCCAACCTCGACCTCACCGAGGAGGACTTCAAGGTCGCCCGCGAGCTGGGCATCCGCATCACCGTCCATGTCGGCGACGGGCTGTGGGGGATGTCGAAGCCGGTCGAGCAGATGCATGCGCGCAAGATGCTCGGCCCCGACATGACCTACGTCCACTGCAACACCATCAACGACCGCGAGTTCGAACTCATCGGCGAGACCGGCGGCACCGCCTCGATCGCGCCGGAACTCGAAATGCAGATGGGCCATGGCCTGCCGCCGGCGCTGAAGCTGCTCGGCGCTGGCGTGCGACCGAGCATCTCGTCCGACGTCGTCACCACGGTCCCCTGCGACATGTTCAACGCGATGCGGCACCTCATCTCCGGGACGCGGCTGATGGTCAACAAGGTGGCACTCGAGGAGAACCGGATCGTCGATCCTCTCCCGCTGACCAGCGCGGACGTCCTCGAATTCGCGACGCTCCAAGGCGCCCGGGCCTGCGGCCTCGACCACAAGACCGGCTCGCTGACCCCGGGCAAGGAGGCCGACATCGTGCTCATCAACACCAACGCGCTCAACCTGATGCCGGTCAACAACCCGGTCGGCGCGGTGGTCGAGTTCAGCCATGTCGGCAACATCGACACCATTCTCGTCGCCGGCGAGGTCAAGAAGCGCGGCGGCAAGCTCGTTGGCGTCGATCTCCCCGCATTCCGCAAGAAGGTGGACGCGGCCCGCGACGGCCTGTTTGCCCGGGCCGGCGTCCCGACAGACGGCTCGTGGATTGTCCGCCCCTACACCGAGGAGGCGAAGTCGGAGTTCTGACCGTCCTGATCCAGGCGGAGGGAGCCGTCCAGGCTCCTTCCCACCATGCGCCCTCGGCGGAATGGTGGGAGGCGCGTTCCGCCTGCGATGCGCGGAGATGAGACTCGAACATGCCTGACCCCATCCCCGTCGAGCGCATTCCGGTATCGCTGGTCACCGGCTTCCTCGGCAGCGGCAAGACGACCCTGATCGCAGCCCTTCTCCGCCAGCCGGGGATGGCCGGGACGGCGGTTATCGTCAACGAGTTCGGCGAGGTCGGCATCGACGACGCGATCTTTGCCGATACGCTCCCGAAGGATGGCGTTCTCCTCCTCGCCAACGGCTGCCTGTGCTGCACTGCCGGCGACGACCTGATCCGCACGATCTGGTCGCTCGCGAGGCGCGCCGAGCCGCCGCGGCGCATCGTCATCGAGACCACCGGCCTCGCCGACCCTGCGCCGGTGCTGCATCGGCTGATGGGCGACCCGCGGCTCCGACTCGCGACGCGGCTCGACGCGGTGGTCGCCACGGTCGATGCCGTCAACGGCCTCGCCAGTCTCGAAGACCAGGACGTCGCGCTCCGCCAGGCGGCGATGGCCGACCGTCGGCTCGTGACCAAAGCCGACCTCGCCGACGAGACCGCCGTCTCGGCGCTGGAGACGCGGCTCCGGGGTATCAATCCCGGTGCGCCGGTGCGGCGCGTCAGCTTCGGCGCGATCGACGCCGCCGAGCTCTTCGGCGCCTCGCTCTACAACGCGGAGACCGGAAGCGCCGACATGGCGCGCTGGCTCGCCGCCGGCGCGCGCGAAGACTATATGCTCCGACCCCGCCGCCACGCCGCGCCGCGCTTCGCCGGCGCCGAGGCGGACGAGGACGCGATCGGCGCGTGGCTGATCGAGGAGGCGGCGCCGGCCGACTGGTCCGTGCTGTCGCCGAGGCTCGGCGCGACCGTGCTCCGCCATGGCGAGCGCCTGCTCCGCCTCAAGGGGGTGATCCGCACCAGCGGCGACCCGCGGCCGCTGGTGATCCACGGCGTCCGGAAGCTCTATCACAGCCCGGTCCGGCTGGAGCGCTGGACGATGCCGGAGGCAACGTCGATCGTCGCCATCGGCGACCGCGGCGCATCGGCGGCGATCGACGAGATTCGCGACGCCCTGGATGCAGCGGTCGCCGCGGCCAGAGAAAAGGAAGATTCAATCGCATGACGTCTGCGCTCGCCATCAACCATGTCGGCATGACCGTCCCCGACATCGACGCCGCCATCGACTGGTACGGCGCGGTGATGGGATTCCGCCTGATCTTCCGACGGACGCTCGAGTACCGTCCCGAGGTGCCGGAAGTGCGCGAGATCTTCGGCGAGCGGATGAAGCGCGCGCTGCAGGCGCATCTGGTTTCGGCCAACGGCGTCGGCCTCGAGCTCTTCCAGTTCCTCGACCCGCCGGTGGCGACGCCGTCCGACGCCTTCGCCTGGCACGAGACCGGGGTCTTCCACCTCTGCGTCACCGACCCGGACATCGACGGCCTGGTCACGCGCATTGTCGCCCATGGCGGAAAACAGCGCACCAAGGTGTGGCAATTCCTGCCGGAGCGGCCCTACAAGCTCTGCTATTGCGAAGACCCCTTCGGCAATATCATCGAGGCCTTCTCGCATTCCTACGCGGAGACGTTCGCCAACATGCCGGGATGGCACGCGGTTGACGAGAAGCAAGCGTGAACGGAAGCGCGTGGTGATGCTTCGCTTTTGTGCAAACCTGCATTTTCTCTATCGTGAGCACGAATTCCTCGACCGTTTCGCCGCCGCCGCGCGTGATGGATTCCGCGCCGTGGAGATGACCTTCCCCTCTGACGAACCAGGGGCCCGCATCCGCGCCGCCGCCGATGCCGCGGGCGTCAGCATCGTCGAGTTCAACGCGCCGGCCGGGCCGATCGTCACCGGCGTCCAGCGCGGGCTCGCGGCCGTCCCGGGACGAAGCGCGGAGTATCTCGATCAGATCCGACTCGGGCTCAGCTATGCGAAGGCTTTCGATTGCCGGCTGTTGCTCTCCCTTGCCGGGGTCGTCGCGCCCGACGCCGATCGCAAGCCGGCGGCCATGGCCTTCGTCGAAAACCTGAAGCGGGCGAGCGATTGCTGTGCGCGGGATGGCGTGACGCTGCTGATCGAGACCAACAATCTCCGCGACAACCCGAACTATTTCCTGCGCACGCTCGACGAGGTGCGCGAGACCATCGAACGCGTCGGCGCCCCAAACCTCAGGACCGTGTTCGACTTCTACCACGTGCAGGTGAACGAGGGCGATGTGTCGCGGCGGTTCCTCGACAACCTGGACCTTATCGCCCATGTCCAGTTCGCCAATGCACCCGACCGGCTCCAGCCCGATCACGGCGAACTCGATTTTCGGCATATCTTCCGGCTGATCGAGGCCAGCGGCTACGATGGCTGGCTCGGCGCCGAATACTTCCCTGGCGACGCCGGAACCTCCGGGACGCTCGAATGGCTCCACGCCACGGAAGGCGCGACGGCTTCGTCCTAGACGAAACGGCGCATTGTGCGGCGCACGGCATTTGCTTATAAAACCCGCGATCACAGGGGATCTGTCCGGGAGACACAGGTATGGCTGACCATGGCGCCGTCGAGATAGGCACCGCGACCGGGGTGGACTACGCCGACCACCTCGCCATGTACCGGCGCTTCCTCGACATGACCAAGTGGGTCACGGGTGCGATCATCGTCCTCCTGATCCTGATGGCATTCTTCCTGCTTTGACCATGGTGCGCCCCCGGTTGCCTTCCCGGGCAACGAGCGGGGTTTGTGCGAGCGACGCCGCCGCCTTCGACCGGATTGAGCCATGAAGATCGCGATTCCGACCGAAACGGACCACGCCGAGACCCGCGTCGCGGCAACACCGGAGACGGTGAAGAAATTCGTCGGCCTCGGCGCCACGGTGGCGGTGCAGGCGGGCGCGGGTGCCGGATCGCGCATCACCGATGCCGAATATGCCGCCATGGGCGCAACGATCGCTCCCGACGCCGCCTCGACGCTCGCCAACGCCGACATCGTGCTCAAGGTGCGGCGTCCGGAGGCCGACGAACTGAAGCTGATCAAGCGCGGGGCGCTGGTCGTAGCGGCGATCGATCCCTACGGCCATGAAGATGCGGTCAAGGCGATGGCCGAGGCGCACGTCGCCGCCTTCGCCATGGAGTTCATGCCGCGGATCACCCGCGCCCAGGCGATGGACATCCTGTCGAGCCAGGCCAACCTCGCCGGCTACCAGGCAGTGATCGATGCGGCCGCGAATTACGGCCGGGCGCTGCCGATGATGATGACCGCCGCCGGGACCATTCCCGCCGCCCGCGTCTTCGTCATGGGGGCGGGTGTCGCGGGCCTTCAGGCGATCGCCACCGCCCGCCGGCTCGGCGCGGTGGTGACGGCGACGGATGTGCGCCCCGCGGCGAAGGAACAGGTCGAATCGCTCGGCGCGAAGTTCATCGCCGTCGAGGACGAGGAGTTCAAGCAGGCCGAGACCGCCGGCGGCTACGCCAAGGAGATGTCGGCCGAGTATCGCCAGAAGCAGGCGGCGCTGGTCGCGGAGCATATCAAGAAGCAGGACATCGTCGTCACCACGGCGCTGATCCCGGGGCGGCCCGCGCCGCGGCTGGTGAGCGCGGACATGGTCGCCTCGATGAAGCCGGGGTCGGTGCTGGTCGACCTCGCGGTCGAGCGCGGCGGCAATGTCGAGGGCGCGCGGCCCGGCGAGGTGGCGGAGGTCGGCGACGTGAAGATCGTCGGCTATCTCAACGTGCCGGGTCGGATCGCGGCCAGCGCCTCGGCGCTCTACGCCCGCAACCTCTATGCCTTCGTCGAGACGATGATCGACAAGCCGAACAAGGCGCTTGCGGTCAACTGGGACGACGAACTGGTCAAGGCCACCAATCTCACCCGCGACGGCGCGGTGGTTCACCCGGCGTTCGCGCCGAAGGGAGGCTCGTGATGGAGACCATGACCCCCGAGCAACTGGTCGAGGCGGCCCGCGCCGCGGCCGGCCAGGCCAAGGCTTCCGCGACGGCGGCGCAGGATGCCGCTGTGGCCGCCCAGGGCTTCGCCGACCAGGCCGCCGACGCAGTCGGCCACGGCGTCGCGGCTGCGACCGGCGGGGCGATCGACCCCTTCGTCTTCCGGCTCTCGATCTTCGTCCTCGCGATCTTCGTCGGCTACTACGTGGTGTGGTCGGTGACGCCGGCCCTTCATACGCCGCTGATGTCGGTGACCAATGCCATCTCGAGCGTGATCATCGTCGGCGCGCTGCTCGCGGTCGGCATCACCGCCGCGGAGGCGGTCGGCGCCGGGACGGGCTGGGCCAAGGCCTTCGGCTTCATCGCACTCGTGCTCGCCTCGGTGAACATCGTCGGCGGCTTCATGGTCACCCAGCGCATGCTCGCCATGTACAAGAGGAAGGAGCGGTGAGCCGGGATCGCACCCAAATTCTTGCCGTGCTCCGTGCGCAGCGGGAGAACATCGAGCGGCTCTACGGATTGCGGATGGTCGGGATCACCGGTTCGGTGGCGCGTGGTGAAGACGGAAGCGGCAGTGATATCGACGTCGTCGTCGACGTGGTGCGTACACCCTCGCTCTTCGACCTCTCGCGAGCGGAGCGATTGCTCGAAGAGGCGATCGGCATCGAGACGCCGGTCGACCTGGTGCTCAGGGAAGGCTTGAGGCCACCGCTGCGGGCCCGGATCGAACGCGATCTCATTCCTATCTGATGGATACGGCTGATCGGGACTTGATCGAAGAGATGCTGCACCACGCGACATTGGCGATAGGGTTTCTCGGCACACAGCAGCAGACCGAGCTTCAATCGGATCAGAAGGCCTATCTTGCTATTCGGCATGCTCTCGGAATCGTCGGTGAGGCAGCCAACCAGGTCTCGGCGTCAACCAGGGCGGAACTCCCCAACGTGCCATGGCGGGATATCATTTCCATGCGTCACCGCCTGTATCACGGCTACCGCTATGTCGAGGCCGATATCATCGTGAGCACCGTCCGGGGTCACTTGCCCGATCTCGTGCGGGAGTTGGAAGGCGCGCTGAAGGATGGCGACCGATGACCGCCCGGTTGATCGTCCTCGTTCTCGGACTTGTTTTCGGGTCTCTCGCGCCGGCACTGGCCCGCCCGGTCACCGAGGCGGAGCAGGCGGCGCTTGCGGCCAGGATCGAAGCCTTCAATGTGGCCATGGACGCCCGTGACTTCGCGACGATCGTCGCGGTCATCCCGCCGCCGGTCATCGCGCATATCGCCGGGGAGGCCAAGATCCCGGTGGGTGAGCTCGAGGCCGCTATCGCCACGCAGATGGAGCAGGTCTTCGCCGATGTCGCGCTGGTCGACTTCGGCATGGACCTCGCGGCCGCGGAGCACCGTGAGCTCGCCGACGGCGAGCCTTATCTCCTCATCCCGACCACGACCGTGCTCGAGGCCGAAGGCATCGGCCGGATGCAGGTCGAATCCCATACCCTCGGCATGCTCGATGCCGGCACATGGTACCTGGTGCGGACCAGTGACGCCGCCATGGTCGGCATTCTCCGCGCCGTCTATCCGCAGTTCGCCGGCGTCGAGTTTCCCGCCGAAACCGTGACCGCAGTGGAGGACTGACCGTGAGCGCCAATCTCGCCGCCCTCCTCTATCTCGTCTCGGGCGTCTTCTTCATCCTCGCGCTCCGCGGCCTGTCGAGCCCGGAAAGCTCCCGCCGCGGCAACCAGTTCGGCATCGCGGGCATGGCGATCGCGGTGGTGACGACGCTGTTCCTCGCCGCGCCGGGCTGGGGCGGCTTCCTGCTCATCCTGCTCGGCATCGTCATCGGCGGTGGCATCGGCGCCGTGATGGCGCGTCGCATCCCGATGACGGCGATGCCGCAGCTCGTCGCGGCCTTCCATTCGCTCGTCGGCCTCGCCGCGGTGTTCGTCGCCGCGGCCGCGCTCTATGCGCCCTCGGCCTTCGGCATCGGCGAGCCGGGCCACATCCACGGCGCAAGCCTCGTCGAGATGTCGATCGGCCTCGCCATCGGTGCGCTCACCTTCACCGGCTCCGTCATCGCCTTCCTCAAGCTCGACGGGCGGATGTCGGGCGCGCCGATCATGCTGCCCAACCGGCACCTGATCAACGCCGGCCTCGGCCTGCTGCTGGTCGCGCTGATCGTCGTTTTCGTGCTCACCGAGAGTCACTTCGTCTTCTGGATCATCACGCTGCTCGCGCTGGCCCTGGGCGTCCTCATCATCATCCCGATCGGCGGCGCCGACATGCCGGTGGTGATCTCGATGCTCAACTCGTATTCGGGCTGGGCGGCGGCGGGCATCGGCTTCACCCTCGGCAATACCGCGCTCATCGTCACCGGCGCGCTGGTCGGCTCCTCGGGCGCGATCCTCTCCTACATCATGTGCAAGGGGATGAACCGGAGCTTCATCTCCGTCATCCTCGGCGGTTTCGGCGGCGAGACCGCGGCCGCGGGCGGTACGGCCGAGCAGCGGCCGGTGAAGCTCGGCTCGGCCGACGACGCCGCCTTCATCCTCAAGAATGCGTCGAAGGTGATCATCGTCCCCGGCTACGGCATGGCGGTGGCCCAGGCGCAGCACGCGCTCCGCGAGATGGGCGACAAGCTCAAGGCCGAGGGCGTCGAGGTCAAGTACGCGATCCACCCGGTAGCCGGCCGCATGCCCGGCCACATGAACGTGCTCCTCGCCGAGGCCAACGTGCCCTATGACGAGGTGTTCGAGCTCGAGGACATCAACTCCGAATTCGCCCAGGCGGACGTGGTCTACGTCATCGGCGCCAACGACGTGACCAACCCGGCGGCGGAGGACGACCCCTCCTCGCCGATCTACGGCATGCCGGTGCTCCAGGTGTGGAAGGCCGGGACGGTAATGTTCGTCAAGCGCTCGCTGGCCTCGGGCTATGCCGGCATCGACAACCCGCTGTTCTACCGCGACAACACGATGATGCTGCTCGGCGACGCCAAGAAGATGACCGAGGGGATCGTCAAGGCGCTCTAAGGGAGGTGCGGGGGATCGTCCGCCGAGTCGATCGACGGACGCCATGGGCTTGCCCTTCCCGTCCGCCCGTTCCATGCTCCTTGCCTGAGCCGGAGGACCGCGGCCAATGAGCGAAACCGAAACCACCGAATGGCGGCCGATGCGGACCGCGCCGCGGGACGGCACCCGCATCCTGGTGACCGTGCGCGAGAGCGAGCAGGGCGCGGCCGAGGTCGACGTGGTCAAGTGGGCCAGCCCCGACCTCGACAGCGAATATGGCTGGCTCGCCACCGATTCCGATCCCGAGGCCCGCATCGTCTATGGCGAGCCGGAACTGGCAGCGTGGATGCCGCTGCCATCGGCGGTGATGCGCGGCGCGCCCAAGCCGGCGCTCGCGCCCTATATCGGCGACGAGATGGACGGCTCGGCGATCTGAGCGCGCCGAGCCTCTGCCACCGT
>JAESFN010000688.1_pt1 | contig 24381 bp, 20 predicted proteins | sample 9269411 | NCBI WGS metagenome assembly JAESFN01 (sample SAMN14505399, study PRJNA617100) | algae metagenome | isolation source: Iphinoe sp. HA4291-MV1 and co-occurring heterotrophs from trail next to... | place: USA: Maunawili Falls, Hawaii | collected 2009-07-25
CGCAGCAGGTCGTTCATCCGCCGCTCCACCAGGCGGCCCAGTCTGACGAACACGCAGGCCAGCGGGTCGACGCCGTCCGGCGCGACCAGCGCTACCGGCGTGGCCTGGCATTGTGCCGCCAAGCCCCACCTCCCATCCGACCGGCGCACCCTCGCGCCCGGACCCGATCGGACGACCCTAGGTACCGGGCCGGCCGGTAGCCATGGTCCGCGGCCACAAACCCCGCACCGGTGTTGTGCCCCGACCACAAACCCGGCCGCCACAGACGTCAGGGCTCGGCCTGGAGTTCCCCGGCGGGCAGCCGGTCGGCGCCCCAGCTGCGGCTGATCAGCCCGCGCACCCGCGCCAGATCCTCGGCCGGCACCCGGTCGGGCTCGCCCAGCTCGTGCGGGTCGAAGTGGTAGATGTACAGCCGGGAGGCGAACTGCTCCACCGGCAGCGAGCCCTCGCCGAACCGCTCGCCGTTCCCGGCCGTGCTGACCACGACGCCGTCGCCCCAGTCCTGGCCGCTGTCGTTGTTCGGGTTGTAGAAGTACACCCGCATCACGTCCTGCGGATCGCGCGCCACCCGCAGCACGGTGATGGCGTGCCAGCCCACGTAGCGGGCGGCGCTGTCGGTGACCGCGATCCCGGCCGGCTGCGGGTGGATCAGCGGCTGGTCGCCGTTGTACGCCGGGTGGTAGGTGGCGTAGAAGTTCCGGACGAAGTCGTCCAGGTCGATCAGCTTGCCGGTGGCCACGTCGACGTTGATGGCGAAGCCGCGGCCGGCCCACCAGCCGTGGAACTCGGGGTTCACCCAGCGGTGCGGGTCGCCCTCGCGGCCGATGCAGCGGCGGCCCATCTCGGCGTAGATCCGGTCCAGGTGCGGCACGACCAGCAGCGACACCGGGTCCAGGTCGTGCGGCAGGGTGGCGGCCAGGCCGCCCGCGCACTCCCGGGAGGAGATCGGCTGCCCCTCGAAGTGCATGGTCAGCTCGTCGTCGCGGGCGGCGGAGGCCACCACCTGGAGCAGGAAGTCCGGGTCGTTGTAGGACCACATGGACAGGGCCCGGGCCGACTGGCAGGTGGGGTTGTCGCCCTGGCCGACTCCGAGCGGCAACCCGAGCACGGACAGCACCCCGGCCAGCAGCCGGGCCCTCGGATCGGGGGTCGGCCCGAACACCAGCGTCAGCCGCTCCCGGGCATGCTCCGACAACGGCAGCGCCAGCTGGCGCCACAGCGCGGGCGCCACCGGCGGCTGGTGCAGGATGCCCCGGTCGAGCAGCAGCGCCAGGCCGTACACGCACTGCGCGGTCTCCGGGTGCACGGCCTCGTAGATCAGCCGGTGCACCAGCTCGTGGTAGCGCAGCAGGCACTCCCGCCCGGTGCTGGACAGCCCCAGGGCCTCGGCGATCAGGTAGTCGCCCTCCACCAGCAGGTAGCGCAGCAGCGTGGCGTGGTAGGGCGAGACCAGCCCGGTGTCGCGCATCGCCCGGGCGAACCCGGAGGCCTCGTACTGCAGGGCCTGGGCGTCCATGGCCTCCAGGCGAGACCGGTAGACGTCCACCCCGGGGTCCTCCCGGCAGGCCTCGGTGGTGCCGAACAGTGCGCTGATCAGCCGGTCCACCCACTGCCCGGAGGAGCCGAGGTCGACGTCCGGGTCCCGCCGGTACACCGCGACCTGGGTGATCATCCGGGCCACCTGGTCGACCTGGATCGGCCGCTGGCGCAGGATCCGCCAGATCTCCTCGACCAGGGTGTCCAGGATCGGCCCGTAGCCCACTCGCTCCCCGACGTGGGCGAACAGATCCCGCACCACCTGCGCCATCCGACCCTGGCGGATCCGTTCGGCCTCGCTGGGCGGGGTGAACAGCAGCGCCAGGTTCATCGCCAGCACCTGGGAGAGGAACTGGCCGGCCTCCTCCGCCGAGATCTTCGGGTGCGGGTAGTCGCCGACGGCCACGGCCAGCATCCGCAGCGCGCTGGCCGTCTCCATCACCACGGCGTCGGAGTCGGTGCTGCGCAGCCCGGCCCCGGCCAGGGTCGGGATCAGGATCTCCGGCGAGGCCCAGTCGGTGCCGAGGAACAGCCCGGCCTCCTCCAGCGCCTGCGCCCGGGCCTGCACGGCGGCGCAGCCCCCGGGCTGCAGCAGCACCCGGCGCAGCTGGTCGAGCACCCGGCGCAGCTTCAGGTGCTTGCCGAACTCCCGGGTCTCGGCCATCGCGCGGACGGCGTCGTCGAGGGTCACCAGCCGACGGGCCAGCGCCGGGCCGGCGCCGCTGCCGGCCTCGCCGCTCGTCTCAGACGTAGAAGTCAAGCTCTTCCTGCCGCTTCAGCAGATCCCGCATCTGGTACGGATCCTCACCGAAGAAGTAGACCAGACCCCAGTGGGTGCCGAACGCGGTGCGCTTGGTGACCGTCGCCTCCAGCGGAGCGGCCAGCTCGTGCGACTCGAAGTAGTCGTGGTCCTCGGTCTCCTCGGGCATGGCCAGCTGGCTGACCACCCGGCGCCGCGGGTACACCCCGAAGCAGCCGGCGACCCCCTTGGCGTCGACGACCTCCTGGGGGAAGAAGGCGTCGATCTCCTCCTCGGTGGTCTTCGGGTCGAACGCCAGCACCAGGGCCTGGTAGGCGTTGAACCCGTAGGCCCGCTCCAGCAGCTCGAACACCTTGAAGCCCGGCGGCCGGTAGGCCACCTCGCCGAAGTACATCTCGCCGTCGCTGGTCACGAAGTACTCGGGGTGCACGAAGCCGAACTCGATGTCGAAGGTCTTGATCAGCTTCTCGATCTGCCGGGTGATCTCGGTGCGGTAGCGCTCCAGCTCCGGGGTGGCCGGCACGAAGACCGAGTAGCCGAGGGAGACGTACTCGGAGATGTTCAGGAACTTGACCTTGCCGTTGTGCACCCAGGCCTCGACGGCGAACTCCCAGCCGTCCAGGTGCGACTCCATCAGCACCGGGAACTCCTCGTCCGGGATCGAGTCGATCTCGTCCGGGGTGCGGATCACCCGGTGGCCCAGGCAGCCGGCCTTGTCGAACGCCTTGAGGTGGATCGGGTCGTTCGGGTCACCGTCCAGCTTGAGCAGCGTCTGGTTGACCCGCTTGAGGAACCGCACCACGTCGGACTTGTCGTGCGCCTCCTCGAAGATGCCCACCCGGATGCCGCCGAGCTGGGCGCGGCGTTTCATCAGCGCCTTGTCCCGCAGCAGCATGGCCTGGCCGAACAGTCGCGGGTTGTCCAGCAGCACCGAGTTGATCGCGCCGGCCCACTCCACGGTCTCCTCGAACAGCGGGATGGCGACGTCCACGCCCTCCTTCTGGAGGGTCTCGGCGATCTCCATGGAGCGGTCGTTGATCCGCTCAAAGTTCCACGGGATGTACGGGATGTCGTGCTCGGAGCAGTACTCCTCGGCCCAGTCGGGGGCGACGACGACGTAGCGGCGGTCGAACCGGTCCAGCGCCTCGACCGCGTTCAGACTCCAGCCGAGCAGGGCGACGTAGCCCTTCTCGGGGTCTCGACCGGACGGCTTCGGCAATGACATGAACTGACAACCTCCGTTACCTGGCGTATACATTTCGACCATAAGTTCCGTCGGAGGCCGGCGCAGCGTGGAGCGGGGTTGCCCGGAGCGGGGCGCGTCGGATACGAAGCAGCGGTGACCGAACCGAGCACTCCGTACCCGTCGCAGGTCAGCGGGGAGAACCTGGGCCTGCCCTTCCCCACCTCGATCGAGGCCCTGCGGGCAGGCGGTGCGAGGTTCCTCACCGAAGCGTTTAGAGCCACCGGCGCGCTCGCTCCGGACAACGCCGTCAAAGAGGTGACCCGGTGCGCGGAGTTCGTCGGCGGCGGCGCCGGGCGCAAGGCGTGGCTGTCGGTGACCTACGAGAAGCCCGGCCCGGGCCTGCACGAGGAGCTGTTCGTCAAGTACCCGCGCGACTTCGGCGACCCGCTGCGCCCCCTGTTCAGCCACCTCATGCAGCCCGAGGCCCGGTTCGCCCTGCTGTCGCTGCGCTCGGGTTTCCCGGTGCCGGTGCCGGCCTGCTACTTCGCCGACTACGACCCGGAGAGCTCCACCGGGCTGCTGATCACCGAACGGGTCGTCTACGGGGCGGGCGGGGTGGAGCCGGTCCGGGACAAGTGCCTGGACTACGCCCTGCCCGAGCCCGGGGCGCACTACCGGGCCCTGATCAGCGCGATCGCCCGGCTGGCCGCCGGGCACAAGACCGGGCTGCTCGGTTCGCACGTGGACGAGCAGTTCCCGTTCGAGCTGGGCCAGGTCCGCTCCGACGACCGCATCCCGTACTCCGCCGACGAGCTGGCCGGCAAGATCGAGACCCTGCGCGAGTTCGCCGCGACGTACCCGAAGCTGCTGCCCGAGCATCTGCGCGACCCGGCCTTCCTGGACGCCTTCGCCGCCGACGCCCCGGAGTTCCTGGCCCGCGAGGTGGCGATCAAGCGCTATCTGAACTCCCAGGCCGATCTCGTCGCGCTCTGCCACTGGAACGCCAACGTGGACAACGCCTGGTTCCGCCGGACCGCCGGCGGCGGCCTGGAGGCGGGGCTGCTCGACTGGGGCAGCGTCGGGCAGATGAACGTGGCCCAGGGCGTGTTCGGGGTGCTCTGCGCGACCGAGACGGACATCTGGGACGCGCACGCGCACGACCTGATCGCGTTGTTCGCCGCCGAGTACGCCGGCCACGGCGGCCCGACGCTGGATGTGGCCGAGCTGACCGTGCAGGTGCAGCTGTTCGTCGCGCTGCTCGGGCTGGCCTGGATGCTGGACGCGCCCACCCTGGTCAAGGCGCAGATCCCGGACCTGGCCCCGGACGCCGACCGCTTCGACGAGCGGCTGCACGGCGACTTCCTGGCCCGGGCCCAGCTGCAGCTGATGACCCTGTTCCTGCACGCGTGGCGGGTCGAGGACCTGCCCGGCGTGCTGCGCCGCGCCCCGATCGGTGACTGACCGATCGGTTAGCAAACCGGCGTTCTTCGGCTACTATCGGCAGATCTGGCTTACCGATAGGTAAGGAGCGTGCCGGTGGAAGACACCCAGTCCCTCGACCAGGTGCTGCGCGATTTCGACCCGCGCGCCCTGGCCGCGCTGCCCGATCCGATCCCGCTGCTCGGGCAGCTGCGGGAGCGCTGCCCGGTGGCGCACAGCCCGAACTTCGACGGCTTCTGGAACGTCTTCCGGTACGCCGACGTGGCCGCCGTGGCCCTGGACGCCGCCACGTTCAGCAACCGGGACAACACCATCCCGAGCCTGAACTTCCCGGTCCCGCCGGTGCCGATCATGGTCGACCCGCCGATCCACATGCAGTTCCGCAAGCCGTTCATCAAGCGGTTCTCGCCCGGCGTGGTGGCCGGGCTGGAGCCGGACATCCGGGCCAAGGCCCGCGAGCTGGTCGACGGCTTCGTCGAGCGCGGCCACGTCGACCTGGCCGGCGAGATGTCCATCCCGTTCCCGGCCTACGCCGCGCTGCGGATCCTCGGGTTGCCCGACTCCGACCTGCCGACGTTCTCCCGGTGGGCCCGGCTGGTGTTCGCCATCCCCGGCGAGGGGGACCCGGACGAGAACTGGCAGCTGGAGCTGTTCGGCTACTTCGCCCCGCTGTTCGAGCAGCGCACCGGCGCGACCGACGACTCCATCCCGTCCATCGCCCGCAACCTGATGATCGACGGCCGGGAGATCACCGTCATCGAGTTCGTGCTGCTGCTGGTCACCTTCGTCACCGCCGGGCTGGACACCACCACCAACGCGCTGTCCAACATCATCATTCTGCTCGACCGGCGACCCGACCTGCGGCAGCGGCTGATCGCCCAGCCGGAGTTGCTGCCCCGGGCGATCGAGGAGTTCCTCCGCTACCTCACCCCGCTGCCCTCCCTGGCCCGGACCGCCACCCGGGACGCGGTGATCGGCAGTGGTGAGCACGCCTGCCCGGTCGCCGCCGACCAGAAGGTCGCCGTGCACTGGATGGCCGCCAATCACGACCCGGCCGAGTTCGACGAGCCCGAGGAGATCCGGCTGGACCGCAGCCCCAACCGGCACCTCGCCTTCGGCATCGGCCCGCACCTGTGCATCGGCATGCACCTGGCCCGGGTGGAACTGCACGCCGCGCTGACCGAGCTGCTCACCCGGATCCCCGACTACCGGGTGCGGCACGACCAGGTGGAGCGCAGCCCGGCCCTGACCCGGCAGGTGCACCGGCTCCCGCTGGAGTTCACCCCGGGGCCCCGCTCCGCACCCGTGAGTGATTAGTAGTGCCATAGCACTACTAATCACTCACGGGTCAGGAGCCGGCTCCGGAATCCGGGTCGGGGGGTGGGTGTTGTGCCGGGCATGAGAGCTCTGGTGCACGACCCCGCCGCGCCGCACGGGCTGCGGCTCGGTGAGGCCCCCGACCCGGTCCCCACGCCCGGCCAGGCCCTGGTCCGGGTGGCCGCGACCTCGCTCAACTTCGGCGAGCTCACCTACCTGGGCCAGAACTACCCGCCCGGTGGAGTGGCCGGCTGGGACGCCTCCGGCGTGGTCGTCGAGGCGGCGGCGGACGGCAGTGGCCCGCCGGCCGGGGCCCGGGTGGTGACCCTGGGCTGGAGCGGTGGGTGGGCCGAGCTGCGCGCGGTGGACACCGGTGAGCTGGCCGTGCTGCCCGACGGCGTCGAGCACGGCGCGGCGGCGACCCTGCCGGTGGCCGGGGTGACCGCGTTGCGGGCGCTACGCGCGCCGGGTCCGATCCTCGGGCGGCGGGTGCTGATCACCGGCGCGTCCGGCGGGGTGGGCCGGTTCGCCGTGCAACTGGCCGCCCGGGCCGGCGCCCGGGTGGTCGCCGCCGTGGGCCGGCCCGAGCGCGGGGCCGGGTTGACCGAGCTGGGTGCGCACGAGGTGCTCGCCGGCGGCCTGGCGGGGCTGCGCGAGCCGGTGGACGTGGTGATCGACAACGTGGGCGGGCCGCTGCTGGCGGAGGCGTACGCCCGGCTGACCCCGGGCGGGCTCGCGGTGTCGGTGGGCAAGGCGTCGATGGAGCCGACCGTGATCGACTTCGAGCAGGCCCGGGTGAACAACCCCGGAGCCCGGATCGAGGCCTTCTTCGTCGGCCCCGGGTTCGGGCCGGACCTGGCCTACCTGGCCGGGCTGCTGGACTCCGGCGACCTCGACCCCCAGGTGGGGTGGCGCGGTGGCTGGGACCGGGCCGGCGAGGCGGCCGAGGCCCTGCTGACCCGCCAGGTCGCCGGCAAGGCCGTGCTCGACGTGAGCTGACCCGTGAGTGATTAGTAGCGCTATAGCGCTACTAATCACTCACGGGTCAGCAGGGCGGCGTAGCTGTCCAGGTCGCGGACCTGCGCGGCGCCGCGGTCGATCCACACTCGCCACATCTCGTCGCCCCGGGCGCTGCGCTTCACCGCGCCCAGCCCGAACACCCCGACCTGCAGCGTGTGCAGCGCGGCCACCCGGTAGTCCGACCAGCACTCGTCGGCGGAGTAGCCCTGGACGCCGTGCCCGACCAGGGCCCGGTGGTAGAGCGCCACCACGTCCCGCTCGCAGGTCCGGCGGACGTCGGTGGTGAGGCTGGTGCCCAGGAAGTAGGCCAGGTCGATGGTGCCCCGGCCGTAGCCGACGCCCTGCCAGTCCAGCAGCGCCACCGGCATCGCGCCGCTGGCCGCCTCGAACAGCAGGTTGTCCGCCCGCAGGTCGCTGTGCCACAGGCACTGCGGCTCGGTGAACACCGCTTTCCAGGCGTCTCCACACCGGTTGAGCCGGGCCGCCTCCTCGACCTGGTCGGCCGGGATGAGGTCGCCGAACTTCTCCCGGAAGGTGCCGGTGGTCTCGGCGAAGTTGTCGGTGACGTGCACGAACGAGGTGGCGGTCCCCTGCAGCCAGTCGAGCCCGGCGAGTGCGGCGTCGTGCCAGGTGGCGGCGTGCAGGGCGGCCACCTGCTCGACCGTCGCGGCGGCCTCGTCGGCGGTGGCTCCCACCAGCTGGTCGATCACCCGGGCCGGGGACAGGTCGGCCATCAGCAGCACGAAGTCGGTCTCGTTGGCGGCCAGCGCGGCGTACACCGGGGTGGGGACGGCCACGGTTCCGGTCAGCCGGGGCGCCACCTGCTCGTAGAACCGCACCTCGTGCTTGTAGTACCCGGACTGCTGGCCGAAGGCCCGGCTGGTCGCGTCGTCGGACGGGAACTTGCCGACCAGGGTGGCCGGCCCGGCGCCCGGCCGGTCGTAGTCCAGGGTGAACCGGTAGGAGTCGGCGAGCTGGCCGGTGCCGCACACCTCGCGGGTCACCCCGGTCACCCGGGCACCGCCGGTGAGCACCCCGGCCCCGGTCAGGGCGGCGGTCAGCCAGTCGGCGTCGAGGTCGGCGGAGTGCACGATCGGCTCCATCAGTGCGCCCCTTCCTCGTTGGCGTCCAGGTAGTCCGGCGGCCAGGCCATCTCCGCGTAGCAGGACCCCTCGACGCCGTCCACGGTGCCCGGGCCGACCACGTCGAACAGGGTCAGCCGGGGGCTGATCGGGTAGTGGATCTCCGCAGTGGGCCGCAGCAGCCGGATCTCGGTCTCCCGGCCGGCGTCGTCGGTCAGCCGGGCGGCGAACCGCCGGTGGAAGAAGTCGTCGTCGAGCCGGTAGTCGAACCGCGCGGCGGTGATCTCGGCGGTGTGCCCGTCCTTGTGCACGTAGCCCCGGGTGTGCGTGCGGCCGTATCCATGCAGGTCCATGACGTGCACCGATACCCCGTCGGCCAGGAAGTTGACCCACTTGTAGTGCAGGGTGCCGCCCCAGTTACGGGCACCCCAGGAGTGATCACGGTGGCAGTAGCTGTCGAAGGCGATCTCCTCGCCGTCCACCCGCGCGGTGCCCCGGGCCCGCCCGCCCTGCTCGAAGCGGTCGTCGGCGAAGTAGCTGGGGAACGGCTCCGGGTGCGAGCTGAAGGCGTACGGCGGGTGCACGGCCTCGAAGGTGAAGTCCAGGGCCAGCCGCTCGCCGGAGTAGCCGATGTCCGCGCGGTACAGCGGCTCGCGGTGGGCCACCCGGATCGGGCCGGCCTTCCAGTCGTCGAAGGTCATGTCGTCGGGCACCGGCAGGTCGTCGACCCGCTCGAAGATCGGGCTGGCCAGCCGGGGCCCGAAGGCGATGCCCGCGACGCCGGCCTTGCCGAACGCGTCCACCCAGGTGTAGGCGACCAACCCGAGGCCCTCGGCCAGCGGGATCACCCAGACCAGCGACTCCCGCATGTGCGGCCGGGTGGGGTCGAGGACGTGCCGGGCGTCGTCGGCGGCGGTGAGCGACTTGACGGGCATGCGACTCCTTCGTCGGCGTGCGCCCGAACGTAGTGCTCCGGATCTCCGTCCGCACGGGACTACCGTCGACTGGATGAGATCCCTACTCGTCGAACCCACCGGTCAGGGGTGGATCCAGATCGCCGAGCTGGCCGCCGCCCTGGTGCTGTCCGCGCTGATCGGTCTGGAGCGCGAGCTGCGGCAGAAGAGCGCCGGCCTGCGCACCCACACGCTGATCGGGTTCGGTTCGGCGCTGATCATGCTGGTGTCCAAGTACGGGTTCACCGACGTGCTGAGCGAGCACGTGACGCTCGACCCGTCCCGGGTGGCGGCCCAGATCGTGTCCGGCATCGGGTTCATCGGCGGCGGGCTGATCTTCGTGCGGCGGGACGCGGTGCGGGGGCTGACCACGGCGGCGGCGGTGTGGTTGACCACGGCCGTGGGGATGGCGGCCGGCGCCGGACTGCTGGTGCTGGCCTCGGTGACCACGCTCGGGTACTTCGTGATCGTCTACGGCCTGACCCCGGTGAGCACCCGGATCCAGCGCTCCCGGCCGCACGACCAGCTGCTCGAGGTGGTCTACCAGGACGGCCGGGGGCTGCTGCGCGACGTGCTCGGCTGCTGCACCGGGCAGGGCTGGACGATCGCGCACCTGTCCACCCACCACCGGGCGCCGAGCACGGTCGGGGCGGCCGACCCGGAGCCCGGGACGGTGTCGGTGGTGCTGGAGCTGCGCGGGCCCCGGGACGTGCACCCGCTGACCGCCGTGCTCACCGAGATCCCCGGCGTGCTCGGCGTCCAGTCCCTGCCACCCGACTTCCTGGACGGCGCCTGACTTCCTGGACGGCCCGTGACCCGGCTCAGCGCAGGGTGATCGGCAGGCCGTCCATCGGCATCGGCCCGGTGCCGTAGCCGATCGGCGGGGCGTAGCCGTCCGGCACCGTCCAGCTGTGCCGGAGCACCAGCTGGTGCACGATCGCCTTGATCTCCATGGTGCCGAAGTGCATGCCGATGCACTTGTGCGCGCCGCCGCCGAACGGCGCCCAGGCGTAACGGTGCACCTTGTCCTCGCGGCGGTCGTCGGCGAACCGCCCGGGGTCGAAGCCGTCCGGGTCGTCCCACACCTCGTCCATCCGCTGGGTGCCGTAGGTGGCGGCGTTCACCATGGTGCCGGCCGGGATGTAGTAGCCGAGCAGCGCGGTGTCCTTGACCGTCTGCCGGAACAGACCACCGACCGGGGCGTTGAGCCGCATGGCCTCCTTCATCACCAGGTCCAGGGACACCAGCCGATCGAGGTCTTCGTAGGTGATCCACGGGCGGCCCAGCTCCCGGGACTCGGCGCGCACCTTCTCCTGCCACTCGGGGTGGCGGCCCAGGTAGTAGCCCATCATGGCCAGGGTGATCGTGCTGGTGTCGTGCGCGGCCATCATCAGGAAGATCATGTGGTTGACGATGTCGTCGTCGGTGAACCGCTCGCCGTCCTCGCTGGTCGCCCGGCAGAGCACGCTGAACAGGTCGTCGCCGTCGCCCGCCCGGTGCGCCGGTAGCCGGTCCCGGTAGAACGCCTCCAGCGTCCGCCGGCCACGCAGCCCCCGGGCCCAGATGCCGCCGGGCACGTCCCGCCGGATCATCGCCTGGCCACCGTGCACCGCGTCGATGAAGGCCTTGGTGACCCGGTCGGCGTCCGGGCCACTGGGCTCGCCCATGAACACCTCGTTGGCGATGTCCAGGGTCAGCCGCTTGGCCGCGTCGTAGAGGGCGAACTTCGCGCCCGGCCGCCAGCCGTCCAGGCCCTGGGCGATCCGCGGGTTCATCGCCTCCAGGTAGCGATGCAGCCGGGGCCGGGTGAACGCCTCCTGCATGATCCGCCGGTGCTGCAGGTGCTCCTCGAAGTCCATCAGCATCACGCCGCGGTGGAAGAACGGGCCGATCAGGTAGTCGTAGGCACCCTGGTTGGCGAACGCCTTGTCCCGGTTGGCCGCGATCGCCTCCATGCCCTCCGGCCCGAGCACCGTGACGACCTTCCGGCCGAGCACCTCGCCCCAGAACACCGGACCGAAGCGCTGGTAGCGGGCCCGCCCGTGGCCGAGGGTGTCGTAGAGGGCGCCGAGCGCATGGCCGACCACCGGCAGTCCCGGATCCCCGGGCACCGCCTTCAGCGCCGGGTCGGGCGGCACGGCGAGCGGGCGGGACGGCAGCTCCACCCGACCGGTCAGGGTCGCGGCGGTGGATCGCAGCCGATGGACGAGTGCGCCGGCCATGGTCGCCCCTCTCGTTCGGGTGTGACCCCGACGATAGAGGAATCAGACGTTTCCGTAAACATACGATTCCCATTCGCCGGGCCGGTCGGACCGCTGTGCCACACTGCCCGCATGACCCGCGCGACCTACCGGGGCGTGTCCGCCGACGAGCGGCGAGCGCAGCGGCGCCGTCGGCTGCTGGACGCCGGGCTGGAGATCGTCGGCACCCAGGGGTGGTCGGCCGCCACGCTGCGCGGGATCTGCGAGCGGGCGAAGGTCGGGCCCCGGTTCTTCTACGAGAGCTTCGCCGACACCGACGAGCTGCTCGGCGCGCTGCACGACGAGCTGCTGGACGCCGGGCTGCGGGTGGCCCTGGACGCGATGGACGGCGTGCCGGCGGACCTGCGGGCCCGCACCGAGGTGTCGTTCCGCGCGATGATCCACTACCTGACCGACGATCCGCGCCGGGCCCGGGTGCTGTTCGCCGAGGCGTACGGCAGCGAGACGTTGATGCGCCGCCGGTTCGCCGCGATGCAGCGGATCGCGGCCGCCGTGCTGGAGACCAGCCGCCCGATGCTGGCCCGGCCCGGGCGGGAGGAGCGGATACTGGCCGCGGTGTCGCTGCTGGTCACCGGCGGGGTGACCGAGCTGATCCTGGGCTGGCTGGCCGGCGGTTCGGAGCTGACCCGCGACGAGCTGATCACGATCAGCGTGGAGTTCGCGCTGACCGTCGGCGACGCCGTGGACGGGCTGACCCGCCGCGTCGCCACCGCGCCGTAGGCCCGGATCCCGGTTGTTCAGGCGCGGGTGGCGCCGAGCCGGGCCTCCAGGGCGGCGACCCGGTCCAGCAGCTGCCGCACCACCGGGTCGTCGGGCTCGTCGGGGCGCTGCCGCTTGATCGCCCGGGCGGTGAGTTCGGTGGTCAGCACCAGCCAGGCCAGCGCGGTCACCACAGGTAGCCAGAAGGTGATGATGCCGTCCCAGGCCATCGGCCCGGTCTTGAAGAAGATCAGCAGCGTGGCCGGGGACAGCCCCAGAGCCGCCCAGATCTGGAAGTAGCCGAACCAGCGCGGGTAGATCGGCTCCGGGCGGCGGTCGCGCAGCACCAGCACGCCGAGCGCGATGGCCTGGATGCAGCCGGTGGAGACGATGCCCAGCCAGGGCATCCAGGCCAGGTCGTTGAACCGGCGGATCACCTCGGGGGCGTCGTCCGGACGGAACGCGGCCACGGCCCAGAACATCGACGGGTAGAGGAACTCGATGGTGATGCACGCGGTGGCCGCGACCCAGAGGTAGGTCACCGGCGAGTAGCGCCCTTCCAGCCGCTTGACCTGCACCGACACCGCACCACCCCAGGCCAGCAGGAACGCCGAGGCGAACAGGGTGATGAACAGGCCGACCCGGATCATCCCGAGGTCGGCGCGGAAGAACTCGGCGATCTCCTCGGCGCTCGCGGCCGGGCTGGGCGGTGGCACGAAGCCGGCGAACCCGACGAAGCCCAGGCAGAACACGACCAGGAAGGCGTACCCGCAGTACACGCAGGCCAGCTGACCACCACGGTTCATTAGGTGACTGTGTGACGATTCGTGCCGTCTGTCAAGCACTCACTCGTAGCGCAGGGCGTCGATCGGCTTCATCCGGGCCGCCCGCCAGGCCGGGTAGCCACCGGCGAACATCCCGATCAGCAGGCTGATCACGAACGCGACCAGGATCGGGCCGGCCGCGAGCACCGGGTCGAACTCGGCCAGCATCGGGCTGCCGCCGCCGGCCGCCGCCGGGATGGCCAGCTTGGCCGCCACCACCAGCCCGACCGACACCAGCACCCCGAGCATCCCGCCGATCCCGCCGAGGGTGGTCGACTCCAGCATGAACTGGCCGAGGATCTGCGCGTCGCTGGCCCCGACCGCCTTGCGGGTACCGATCTCCCGGGTCCGGTCGGTCACCGAGACCAGCATGATGTTGAGCACCCCGATCCCGCCGACCAGCAGGGATATCCCGGCGATCAGCGGGACGAACCCGGCGATCAGCTTGATCAGGTTGGTGAAGGTGGAGAGCCGGGAGCCCAGGGTCTGCACCTGGAAGTCGTCGAAGTCGGGGTTCGTGATGCCGTGCTGGCGGCGCATCACCTCGTACACCTGGTTCTGCACGGTCGCCACCTGCTGGGTGGACTTGGCCTTGATGTACACGCCGCTCACGTGGTCGCCGCCGTAGCGCTGGCCGAACACCGCGGCCCGGGCCGCCTTCTCCGGCATGATGATGATGTTGTCGCTGGTCGCGCCGAACGCCGTCATGGTGCCGATCACGGTGAACGTCGAGTGCCCGATCCGCAGCCGCTTGCCCAGCGGGGCCTGAATGTCCTCGCCGTAGAGCGCCTTCGCGATGAGCGGGCCGAGCACCACCACCCGGGCGCCCCGGTCGGACTGCTCCTTGGTGAAGAACACCCCGGAGTCAGTGGTCTTCTGCGCGGCCTCCAGGAAGTTGTACGACGTGCCCATCACCGACGCGGACAGGTACTGCGCCCCCGGCACCGACGCGGTCACCGCCCGGTTGCTCTGCCCGGCCAGCCCGGTGGTCGCCCCGGTCACGAACGGCACCAGCTGGTCGATCTGCGGGATCGCCCGCAGCGCCTCCACGTCCTTGTCGGTGAACGGCTCGGCGTTCGGCCCGCCGGGGATGGCGGACACCTTGGGCACCACGGTGACGCTGTTCGCCACCGGAGCCACCGCCGCGGTGACCGCGTTGACCAGCCCCTGGCCGAACGAGGAGAGCACGATCACCGCGGAGACCCCGATGAGCAGCCCGAGCATGGTGAGGGCGGAGCGCAGCTTGTGTGAGCGCAGGGCGGCGAAGGCGATCTTCACGATGTCCAGCACGACCATCGGCCACCCCCAAACCCTGGGGCGGGTCAGCTGCCCCGCTCTCCGATACTAGGTCGGATGGCCCACTCGGCGCCGCTGCAAATGACTCTCATCTCTCAGAGCGATCAGTGCGCGGCGGGTTCGGGCAGCCGGTGCGCGGCCAGGTCGGGGTAGAGGGCCCGCGCGCCGGCACCGAGCCCGGCCTGGACCTGGCGGCTGATCTCGTCGGCGATGATCTCGTACTCGCCGGATTCCACCCCGTCCAGGGCCAGGGCCGCGACGGTCGCCGGGTCGTTCTTGGCCGCCTCGTCGACGTGGCTGGCCATGTCGGTGGCCATGAACCCGACGTGCAGGGCGCTGACCTGGGTGCCCTGCCCGGCGAGCTCCACGCGCAGCGCGTTGGTCAGTGACCAGGCCGCCGACTTGGCGGCCGCGTAGGCGCTGTAGTGCGGGAACGTCACCCAGGACAGCACGGACAGCACGTTGAGCACCGCGCCACCGCCGGCGGCGGCCAGCTGCGGGGCGAACGCCCGGGTCACCGCCAGCGGGCCGAAGTAGTGCACCTCCATCTCCCGGCGGACGTCCTCGAGCGGGCCGTCGCCGAGCGACACGCCGCTGAACGAACCGGCGTTGTTGATCAGCAGCCCCAGGTTCCGCACGGTGCGGGCGGCGGCCGCCACGGACTCCGGGTCGGTGATGTCCAGGGCGACCGGGACGACGCCCGGGGTGGTGATCGTCTCCGGCCGGCGGGCGCCGCCGTAGACCGTGGCGCCGCGCTTCACCAGTTGCTCGGCGAAGTGCCGCCCGAGCCCCCGGTTCGCCCCGGTCACCAGTGCGGTGGTTCCGTCCAGCTGCATGACGCTCTCCTTCGTCGAGTGGTCGATAGCGTCACGCTACCATCTGAGTTGGAAATACAAAGTCAGATAGGATGAGACGGTGGCCACCACGAAACTGCTCGGATCCAGCTGCTCGATCGCCCGCAGCCTGGGCGTGCTCGGGGAGCGCTGGACGTTCCTGATCCTGCGCGAGGCGTTCCTGGGCGCGACCCGGTTCGGCGAGTTACGCGACCGGCTGGACATGGCCTCCGACGTGCTCGCCGCGCGGCTGGCCACCCTGGTGGAGTTCGGAGTGCTGGCCCGCGAGCCCTACCGGGAGCCCGGCGAGCGCGGCCGCGACGCCTACCGGCTCACCCCGGCCGGGCGCGAGCTGGAGGTGGTGCTCGGGGCGCTGCAGCAGTGGGGCGACCAGCACCTTCCGTGGCCGGCCGGCCCGACCATCGAGCGGGTGTCCGCCGAGACCGGGCGCCCGGTGCACGTCGGCTTCGTCGACGAGGACGGCCGCGAGGTGCCGCTGGACCGGGTCCGCGCGCTGAAGACCCCCGCCTACCCCGCCTGAACGCCGGCGGCCCCGACCCCCGGATGGGAGTCGGGGCCGTCGGGCCCGGGGGCGGATCAGCCGTGCAGGCGGTCGGTCAGGAACCGGACGGCCAGGGCGATGGCCTCCTCGGCCGCGTGGGTCTCCCGCAGGGCGTTGACCATGACGAAGTCGTGGATGATCCCCTGGAAGCGCACCGCGGTGACCGGAACCCCGGCCGCGCGCAGCTTGTTGGCGTAGGCCTCCCCCTCGTCGCGCAGCACGTCCGCCTCGCCGGTGATCACCAGGGCCGGCGGCAGCCCGGTGAGCTGCTCGGTGGTGGCCCGCAGCGGGGAGGCGGTGATCTCCGCGCGCTCGTCCTCACTGGTCGTGTACTGGTCCCAGAACCACTGCATCGCGTCCCGGCGCAGGAAGTAGCCCTCGGCGAACTGCTGGTAGGACGGGGTGTCGAAGGCGGCGTCGGTGACCGGGTAGAACAGCACCTGGCCGCGCAGGTCGAGGTCGCCACGCTGCTTGGCCTGCAGGGTGAGCGCGGCGGTCATGTTGCCGCCCACCGAGTCGCCCGCCACGGCCAGCCGGGCGGCGTCCAGCCCGCGCTCGGCCCCGTGCTCGACCACCCAGCGGGCGGTGGCGTAGTTCTGCTCGATGGCCACCGGGTAGCGGGCCTCCGGGGAACGGTCGTAGTCCGGGAACACCACGGCGGCCCCGACGCCGACCGCCAGCTCGCGGACCAGCCGGTCGTGGGTGTGCGCGTCACCGAACACCCAGCCGGCGCCGTGGATGTAGAGGATCACCGGCAGCGGGCCCTCGACCCCGGGCGGCGTCACGATCCGCACCCGGACGTCGCCGGTCGGGGCGGGCACGGTGACCCACTCCTCGGCGACCTCGGGCTTGGCGATCTCCCCGGACTGCACCTCGTCCACCGCCTTGCGGCCGTCCTCGACGGGCAGCTCGAACAGGTAGGGCGGGTTGGCGGTCGCGGCGGCGAACTCGGCGGCGGCGGGCTCCAGCACGGGCGTGGGGCGTTCGGTCTGGGTGGTCATCGGAGGGTTCCTTCCTCGGCGGTGGTGAGTGGCTCCGGTTAGAAACCTAGCGAGCAAGTAACTTGTGCACAAGGTAAATGTTCACAAGCAACTTGTGAACTAGGGAACATGTACGCTGAGCACCGTGGACGACGAGTTCTCGCTGGAGCTGGACGCCCAGCTGTGCTTCACCCTGTACGCCGCGTCCCGCGCGGTCACCGGGCTCTACCGGCCGCTGCTCGACGAGCTCGGGGTGACCTACCCGCAGTACCTGGTGCTGCTGGTGCTGTGGCAGCGGGGCACGGTGCCGGTCAAGGAGCTGGGCGCGGCGTTGCAGCTGGACTACGGCACGCTGACGCCGCTGCTCAAGCGGCTGGCCGCCGCCGGGCTGGTCCGCCGGGAGCGCGGCGCCGAGGACGAGCGGGTGGTGCTGGTGGCGCTCACCGACGAGGGGGCCGCCCTGCGCGAGCGGGCCCTGGCCGTCCCCGGCCGGATCGGCGCCGGCATGGGCCTCGAGCCGGACGAGTTCGAGCAGGTCCAGGCGATCCTGCGGCGGCTGACCGCGAACGTGGATGCGGCGGCCGCGGCGACCCGGTGAACCCCCGGGGTCACCCCGCCAGCAGATCCAGGACGGCCTTGGTGTCCCGGTAGAAGATCTCGCCCCGGACGAGCAGGCCGTCGGCGAACCGGTAGAACTCGGCCAGCGGCAGCTCCATCGACGCCCCGGTCTTGTGCGCGGTGAACCGGAACCGCATCCGGACCACCGCGAACTCCCCGGCGCCGTACACGCCGCTGTCCAGCAGCTCGGTGTCGTAGTGCGCGTACACCGCCCGGGCCAGCGCGACGAAGCCGTCCCGGCCGACGTGGTCGCCGCCGTAGGGCAGCGAGTCCGGCTCGTTGAGCACGAACTCCGGGTGCAGGCAGCTCAGGATGGTCTTGACGTCGCCGGCGCCGATCGCGGCGACGTAGGTCCGCAGGACGTCGAGCTCGGCCTCGGTGACCGTCACGGAGAGGCGAGCGCGTCGGTCAGCAGCGACACCAGGGCCTCGAGCTGGATGTCCTCGGCGGTCGGCAGGTCGTCGCCGGCGCCGTCCAGGGCCCGCGCGGCCAGCCCGGCCTTGTTGCCGATGAGCTCGGCGATCCGGGCGTCGATGGTCTGCGCGGCGATGATCCGCCAGGCGGTGACCGGCTGGGTCTGGCCGATCCGGTGGCAGCGGTCGATGGCCTGGGTCTGCTCGGCGTCGGTCCAGGACAGCTCGGCGAGCACGATGTTCGAGGCCACCTGCAGGTTGATGCCCACCCCGGCGGCGGTCAGCGAGCAGATCGCCACGGCCACCTCGGGGTCGTCGGTGAAGGCGTCGATCTCCTTCTGCCGGACCTTCGGGGTCTGGTCGCCGCGGATCGAGCTGTACCGGATGCCGGCCTGGTCGAAGGCCTCGGCGGCGGCGTCCATCACGTCGATGTGCTTGGCGAAGAAGACCACCTTGCCGGCGCTGCGGGCCAGCTGGGCGGCGTAGTCGGCGGCCAGCCCGGCCTTGGCCTGGCCGATCCGCCGCATCATGGCGAACACGTTCTCCGCGCCGCCCTCGGCCTCGGTGGCCTCCTTGCGCTCCCGGGTGGCGATCTTGCGCACCAGCTCGTGGTCGATCCCGGCCGGCGGCTCGCCGCCCCGGGTGACCAGCGCGGCCTGGTACCGCCGCACCATCCGGTCGGCCAGCTGCTGCTCGGCCTTGCGGATGCTTCGCCCGGCCGGGCCGTCGAGCTCGACCGGGAGGTCGGCGATCCGCCGGGCCGGGATGTCGGCGGCCACGTCCACCTTGCGCCGGCGCACGATGCCCCGGTCGACCACGCACTGCCGGGCGGCGGGGTAGAACCCGGGGTCGGCCGGGTTCAGCCCGGTCTCCTCCAGCGCGGACATCAGCTCGGGCAGCGGCTTGGCGTCGTCGACCCAGCCGAGGAACTGCCAGATGGCCCGGAAGTCCTCGATGTCGTTGATCAGCGGGGTACCGGTCAGGGCCATCAGCAGCGGGCGCCCGCCCCGGGCCCGGATGCGTTCGGAGAGCTCCAGCACGTTGCGCGAGCGCTGCGAGGTCTTGTTCTTGATGAAGTGCGCCTCGTCGATCACCATGCCGCGGAAGCCCAGGTCGCCGATCCAGCCCACGTGCCGGTCCAGCACCTCGTAGTTGACCACGACGATGTCGGCGAACCCGTCCATCGTGTGGCCGTCGCCCTGGATCACCGTGGCCGTCCGCTTGGGCGTCCACAGCGCGGCCTCCCGCGCCCAGTTGGTCTTGACCACGTTCGGCACGACGACCAGCAGCGGGTAGGCGTTCGCCGCCCGCGCGGCCAGCAACGCCTGCGCGGTCTTGCCCAGGCCCGGCTCGTCGGCCAGCAGGAAGGTGCGGTGCCCGGCGGCGGCCGCCGCGACCATCCGTGCCTGGTGCGGCATCAGCTCGATGTCGGCCGGGGTGTTCACGAAGCCCGGGGCCGGCAGGTCCATGCAGGACGGGGCGCCGTCCCCGGCCCGCTCGAACGAGCGGAACAGCGGGCCGAGCAGCTCCCAGGTGGCCAGCCGGCGGGTCTTCGGGGTGGCCGGCCGGGGAGTGGAGAAGTCGGGGGCCAGGAACGGGTTGGCCAGCTGCCGGGAGACCACCGTCTGCGGCACCACCCGACGCTCGGCGGCCTTGTCCTGGGTGGGCGGCGGTTCCGGGGCGACGGTCTCCACCACGTCCGCCTCGAGGCCGGCGTCGCGCAGCAGCGAGCGGATGAGCGCCCGGGCCGAGTCGCTCAGCACCGCGTCCTCGTCGAGCAGGCCCAGCAGCGAGGTGTCGTGGGTGCCGGTCTGGGCCAGGATCAGCGCGATCCCGTCCAGCCGCTTGAGCATGGTGGAGCGCTGGGTGTCGTTGCTGACCTCGGCCCGCACCCGGGCCCGCTCCTGGCGGGCCAGCACGGCCACGACCTGGAACTTCGTCCGGTCGGACGTGGTCATCCGGCCGCGCTGGGCCGCCGTCTCCACCTCGCGGGCGGTGCGGGCCAGCACCGGGATGATGCCTTCCTCGTCCCGGTTGCGCCGGGTGCGCGCACCGGCGGATCCGGCCGCGCGGGGGGCGCGCCGGGGGCGGTTGTTCCGTTGGTCGCCTCGAGCCACCAAGTACTCCTGTGTCACGCCGGGTGTCACTCGATCATCGAGCGGGCCACTCGCGTGGGTCGTGTGTCGTAGCGGGTGCGGGGCGTGAGCCCCGCGACCTCCGGGCCATGAGCCGGACAGAGGTCCTGGTGGATCCATGATAGACGAAATGCGGCCGCTTCGGGATCTCCCGCGCCGACGAGTCCTCGGTCACCCGGCCCCGGTGTCGATCACCGAGACGGTCCCGGAGTCCTGGTCGGCGACGTAGAGCCGGTCGCCGTCCGGGGTGAGCGCCACCCCGCCCGGGCTTTCGCCGACCTGGACGACGGCGGTGACCGACCGGCTCGCGACGTCGATCACCGCGACCGAACGGCTGCGCCGCTGGGCGACGTACACCGTCCGGCCGTCCGGGCTCACCGCCAGCCCGAACGGCGCGGCGGCCGGCACCGTCCAGATCACCATGTTGCTGGCGGTGTCGATCGCGGACACGGTGTCCACGCCGTTGCCCGATACGTACAGCCGGCTGCCGTCCGGGCTGACCTTCGCGACGTGCGCCTTCCCGATTCCGGGGATGGTGGCGACGGTCGTCCGGGTAGCGAGATCGAACACCGTGACGAAGCCCCGGATGTGGGTGAGGTAGAGGTAGCGGCCCTCGGGGCCGAAGTCGAGGCCGCTGGGGGTCGGGGCGACGCGGACGGGGTCGGTCTCGGTGTTCGTCGCGGAGTCGATGACCGACAGCACCGGCTGCGTCCCCAGCGACGCGGTGAAGTAGGCGTCCCCGTCGGTGGACACGGCCATGTTGTTGCCCCCGGCGGCCAGGGAACCACCGGCGATCCTGGTGTTGCCGGCGGTGTCACAGGCGAACCAGGAGACCGACTTGTCCGTGCCGAGGCGGTCGAGCCCGTACAGCCGTGACCCGTCGGGGGTGAGCTCGATCAGGTTGGGGGTTCCACCCACCGCGATCGTGGCGATGACGGTCGGTCCGTTGGACGGCTGGACCGGCGGGGGCGGCGGGACCTCCGGGTCGCCGCCGAACATCCACACCCCCATGCCCAGGACGGCGGCCGCCACGGCGAGCCCGGACACCGCGATGACCCGCCGGCTCAATCCGGCGCCGGACGCGACCCGCGCGGACGCCCCGACCGGCGGGGCGGCCGGCGGCGCGGACACCACCGGCGCGCCGCCGCCCCGACCCGGACCCCGGGACGCGACCGCGGCCGCCCCCAGCGCGACCGCGTACTTGGGGTGGGTGTCCGCCGCGACCGGCCGGCCCAGCGCCTCGCCGACCACCTGCCCGACCAGCGGGATGCGCGCCGACCCGCCGACCAGCAGGACCGCGTCCAGCTCCTCAGGCGTCACCCCGGCCGAGCGCAGGGCCCGCTCCAGCGCGCCGACGGTCGACTCGACCCGGGCCCGGATCAGCTCCTCGAACCGCTTCCGGTCGATGGTGACCTCGAAGTGGCGGTCCGGCAGGAACACCGGGACGACCGCCTCGTCCTCGACCGACAGCATCTCCTTGGCCAGCACGCAGTCCCGCCGCAGCCGGGCCAGCGCCGCCCTCACCCTCGGGTCCCGCCGGTCCAGGCCGCTGATCGCCCCGTCCGAGGTGTGGTCGACGTGCTCGAACACGGCCTGGTCGAAGTCCACCCCGCCCAACCGCTCGATGCCCTCGGGCACGCCCAGCAGCTCCAGCCGGTCCGCCCGCTTCCGCACCACGGTGGCGTCGAAGGTCCCGCCGCCCAGGTCGTAGACCGCGACCACGGCTCCCTCGGCGAGGTCCCGGGTGGTCGCGTGGTGGTGGGCCGCCGCCTCCGGCTCGGTGATCACCTCCACCGGGCCGAGACCGGCCAGCTCGGGCACCTCCGCGAACAGCGAGCGCCGGTACGGTCCCCAGTTCGCCGGGTGGGTCAGCACCACACCGGTCGGCGGCCGGCCCTCGGTCTCCTCGACCCGGCGCAGCACGTCGGCCAGGGCCGCCGCCATCAGCTCGACCGGCCGGTACGACACGCCGCCCAGCCGCATCGGGGTCGGGTCGCCCAGCCGGCGCTTGAACTCCCGGGCGGTCCGCCCCGACTCCCCCACCTCGCGCCGGTCCGCCGCCTCGGCCACCAGCATCACGCCGTCGGCCCGCAGGTGGACCACCGACGGGACCGCCACCGAGCGGTCACCGAGCGAGAACATCTCCGCCGCCCCGGCGTCCCCGGCCAGCGCGGCGGCCACGTAGGTCGTCCCGAGGTCCACCCCCAGCCACAGGCCCATCGTTCAGCCGGCCGTGAACGCCAGGGTGTCGAACACGTCGATCCCACCGGTGGGCAGGTGGACGTTGAGCTTCCGGTCGCCCTCCGACCAGGTCAGCCCCGCGCCGGGCTGGGTGGGGGCGCTGCTGAGCCGCTCGCCGGTGGTCGCATCGATCACCCGGACCTCACCCGCCCTGGTCGCGACGGCCAGGTACCGCCCGCTGGTGGACAGCGTCAGGTCGCCGCCGAGCACCGTGTCCTGGGGAAACCGGTGGTCGAGCTCCATCCGCTGGGCGTCGAACACCAGGATGCTCCGGGGGGCGCGCGCGTAGATCCACCGTCCGTCCGGGCTCGGGGTCAGCCACGCCGCCCGGGGGACGAAGTTCTCGTCACTCGGATCGAGCCCCCAGCTGAGCTTCCGCACCGCCAGCGTGGCCAGGTCGACCGTCTCGACCCCGGGCGTCTGGTCCGCGTTGACCAGGTACGCCCGGCCGGCGAAGCACGCCATCGTGTAGCCGTCCGTCGGTCGCTTTCCACTCAGCTGGACGGACCGGACCTCACCGGTGTCCCGGTTCACCACGGTGAGCAGGGCGCCGGGGGTCAGCGTGACCAGCGTCCGGCCCTCGTTGACGAAGCAGGCCCGCTCCACCGGCCCCGGAGTGGGGATCGTGCCTTCCAGCTGCCCCGTCTCCAGGTTGACCAGCCGGCAGTCGTCGGAGACCAGCTGCACGCAGGTCCTCGCCCCGTCCACCCGCCAGGGGCCGGCGGCCGGTCGCGGGGGCTCGGGCAGGGTCACCGTCCAGCGCGGCGACAGGGTGTTCGCGTCCAGCAGCTGGACCGTGCCGCCGGCCCGGGCGACCAGCACCGGCTCCGGGTTGGACCGGGTGAGCAGGGACGTCCCCGGCGCCTCCGGGATGTGCCGGGGCGGGGCCAGGATCGGGGTGATCGGCGGCAGCGCGGCGGCCGGCGGGCCGGGATCCGACGTCGCGGCCCACCACAGGACGCCGGTGACCACGGCGAGCAGCAGGGTCACGGCGGCGATGCGCGCCCACAGCACGGCCCGGTCGACACCCGGCCGGCCGGCGGCGGCGGCGGCGGCGAAGAGCGCGGCGGGGTCGGGGTGCGCGGGTGGTCCGACCCCGCGGTCGGGTCCGGGCGCGGCGCTCGTGGCGGCCGCGGCGCTCGTGGCGGCCAGCCGGGCCGCCCCCAGGGCCACCGCGTGCTTCGGGTGGCTGTCCACCACCACCGGCCGCCCCAGCCGCTCCGAGAGCATCCGTTCGACCAGCGGGATCCGCGACGAGCCACCGATCAGCAGCACCGAGGTCAGCTCGTCCGGGGCCACCCGCGCGGAGGCCAGCGTGCGGATCAGCGCCTCGACCGACGACTCGACCGGGGCCCGGACCAGACCCTCGAACTCGTCCCGGCTCAGCCGCACGTCGAGGTGCCGGCCGGGCAGGAACACCGGGATGACCGCTTCGGAGTCCTGGGACAGGGTCTCCTTGGCCTGCACGCAGTCCAGCCGCAACCGGGTCAGGGCCACGTAGGTCTTCGGGTCGAGCGGGTCCAGCTCGCCGAACGCGCCGCCGGCGGTGTGGTCGACGTGCGCCAGGACCGCCTCGTCGAAGTCCGCGCCGCCGAGCCGCTCGACGCCCTCCGGGGCGCCCAGGATCTCCATCCCGCCGGGGCCCTGGCGCAGCACCGTGGCGTCGAAGGTGCCCCCGCCGAGGTCGTAGACCGCGACGGTGTCGCCGTCGCCGAGCCGGCGGCTCGCGGCGTAGTGGGCGGCGGCCGCCTCCGGTTCACTGACCAGTGAGAACCCGGTCAGCCCGAGCTCCTCCGGGACCCGCTGGAACAGGCCGAGGCGGTACGGCCCCCAGTTCGCCGGGTGGGTGAGCGTCACCCGCCCCGGCGGTTCCCCCTCGGCGTCGGCGATCACCCGCAGCACGTCCCGCAGGAGCGCGGCCAGCAGCTCGGTCGGGGCGTGCGGCGCGCCGTCCAGCGGGATCGGGGTCGGATCCCCGAGCCGCCGTTTGAACTCCCGGGCCACCCGGTCCGGGGCGGTCACCAGGCGCCGGGCGGCGGCCTCCCCGGTCACCAGCCGGCCGTCCCCGTCCCGGTACACCGCCGCCGGCATCACCACCGAGCGGCCGCCGAGGGTGACCATCTCCGCCGACCCGCTCCGCCACACCGCGGCCGCGACGAACGAGGTGCCGAGGTCGACACCGACGTGGTACGGCACCACACCCCCTCACGCGGCGCCGGCCCGAC
>JAESFN010000689.1_pt1 | contig 24330 bp, 22 predicted proteins | sample 9269411 | NCBI WGS metagenome assembly JAESFN01 (sample SAMN14505399, study PRJNA617100) | algae metagenome | isolation source: Iphinoe sp. HA4291-MV1 and co-occurring heterotrophs from trail next to... | place: USA: Maunawili Falls, Hawaii | collected 2009-07-25
CCCACGTTTCCGACGCCAATTTTGGCGAGGAAGTCCTGTCCTCGAAAGAGCCCGTGCTCGTAGATTTCTGGGCCGAGTGGTGTGGCCCGTGTCGCGCCATCTCGCCGGTTCTGGAAGAGCTCTCCACCGAGCTCCAGGGCAAGGTGAAGATCGTCAAGCTCAACGTCGATGACAACCCGAACACCACCGTCAAGTACGGCGTCCGTTCGATCCCGACGATGATCCTGTTCAAGGGTGGCGAAGCCGCCGACATGAAGATCGGCGCGGGCACCCCGAAGGCCGGCCTTGCCAAGTGGCTTGAGAGCCACGCTGCCTGATCAGGCGCGTCACTCGCCGCTAAACAGAAAACGCCGCTGGCCAACGCCGGCGGCGTTTCTCTTTTGGACGCAGGTTGGGACTGGGGCCCCTCTCCCCTGAGGGGAGAGGGTAGTGCAGCTCGGACCGTGAGGTCCGTAGCGGAACTTGGGTGAGGGGTTCAGCCTCTCCGCTTGCTGGCTCATCCCAGCATGCCGCGCGGCTTCACCCCTCATCCGGCCTTCGGCCACCTTCTCCCCTGAGGGGAGAAGGGAAGAACCGCTTTCCTCCCATGTCCCTCCCACGCAAACCCATCCCTTCCCACCACGCCCGACTCCCGCTAGCTTCCATCGGCAATAAACGATGGAGACGACCAATGTCGGTGCGCGTGAATGATGCCAATTTCGAAGCCGAAGTGCTCGGCGCGAAGCAACCGGTGCTGGTCGATTTCTGGGCCGAATGGTGCCCGCCCTGCAAGGCGATGGACCCGATCCTCGATGATCTCTCCACCGAGCTCGCCGCCAAGGTGAAGATCGTCAAGCTCGACGTCGACGCCAACCCCTCGACGGTGGTGAAGTACAACGTCCGCGCCATGCCGACGCTGATTGTCTTCAAGGATGGCGAGCCGGTGGATTTCAAGGTTGGCGCCGGCCAGTCGCGCGTGCAGCTGATCAAGTGGCTGGATCAGTTCGCGGCGTGAATTAGCTGACGATTTTCCGGTGCTATCAGGCATAGTCGACGCCCCGCACCGGAGGACTGCATGACGTTCGACCACCTCGCCAAAGCCCCGTTCAATCTCGATGCCGAGGCGCTCGCCTGGGTCGGGCAGCGCTTTGCCGCGCTGACCCCCGACGACAAGCTCCGTCAGCTGTTTACGCTGCTGTCGCGCGGCATGGACGCGGACGACATCGCGCGGATCCGGGCCTTTCGGCCGGGCGGCATCACCCGGCATGCCGGCGCCGATGTCGCGGCTGAGCGGGCGTTGTTCGCCGATCTCAGCGCCGCGGCGCCGGTGCCGCTGCTGATCTCGGCCGATCTCGAGGGCAGCCGCATGAGTCTGGCGGCCGGGGCCGAGATGCCCAACCCGTTGGCCTTGGCAGCAATCGACGATGTCGAGGTCACCGCCGAGGTCAGCCGGATCATGGCCGAGGAAGCCCGGGCCATCGGCATCAACTGGAGCTTTACCCCGGTCCTCGATATCAACGCGGCGTTCCGCAGCGCCATCGTCGCGACCCGCGGTTTCGGCTCGGACGTGGCGACGGTCGAAAGGCACGCCATCACCCAGATGCGGGTGTTCCAGCAGCATGGGGTCGCTTCGGCCATCAAGCACTGGCCCGGCGAAGGCTTCGACGATCGCGACCAGCACCTCGTCACCACCATCAACCCGCTGTCGATGGACGAGTGGGAAACCAGTTTCGGCCGGCTCTATCGCGGCGCCATCGAAGCCGGCGCGCTCTCGGTGATGTCGGCGCATATCGCGCTGCCGGCTTTCGTGCGCGCGCTCGACCCTGATGCCGGACTCGAAGCGTTCCGGCCTGCCTCGCTCAGCCGGCTGCTGAACGAGGAGCTGCTGCGCAACCGCCTCGGCTTCAACGGGCTGATCGTCTCCGACGCCACGCCGATGGCCGGCCTCGGCGCCTGGGGCAGGCGCAGCGACACGCTGCCGGAACTGCTCACCGCCGGCTGCGACGTGATCCTGTTCTCCGACGATTACGAGCAGGACCTCCGCTATCTCGAAGCGGCGCTCAGCGATGGACGGCTGAGCTGGGCGCGGGTCGATGAGGCGGTGATCCGCCAGCTCGGCCTCAAGGCCGCCGTGGGGCTGCATAAGCCCGCTACCGGCGGCACGATTGCCGTGGCCGAGAACCGCGCCTATGCCGAGACGGTGGCACGGCGCGCGCCCACCCTGGTGAAGGACACCCAGGAGCTGCTGCCGCTCGATCCCAATAAGCACAAGCGCGTGCTGGTGATCTCCGGCGGCATCGTCTTCCCGTTCCTGCCGCACCCGCTGCCGTTCGCGCTGCCCCAGATGCTGCGCGACAGAGGCTTTGAGGTGACGCTCCATGACGCCACCACCGAGGTGACCCCGGAGAAATTCGACCTGGTGCTCTACCTGTTCGGCGACGAGACGCTGTTGACCCGCGGTCGCATCTTCCTCGACTGGCTCGGGCTCACCGGCCATTTCGGCAAGGCGATGCAGCGCTACTGGCACGACATCCCGACGGCGATGATCTCGTTCGGCTACCCCTACATGCTCTACGACGCGCCGCGGGTGCCGACCTATATCAACGCCTACTCGACCACCGAGACGATGCAGCGGGCGGTGGTGGCGGCTTTGCTTGGGGATATCGAGTGGAACCGGCACTCGCCGGTCGACCCGTTCTGCGGGTTGGAGGATGCGCGGTACTGAGGGGCTGGTGCGTGGGGCACCCCCACCCTTGATCCCTCCCCACAAGGGGGAGGGAGACGCAGGAGCCGAGAGCGTGCAGCTATCGTCTCCCTCCCCCTTGTGGGGAGGGTAGCGCAGCTAGGCGAAGCCGTAGCGAAGCTAGGGTGGGGGTGGCCACAACCACCAAACTCAGCTCGGCGGCGTACCGTTCTGGTGCAGCACGTGCCCGGCGAGGTACAGCGACCCCGCGAACACCACCCGCACCGGGTGCCCAAGCTTGGCGGCGTCCGCCAGCGCATTGAGGATCGAGCGCGATTGCACCGCCTCGAACCCGCCCTCGTGCGCCTGTTCGACGATGGTCGCCGCAGCGTGGGCGTTGGGCTCGCCCGGAATGGTCAGCGCCAGCACCTGCTCGATCATCCCGGCGAATGGCGCGAGGAAATCGGCGGGCTTGCGGGTGTTCATCAGCCCCATGATCAGCACCAGCGGCAACGGCCGCCGCGCCTGCATCTCCTTGAGCGCCAGCGCCAGGGCGGCAGCGCCATGGGCGTTGTGCCCGCCATCGATCCAGAGTTCGGAGCCCTGGGGCAGGAGCTGCAGCAGCGTGCCGGTGACCGGCTGCAGCCGGGCCGGCCAGACCACATCGCGCAGGCCTCTCGCGATATCGGCGTCGCTCACCGGCAGGCCGAAATGCCGCGTTGCGGCAATCGCCAGCGCGGCGTTGTCGAACTGGTGCGGCCCGGCCAGCGCCGGCGGCGGCAGGTCGAGCAAGCCCTGCTCGTCCTGGTAGACCAGCCGGCCATCTTCCGCCCGTCCATCAAAGTCCTCGCCGGCGATCAGCGGGGTGACGCCAAGCCGGGCGGCAGCGCGCGCCAGCACGGCGCGCCCATCATCGCGCTGCCGGCCGAACACCGCCTTGGCGCCGCGCTTCAGGATGCCGGCCTTGCTGACGGCGATCTCGGCGACCGTGTTGCCGAGAAACGATTGATGGTCGTAGTCGACGGGCGTGATCACCACGCCAAGCGGGTGCTTGATGACGTTCGAGGCATCGTAGGTCCCGCCCATGCCGGTTTCCAGCAGCAGGTAGTCGGCCTTGACCTCGGCGAACAGCTTGAACGCCGCGGCTGTCGTCAGCTCGAAGAAGGTGATCGGCTCGCCGCCATTTGCCTGTTCGCAGAACTCCAGTGCCTGGTTGAGCTTGCGCGAAGACACGAGCTTGCCGGCCAGCCGGATACGCTCATTGAAGCGCACCAGGTGCGGCGAGGTCATGACGTGCACCTTCTTTCCCGAGGCCTCGAGGAAGGCGCGCATATAGGCGATGGTCGAGCCCTTGCCGTTGGTGCCGGCGACATGGATCACCGGCGGCAAGCGATCCTCGGGATGGCCGATCTGACCGAGCAGCCGCTCGATGCGGTCCAGCCTCAGGTCGATAAGCTTCGGGTGCAGCTTGAGCAGCCGCTTCAGGATAGCGTCGGTGCGGGACACGGGAACCAGATTCTCGAATAACAGCATGGCGCGCTTTTAGCACCCGGCTCTCGCGTGATGAAGGGGCGGCTTACTCGGCGTGCGCCGCCTCGGGCATGCCGACCAGGTCGTCACCCGCATTGGCGGCAACCGGCGTCGCCAGCCGCGCCGGCGCGGTCTCGCTGAGCTCCTCGCGCTGCGGCGACTTGGTCAGGATGCCGACGAGCGAACCGATGGTTTCGCGCAGGTTATGCCGGTGCACCACCATGTCGATCATGCCGTGCTCGTAGAGATATTCCGAGCGCTGGAAACCCTTGGGCAGCTTCTCGCGGATGGTCTGCTCGATGACGCGTGGGCCGGCAAAGCCGATCAGCGCGCCGGGTTCGGCGAGGTGCACATCGCCCAGCATGGCATAGGAGGCGGTGACGCCGCCGGTGGTGGGGTTGGTGAACACCACGATGAACGGCAGCCCGGCTTCGCGGAGGCGCAGCACCGCCACGGTGGTGCGCGGCATCTGCATCAGCGACAGCACGCCTTCCTGCATGCGCGCGCCGCCCGAGGAGACGAACAGCACGAACGGCGTGTGCTTGGCAGCAGCGGTCTCGAGCCCGGTGACGATGGCCGAACCTGCCGCCATACCGAGCGAGCCGCCCATGAAATCGAAATCCTGCACCCCGACAGTGACCGGCTGGCCGAACAGCTCGCCGGTGCCAACGGTGACGGCGTCTTCGGTACCGGTCTTCAGCCGGCTTTCCTTGAGGCGATCGGCGTAGCGCTTGCTGTCACGGAACTTCAGCGGATCATGCGGCACCGCCGGCAGCGGCACGGCGTCATACTTGCCGTCGTCGAGGAAGGTCGAGAGCCGGTCCGAGGCCTTGATCTTCATGTGGTAGCCGGAATTCGGCACCACCCACATATTGGCTTCGAGGTCGCGGTAGAACACCATCTCGCCCGACTCCGGATCCTTGACCCAGAGATTCTCCGACCCGGTATCCTTCGGCTTGAGGAAGGAGCGGATGCGGGGACGGACGACGTTGTTGATCCAGTTCATTGCCTAAGCCTGTTCGCGGTCCATGTGCGCGCCATATGGGCGCTGCCATCGGCCTATATGGTGATTGTGGCAGATATTATCAGCTTCAGGGGGCGTGGTTAAGCGGAGCTTGGGCCCTGTGCAAGCAGGATTTGGCGCGGCAGTGCCTTGCAACCGACGCGGCCGGACCATCAGGCGGGCGCGCCGTCCGAGTCCTCGTCGAAGCCGTTATTGACCAGCGTGGTGATGGCGTCGAGCGCCTCACGCGCCTGCTTGCCGGTGGCCTGCACCAGAATGGTCGAGCCGGGCCCGGCACCCAGCATCATCAGGCCCATAATCGAGTTGCCGTTCACCGCCTGGCCGTCGCGCACCACCTTGATCTCGGCCTCGAAGCACTCGGCGGTGCGCACGAAGCGGGCGGATGCACGGGCATGCAAGCCCTTGCGATTGACGATAGTCAATTGCTGCGCGAGTGCCCGATCCGAACCAGCTGCTGTATCCATGTCGCTAGGATGCCGGAAAACCAAATGCGCGCCAAGGGTGTCGCGGGCGAGTTGATGGATTTCCGCATCGGTCGCCACTGCCTCTGTCACCTCTCCCTTGGGGGAGAGGTCGGCCCGCAGGGCCGGGTGAGGGGGCCTTCTGCAAGTCGGGTGTCTGCGGCAAGGCCCCCTCACCCCGACCCTCTCCCCCCAAGGGAGAGGGGGCGCTGGGGGCGAACTCACAGTGAAGCGCTGGCGCGCTACCCGCCCAGCGTCTCGCTGGCGACGTTGATGTATTTGCGGCCGGCTTCGGCCGCTTCCTTTACCGCCTGCTTGATCTCGAGGTCGGCGCGCACCCGGGCGAGCTTGACCAGCATGGGCAGGTTGACCCCGGCAATCACCTCGACCTCGCGCTGCTGCATGATCGAGATGGCGAGGTTGGAGGGGGTGCCACCGAACATGTCGGTGAGGATCACCACGCCCTGGCCCTGGTCGGCGGCATCGACGCATTTGAGGATGTCGTTGCGGCGCTCTTCCATGTCGTCATCCGGGCCGATGGCAACGGTCTCCACCATCTCCTGCGGGCCGACGACATGTTCGAGGGCTGATTTGAACTCTACGGCGAGCGCTCCGTGCGTCACCAGAACCATGCCGATCATGCAGTATCCCCAAAGTCTCGCAGGTTCCGGCCGGGCAACAAGGTCCCCAGAGGAGCGCAGAGTCTTGCCCTTGGGGCGCCCTGATTCAAGTGGTTTTTTGTCGCGCCACCGGCGCCGGGGCGTTGACGGCGGCGATCGCCTCGCGGATCAGCAGCAACTGATGCCGCGCGTCGACCACCCCGGCCCGCGGCACCGGGGCGCGGGGCAGGGTGACGCCGCCGAGCTCGGTGACCAGCACGTCTTCCTCGAGCATGCGCTCCAGCGTCTCGACCAGGTCGATGACGAGGTGCAGCTTCGCCTCCGTAGCGAACGGCCGGCGGACGATGCCGCGGCCGCGCAGCTCGATCAGCCCCTCGATATTCGGCGCCGGTCGCATCCGAAGCTCGCCATGGTCTGCGACGATCTCCACCCGATCGTCGGAGACCAGCAGGGCCGGCAGCCCGCGCGTCTCCCACTGCTCCAGCAGGTCGAGCGCCAGCAGCGATTTGCCCGCGCCCGAGGGACCACGGAGGATCAGGCCGGTGCCGCCGAGCACCAGCCCCGTCGCATGGATGTTGAGCGTGTCGCTCACCGGCGCTTCTCGGCCGCCGCCCGCTTCAGCTTGACGGTGAACAGCGCGCCGCTGCGGTCGGACCGGTTTTCGGCGGTGATGCTGCCGCCATGTGCTTCGACGATCTGCTTGGAAATGGCGAGGCCGAGGCCGGAATGGTCGCCGAAATGCTCGCCATCCGGCCGGTCGGTATAGAAACGCTGGAAAATCCGGCTGATGTCGCCGCGAATGCCCGGGCCCTCGTCGGTCACCGTGATGGTGATGGTGTCCTCGCTGGTGCGCACCACCACCAGCACCTTGCCGCCCTCGGGCGAGAACGACACGGCGTTATCGATCAGGTTGTTGATCACCTGCGCCAGCCGGCTGTCATGGCCGAGGACGATCGGCACATAGCGGCTGACGTGCTTTTCCAGCACCACATCGACCTTGCGGTTGGCCGCCACGTCTTTCTGGATCGACACCATGGCGTCGGCAAGCTGCGCGATATCCACCCGCTCGGCGCTCTGCCGCGCCAGTTCGGCATCGAGCCGGCTGGCGTTGGAGATATCGGAGATCAGCCGGTCGAGTCGGCGCACATCGTGCTGGATGATGGCGTTGAGCCGTTCGCGATCTTCGGCGCGCTTGGCCCGTGGCAGCGTTTCCACGGCCGAGCGCAGCGAAGTGAGCGGGTTCTTCAGCTCATGCGCCACGTCGGCGGCAAACCGCTCGATCGCTTCGATACGGTTGTAGAGCGCCGAAGTCATCGAGCGCAGCGCCTTACTGAGGTGCCCGACCTCGTCGGTACGGTCGGAGAAATCGGGGATTTCGGTGCGGCTGTTGACCGTCGAATGCACCCGCTCGGCGGCGCCGGCGAGGCGGCGCAGCGGCCCGGCAATGGTGCCGGCGAGCAGTAGCGACAGGATAACCGTCACCGTCGCCGCGACCAGCGCGATGCGCAGGATCCCCCAGCGCTCGGCGCTGGCGATCTGGTCGATATCGCCCGGCTGGGTGGAGAGCAGCAGCACGCCGACATTGGCGCGCACCCGCTGGATCGGCACTGCCACCGACACCACCAGCTGCCGCTTGGGATCGATGCGGACAATCGCCGTCGGCGCGCCGCCAAGCGCTGCCGCGACTTCCGGGTAGCGGGTCCCCTCGTCGGCGCCGAACTCCTGGTATTGCGGATAGTCGTCGCCCGGCAGCCAGTCGACAAAGGCATTCCACCAGTCCAGCAGGAAGAAGCTGCCATTGTCCTGCGGCTTGGTGATCTGCCGCAGCACCTCGCCGCGCGCATACAGGTTGGCGCTGTCGAGGATCAACAGGCCCTGCTGGTCGTAGATGCGGGCCCGGGTGCGGGTCGGCGTCACAAGGTTGCGGAGCAGCGGCGCAACGCGCTCGGGATTAACTGGGAATTCGAGACTCGGATCGAAGAAGCTGAGCGGCGACACCACCTCGCTGCCCTGCAGCTCGATCAGCCGGTCCGGGTTCACGGTGATGACGTCGCTGTCCACCGTCGCGTCGCCGGCAATCGCCGCGGCGATGATTTCGCCCTGGACACGGAGGCTCTGCACCCGCGCTTCGATCAGCCCGGTGCGCCACTGGTTGAGGAACAATATGCCGATCACCAGCACGGCGAGGCCGGCAAGGTTGAGCACGATGATGCGGCGGGCAAGGCTCGAAAAGATCGTCAGCGCCAGCGCGCGCTGGATCTGCTTGATCGCCGCGAGCACGACAGTGCCGACGGCCCCGGCGATCCGGTTGAGCTTCGGCATGATGCCGACCTCCGCGGATGCGGGCTTGGAACCCGGCAGCTCCTCTTCGGTGACGGCCAATTGTCCTCTTACTGCTCCTTGAAGCGGTAACCTACGCCGTAGAGGGTTTCGATCATCTCGAAATCGTCGTCAACGGCTTTGAATTTCTTACGAAGCCGCTTGATGTGGCTGTCGATGGTGCGGTCGTCGACATAGACCTGATCGTCATAGGCCGCATCCATCAGCGCGTTGCGCGATTTCACCACGCCGGGGCGGAGCGCCAGGGCCTGGAGGATGAGGAACTCGGTAACGGTCAGCGTCACCCGCTGGCCCTTCCAGGTGCAGGTGTGGCGCTCTTCATCCATCACCAGCGAGCCGCGTTCGATCAGCGCCTTGCTCGGTGCGGCCTCGGCGCCGGGCGTGCCGGCAAGGGCCGCCGGATCGCGCGGCGCGGCGCGGCGCAGCACCGACTTTACCCGCTCGACCAAGAGGCGCTGGCTGAACGGCTTGGTGATGAAATCGTCCGCACCCATCTTCAGCCCGAACAGCTCGTCGATTTCCTCATCCTTGGAGGTGAGGAAAATCACCGGCACGTCGGATTTCTGGCGCAGGCGGCGCAACAGCTCCATGCCGTCCATGCGGGGCATCTTGATATCGAGGATGGCGAGGTCCGGCCGGTCGGCGGTCAATCCTTCCAGGCCCGAAGCCCCATCGGTATAGGTGGCGACCTGATAGCCTTCGGCTTCGAGCGTCAGCGACACCGAAGTCAGAATATTGCGGTCGTCGTCCACCAGTGCGATCTTGGGCATTGAGCTCCCTTTCATCCGGATCTGGTTGTCGCGATTCAAGCATCGCGTCCCCAATTGTGGCGAGCATTGACTGCCACAATTGCGCATAAATAAGGCGTGCAGCCAATGATTGCCAGCATGCCGCACTCAACCGAAGTCGCAGGACTTCTGTCTTAAGCCGGATTTCGGGATGGGCGGCAGGGCCGAGGCGGCCGTAACTCATGGTCATTCCAGACCGAGGGTAACGGCCATGGCACTGCGCATCGAAGACAAGATTCACACCGAGCTCGCCACGCGGATCGGGGCTTTGGCCCATGTCCGCTGGGACGAACTGCCCCCCACTCTGGTGGAAACCGCGCTCGCCGAGGGCGAGGGACGGCTGGCTGCCGGCGGGGCGCTGGCGGTGACCACCGGGGTGTTCACCGGCCGCTCGGTGAAGGACAAGTTCATTGTTCGGGACGCGGCGACCGAGCCGCATGTCTGGTGGGACAACAACCAGCCGATGGCGCCCGAGCACTTCGAGAACCTACTCGCCGACATGGTGGCGGCCACTGCCGCGCGCACGTTGCATGGCCAGCATCTGCTGGCCGGTGCTGACGAGCGGCAGCAGCTGCGGGTCAGCGTCATCACCGAGACCGCCTGGCACGCGCTGTTCATCCGCAACCTGCTGATCCGGCCGGAGACGGTGGCCGGCACCACCGACGTCACCATCCTGCATTTGCCCAGCTTCACTGCCGATCCGGCGCGCCATGGCAGCCGCACCGGCACGGTGATCGCGCTCGACATGGCGCGGAAGCTCGTGCTGATCGCCGGCACCGCCTATGCCGGCGAGATCAAGAAATCGGTGTTCTCGCTGTTCAACTTCCACGCCCCGTTCGCCGGCACTATGCCGATGCACTGCTCGGCCAATATCGGCCGCGACGGCGATGTGGCGCTGTTCTTCGGCCTCTCGGGCACCGGCAAGACCACGCTGTCGAACGACCCCGAGCGCCTGCTGATCGGCGACGACGAACACGGCTGGACCGCCGACGGCGTGTTCAACCTCGAGGGTGGCTGCTACGCCAAGACCGTGAAGCTCAGCCCCACCGCCGAGCCGCAGATCCACACGGCAACGCAGCGCTTCGGCACCGTGCTCGAAAACCTGAAGCTCGATGATAACCTGGTGCCGCTCTACGACGACATCTCGCTCACCGAGAACACCCGCGCCGCCTATCCGCTGGAAACCTTGCCGGCCGTGGCGCCGGGCGGGGTCGGCGGCAAACCGCGCACCGTGGTGTTCCTGACCGCCGACGCCTTCGGCGTGCTGCCGCCGATCTCGAAGCTGACGCCGGAACAGGCGGTGTTCCACTTCCTTTCGGGCTACACCGCCAAGGTCGCAGGCACCGAGCGCGGCGTCACCGAGCCGGTCGCCACCTTCTCGGCCTGTTTCGGTGCACCGTTCATGCCGCTGCACCCGACGGTCTATGGCCGCCTGCTTGAGCAGCGCCTCGAGGCCTCGGGCGCTCGCATCTACCTGCTCAACACCGGCTGGACCGGCGGCGGCTACGGCGTCGGCAAGCGCATCGACATCGCCACCACTCGCCGCCTGCTTGACGCGGCTTTGTCGGGTGAACTCGAACGCGCCGAGCTGCGTACCGAGCCGCTGTTCGGCATGCAGGTGCCGCTACGCGTCGAGGGTGTTACGCCAAGGGCGCTCGACCCCCGGGCCAACTGGGCCGATGTCGCTGCGTATGATGCGGCAGCTCAGAAGCTGCAGGATCTGTTCGCCGCGAACTACCGCAAATTCGACGCGGTGCAGGTGGCGGCAGAGTAGGGCGACGACATCGCTGAGTGTGACGATCCCCGCGAAAGCGGGGATTGTTGTTTGGTGGGGGCGGTGGCCCGTAAGGCACATTCTCGCCTATCCACCGGCCGTCATCCCGGCGAAGGCCGGGACCCACTGCTCGAACGGTCAGTCTTGGCGACGACCGCGCCGGTCAATCACGGCCAGGTCGGAAAGATCTGCACGGTGGTGCGGTCGGTGCACTGGGTCCCGACGTTCGTCGGGATGACGGCCGGTGCGTGCGGTGAGGCCGAGCTATGAACGGAAGGCCACCAATCTAGCCCCCCAAATGAAAAAGGCCCCGTTCAGGGCCCATTCATCCGGTGGCTGTTAGGTCTCAGTTCGTCGAGTAGAACACGTGCGAGCCGATGGCGGCGACGCGGTTGAAGGTGTGGGACCATTTCGGTGCCACTGCCGTGGTGTGGTAGAACAGCACCGAGTTCGGCACCACGCCCGGGCGTTCGCCGCGCTGGAATTCGTAGAACGCGTCTTCGGCCAGCTTGATCGAGCGGTTCCACGCCGTGCGTTCGCGGCCCATGTCGGAGCGGCCGTCGCAGGCAAAGGTGAACTGGCACTTGTAGCGGCCCTTGTCGGCGTTCTGGAACACCACGCCGCAAATGGTCGAGGGATACTTCTTGCTCATCGCCCGGTTGATGATGACGTTGGCGACAGCCAGCTGGCCCTCACGGCTTTCGCCGCGGGCCTCGTGGTAGATCGCCTGGGCGAGGCAGAGCCGTTCGCCGTCGGCCAGCTTCACCCGCTTGGTGGTCGGCACGAAATCGGCCTTCACGTAGCTGGAGAGCACGGCTGAGGTCAGCGCCGGCTTGTCGGAGATATCGACGCTCTCGATGGCGTCGAGGGCCTGGTTCTGCCGCTTGGCGATATAGCCCATCAGCATGGCCTCGGTCAGTTCCGCCTTCGGGGCCGGAACGTCAAAGCCTTCGAAATTGTCGAGTTGCTGGCGGCGGTCCACATAGGCCTGCAGCAGCTCATTGGTCAGCTGCGGCTGCGCATCGGTGTGGAACTGCTCGCGCTTCATCGCCACCGTCTGGGTGATGGCGGCGGGAACCACGGTCTCGTTGGTGAGTTCTTCAGCGGATGACGGAGCAAACGTGACCAGCAGCACAAGTGCTGCTGCGGCGAACGCGAGGGCATGCGTGAAAACACGCATCACTGGTGCGATCGACCCTGCTCGCAATCCGCCTACCTTCCCCCGTGCCGCCCCCGAGGCAGCCCCAGTTGTCTAGTTACCCTTGCCCGGAACGTAGCCGAGCTTGGGTACCGATGGAACCCAGAATTTACAGTTACTTAACCATGAATGTTAGGTTCCTAATTTGAGGTTAACGGCTCTCACGCCGGGGTGAAAGCCCTGATTTTCCTGAGTTTTGGGAATGGGTAAGCGGGCCTTGCGGCAATCGATAAAAGTTAATCGATCCGAATCGTTGCCCGAACGACACAGTTCCTCGCGCCCTGAAGGGCGTGAGGATTAACGTGACGATTCCTAGTAAACTTGTGGTCCGGCGAGACCTCAGGCGAAGGCGGCAGTCCTCAGGTCATGAAGACTGTGCATTACCGCAACACAGAGCGCGCTGATCTCGTCCGAGGGCGCGACGATATCCGGCACCATGATGGTCTGCAGCCCCGCCGCGTGTGCGGCACGCACTCCGGTATGCGAGTCTTCCACGGCGATGCAGAGGCTCGGATCGATCCCCAGACGCTTCGCCGCCATCAGGTACGGCTCGGGATGCGGCTTGGGGTTGATCACGTCATCGCGTGTCACCACCGTGTCGAACTTCGTGAGGATCCCGGCGCCGCCGAGATGGCCCAGCGCGTGCGCCGAGCGCGACGAGGTGGCGACCGCCGCGGGAATGCGCCGCGCGTTGAGCTCGGCCAGCAGCTCGAACACGCCGGTCTTCACCGGCACCGCCTCCTGCATCTTGGCCTTCATCAGCACCCGGCACTTCTCGTCGAAGATCGTGTAGGGGAAGCTGACGCCATAGGCCTCGACCAGCAGCCGGTTGGTGGTCTCGTGGCTGGAGCCGACCATGGCGTGGTGCACTGTCTCCGTCATCTCGAAGCCGAGCTCGGTGCTCACATCCCAGACGATCTGCTTGAACACCATTTCGGTATCAAGCAGCGTGCCATCCATATCGAAGACAATGGCGGAGAACGGGCGGAGCGGAGCAGTCGGAACGGTAGGGGACATGAGGGGGATATAGGCAGATTTCCGCCCCGCCGCTACCCTTGGCTTCAACCGTGAGCGACGACCTGCTATGAGCCAGCGCGATGACTGTGTTTGATCCCTATGATGTGCTGGGCGTCAGCAAGGCTGCGCGCCCCGCCGACATCAAGCAGGCTTACCGCCGCAAAGTGCAGGTGGCTCACCCCGATCGCGGTGGCGACCCCGAGCATTTCGTCGTCGTGGTCCGCGCCTTTGGCCTCCTCTCCGATCCCGACTCGCGCCGCCTGTTCGACGAGACCGGCATCATCGACGACGAGGCGGTGACCAGCTATCGGCGCGAAGTGGCGGCGATCCTCGCCGACATGTTCGATGCGGCGGTCGAAACCGCCATCGCCACCCGGCTGAAGCTCGAGAACGTCGACTTCATCGCCCAGATGTCGGCGGCGGTCGTGACCGGCCTCGCCGATGCGCGCCTGTCGCTCGCCCGCACCGATACCGAGATCGGCGCGCTGCAGACGCTCCGCGCCCGCATCCGCCGCACCGACGAAGATCGCAACCTCTTCGCCGAGCGCCTCGACGCCCAGGTTGCCGCCAAAGCCGAACAGCACCGCACCATCAAACGCCGCGTCGCCATGCTGGAAACCGCGCTGGCGGAGCTGGGGAACTACGAGAGCGAGATCGAACTGATCGCGGCGCTTGAGGCTGAGGGGTAGGGCGCCGGCACTGGTGGGACGCGGGTTGTTATCCACCCGCACCGGATGTCATCCCAGCGAAAGCTGGGACCCAACTCACCACCCGCACTGGCCGATAGATGGGTCCCAGCTTTCGCTGGGATGACACCGAGTGTGAGGCAACTTGCGGTGGCTCACCCCTCAATCAACCCCGCCGTCACCGCATCCTCCACCCCACCATAATACCGCTCCAGCACCCGCCGGAACGGCGCCGCATCCTCCGACGCATGCGCAAACAGCGTCATCGACGAGCAGAGCTTCACATCATCGGGCGAGCCGAAAATCTCATGCGCCGTGCGCCCTGAAATCCCACCGACGATCCCGGCGCACTCACCCAATCGCGCCCCCAGCACCGGATGCATGAGGTACACCCGCGCCTCCGCGAGGTCGGTGATGCCGTATCGCAACGCCGTGGCGCTGCGGCCCAGCGCCCGCAACTGCGGGAAGATGAACCACATCCAATGCGTCTGTTTCCGCCCGGCGCGCAGCTCGGCCAGCACCTGGGTGTAAACCGGGTCCTGCGCTGTAACGAAGTGCTCGAACATGGCCCGAGCCTACCCCCGGCTCTGGAACTTCCGAACCCCACACGAAGTTTTTTCGTCGCCGCTGTCGATTCCCGTTTTCACCGCTCGTCGTGAAGTCAGAAGGCGCGAGGGACGCGCCGACGACAACAGGAGAGACCATCATGAAGACCGCCCTTCTTGCCGCCGCCTTTGCCCTCGGCTTTGTCGGCTTTGTCAGCGCAGCCCAGGCTGAGACCGCGAAGATCAACGGCCTCGACATGTACTATGAGGTGCATGGCGAAGGTGAACCGCTGGTTCTGCTGCACGGCGCCTATATGTCGGTGGAGAGCAACTGGGCCGGGCTGATCCCGACCCTCGCCAAGGATCACAAGGTGATCGCCGTCGAGCTGCAGAGCCACGGCCACACCAGCGATCGCGACACCCCGATCACCTATGAGGGGATGTCCGATGACGTGGCGGCGCTGCTCGATGAACTCAAGATCGACAAGGCCGCCTTGTTCGGCTTCTCGATGGGCGGCGGCGTCGCCATCCGCTTTGCCATCGATCACCCCGAAAAGGTCACCCGCATCGTCGCCGCCTCGGCCGGCTACAAGTATGACGAGGAGACCATGGGCCCCGATTTCATGAAGATGATCGAGGGCATCACCCCCGAAATGTTCGCCGGCAGCCCGTTCGAGGGTGAATTCAAGCGGCTCAACCCGCACCCGGAGAATTTCCCGGTGCTGGTCGAAAAGCTGAAGCAGCTCGACCTCACCCCCTTCGACTGGTCGGCTGATTTCGCCAAGATCAGCGTGCCCTCGCTCTATATCTACGGCGACGCCGATATCGTCGGGATGGATTACATCGCCAAGCACCACAACGCCGCCGGCGGCATCGTCAACGGCGACATGCTCGGCCTGCCCAAGACCCAACTGCTGGTCCTCCCCGGCACCAGCCACATCAACGTGTTCTTCAACCCGGCCAATATCGAGATCATGAAGGCGGTGGTCCCGGCCTTCCTGAAGCAGGAACTGCCGGCCAAGCCGAGCTTCCCGAGCTGAGTGACGCAAGGGTCTGACACGGGAGGGCCGGCGGAAAACCGCCGGTCTTTGTCATTGCAGCCATCGTGGCCCACCCCTCATCCGGCGCGACGCGCCACCTTCTCCCCGACGGGGAGAAGAATTCCGCACGGCCGGTGATGGGCACCATTCCTCTCCCCGTCGGGGAGAGGGTGGATCGGCCGAAGGCCGAGACGGGTGAGGGGTGTTGGCCACCGGGTGTTCATCACTCCTGACAGCCTTTGTCAGCAGCCCCAGCGCAAACCTTGTCACATCAGACAAGGAGACCCCGAGATGACCACCATCGCCACCTGTTACTGCGGCGGCACCCGGATCGAGCTGCCCGAGGCGCCGACCGAAGCCACCCAGTGCACCTGCACCTGGTGCACCAAATCCGGCGGCCTCTGGGCCTATTACGATGTCGGCGGCCCGCGCATCGTCTCCGACACCTACGGGGCGGTCTACTCCCCGGTCAGCCCCCTGCACGAACACCACTTCTGCACCCGCTGCGGCTGCACCACCTACGGCGTCAGCCCGGACTATTCGCTCGAGGACACCGAGCTGCCGACGAAGAAGAAGATGGCGATCAACGTGAAGATCCTCGACGACTACGCCCTGATGCAGTCACTGCCGGTCAACGTCATCGACGGCCGGAACCTGTGGTGATCTGACGGTACGCGAGATGATCACCGGCCACGCCACACCGCCCCCTCGGGGTGAGGGGCGCCAAGCCCCCGGATGTCCCAGTCGCTAGGTCCGATCTCTCAGTCGTCACCCTCCCCCTCGCGGGGAGGGATCAAGGGTGGGGGGAGCGGCACGCTGGGTACCGCAGTCCCGCGCCCATCACGCTCCGAAGCCGACACCGCGCAATCACCCGCCACCGAGCCTGCCTCGCCCCACCCAAGCTCCGCCAGGTCGCTACGCTCCCGGCTGCGCTACCCTCCCCGCGAGGGGGAGGGTGGCCGCGGCCTCAGTGCCGCGTCTTGCCGTCCTCTTCTTCCTCGAACAGCTCGGCATTGGCCGCATCGGCCGACAGCCTCACCTTGTCGCCTTCGACGGCGGCAACGAGGATCCCCGGCACATAATGGTGATGCCCCTCATGGCTCCCACCCGGCGCCTCGGCCTTGGTGAGCTTGATCCGCCCACCCTCGACCCGATCGACAATCCCCACATGCACCCCATCGGCGCCGATGACTTCCATATGCTCGCGGATACCGGAAAGGTTCGACATGACACTGCTCCTTGGTTGCTGGAGCAGGGGGGAACGCATGGGGGCGGGGATGGATGCGGGAGCTGCTCGTCTATTCGAGGACCCCGCGGTCACTCAAACATATTGTTGATCAGGTAACGCCCGAGATTCGCTACTTCGTGCGGAGGCAGGTGAAACGATTGCCAACCAAGGGTGGCAGATCGAATACAAAGCACAACGCCCGCTGTCTGGGGGTGTGGTTTTCTGAACGCGCGCCAACTTGGATTGTCCGTGAGCCGCAGCGACTCGCCATTTGGAAACGCAGTAGGAACGGATGGCTCGAGTTGCGATCGGATACCTCCGAGCGTGTCTAGAAGCTCTTCAAGCTCCACGACACCCAAGGTCGCCGACTGGCCCGTACTCAACTTAAGGATCGCTGACTTTGATTTCTCGTCTAGCTCGATGGTCAACTTGCGCTTCAGGGGGCTGTCGCCGTCCTTACTTGGTGGCATTCGGGGTGTTGCCACAAATGGGGAGCGAGGATTGGGCGTAGACATGGTCATAGCTCCATTTGAGTGACCAGCCACAACCATCACCGGTTGGCCGGCGGCATCAACCGCGATTGAAATGCGCTCTATGGCTCCACTTGGACGATCACTGACGAAAAGCTCAGCGCTAACGCCCAGGATCTCCATGCACTTGGCTAGGAATTGAGTCGGGGTGCCCGACAGGCGATGAGACTTGTACTTGCCATCCGGTCCTTTGAGATGGACGACTCCACCTGGTAGTTGAAGCCAGTAAACGGTCCAACCCTCTGCACCACGAAGCCCGGTAAATGACAGTTGGGCGCCACCACCACCTTGTGTGCCGTGCGGAACGATGTCGCCTGGAGGGATGTCGTCCAGGACTGGATCTGACGTTCCATAAGAGTAGTCACAAACGTGCGAACCAGTGTCATCGAGAAAGTACGGAACGACCCATCCTCCGACATCGCGGTCCTGGTGGGTGGCGAATAACTCGCACATGGTTCGGATGGCGGTCAGCAAGTCATCCGGTACAGGCTGAGGTGCCCCCGCCATAAAAATCTTCAGGGCTTGAGGAGCGAATGATGGTTCCGACGTGTGGCGAAGCCGCTGGAAGGTCTCGAAGGCAGCTTGGCTGCCCAGATGCAAAGTCGTCACGCGCTCTGCCGCTCCTGAGGACACCCGGAAGAGCTTGGCCTCTTCGTCCAAGAAGGCCAAGGCAAAGTCGACGCCGCCATGCTGGGTGGCCGCTGTGAGTATCTCTAAGGCGCCTTCGAGGCTGTCAGCAATTGCGGCCTCCTCGCTAAGTTTCTGGCCAGTCGCGATGTCGCCCGCAAAGCCAATCAAGGACCTCGGTCCAGGAACGATCTTAGCAATGTGTTCTCGGTCCCTCAGCTCAAGAGTGCCGCCGGATATCTGCGTATCGGCGACAATCCATACTTTTCCGTCCTGCACGCCAGCAACCAGCAGCGTCATTGTGCCCTCCTCATCGTGATCCAACCTTGCTCTGCCGTTCTCGTTGACGCTGACGACGCCAAAGCCACACTCGCCGACAATAGGGAATCACAATGTCATCACAGCAATCCACCATCGACTATCTCCTCGAACAGCTCGCCGAGGCCGGCTCCGTCTCCGCGCGAAAGATGTTCGGCGAGTATGGCGTCTACTGCGACGGCAAGATCGTCGCGCTGGTCTGTGACGATCAGTTCTTTCTGAAGCCGACGCCGGAGGGGCGGGCGTTTCTCGGCGATGCGGTGGATGAGCAGCCGGCTTACAGCGGCGCCAGGCCGAGTTTTCGGATTGCCGGGGAGCGGTGGGACGATGCGGAGTGGATGGCCGAGCTGGTGCGGGTGACCGCGGCGGCGCTGCCGATGCCGAAGCCTAAGGGGAAGAAGGGCTGATTGGCGCCAGAAGGCGGTGGCGATGGGCACCTCTTGCCTTCTCCCCTTGTGGGAGAAGGTGGCGCGTAGCGCCGGATGAGGGGTCCGCGCAACGAAGTGTAGCGCGATCGGAGCGAAGCGACGAGCGACCCAGTGCGCGGAGAGAGACCCCTCATCCGGCCTTCGGCCACCTTCTCCCACAAGGGGAGAAGGCACCTACCTCAACTGCTGAGCGCGCCTCGCCCCCCACCCAAGCTGCGCTAGGTCGCTTTGCTCCCGAGCTGCGCTACCCCTCCCCGCGAGGGGGAGGGTGACCGACTGATAGACCTCAGTTGCTAATGCGCCCCGTCCCAATCCCGCGCCGCGTGCGCGTCCACCTTGATCGGCACGGTCAGCCGCACTGCCGGCTCCGATGCGTTTTCCATCGTCTTGACGATGATCGGGATCACGCCGTCTTCCTTGCCTTCGTCTACCTCGAAGATCAGTTCGTCGTGCACCTGCAGCAGCATCTGGGCGTCGGAGCCCACCGCCTTCAGCGCCGGTTCCATGCGGATCATGGCGCGGCGGATGATGTCGGCCGCGGAACCCTGGATCGGGGCGTTGATCGAGGCGCGTTCGACGAAGCTGCGTTCGGCCGGGTGGGAGCTGTTGGCGTTGGGGAAGTTCACCTTGCGGCCGAAGATGGTCTCGACGTAGCCATCGGCTTTCACCTTGCGGCGCTGCTCGGCCATGTAGTCCTGGATGCCGGGGAAGCGGGAGAAGTAGGTCTTGATGTATTCACCGGCCTCGGAGCGCTCGATGCCGAGCTGGTTGGCGAGGCCGAAGGCCGAGATGCCGTAGATGATGCCGAAATTGATCGCCTTGGCGCGGCGGCGCACTTCCGATGGCATGCCCTCGACCGGCACGCCGAACATTTCCGACGCCGTCATGGCGTGAATGTCGAGGCCTTCCTCGAACGCATCCTTCAGCGCCTGGATATCGGCGATATGGGCGAGGACGCGCAGTTCGATCTGCGAATAGTCGGCGCTGATCAGGGTCTTCCCCGCCGGCGCAACGAATGCGGTGCGGATCTTCCGGCCATCCTCGGTGCGCACCGGAATGTTCTGCAGGTTCGGATCGTTCGAACTCAGCCGCCCGGTCAGCACCGAGTGCTGCGAATAGGTGGTGTGCACGCGCCCCGTGCGTTGGTTGATGTAGCTCGGCAGCGCATCGGTATAAGTGCCCATCAGCTTGGTCAGCTGCCGCCAGTCGACGATGGTGCGGGCGAGCGGAATGCCCTGTGTCGCCAGCTCCTCGAGCACGTCGGCGCCGGTCGACCAGGCGCCGGTCTTGGTCTTGGTGCCACCGGGGAGGCCCATGCGGTCGAACAGGATTTCGCCCAGTTGCTTGGGCGAACCCAGGTTGAAGTTGGAGCCGGCAAGCTCATAGGCCTCGGCCTCGAGGGCAGCGGCCCTTTGCGCGAAATCACCCGAGAGGCGGCTGAGGATCTGCCGGTCGACGGTGATCCCGCGGCCTTCCATGCGCGCCAGCACCGGGGCCAGCGGCCGCTCGATGGTCTCGTACAGAGTGGTCATGTTCTCGGCTACCAGCCGCGGCTTCAGCACCTTCCACAGCCGGAAGGTGAGGTCGGCATCCTCGGCGGCATACTTGGCCGCGTCCTCGATACTGACCTGCGCAAAGGTCTTCTGCGTCTTGCCGGTGCCGAGCAGCTCCTTGATCGACATGCCGGCGAGGCCGAGCCAGTGATCGCTGAGTTCGCCCATGGTGTTGAACTGCGGGCCATCGAGCGAATAGCTCAAGAGCAGGTTGTCGTCGAACGAGCGCACCTCGATGCCGTAGCGGGCGAGAATGCCGAGATCGTATTTGACGTTGTGGAAGAGTTTCAGGATCGAGCGATCGGCGAACAGCGGCTTCAGCTGCTCGAGCGCGGCGCGCAGCTCCATCTGCCCTTCCGCCATGCCGCCGCCCAACAGGTCGCCATGCCCTTCGGTGTGGCCGAGCGGCAGGTAGGCGCCATTGCCCGGCGCGGTCGAGAACGAGATGCCGACGAGGTCGGCGGTCTGGTTGTCGAGCCCGGTGGTCTCGGTGTCGGTGGCAACGATCCCCTCGGCATAGGCGGCGTCGATCCAGCGCGAGAGATGCGCGGCGTCGCGGATGATCTCGTATTTCGAATGGTCGAGCGGGATCGCCTTGATCTTTTCGTGCTCGAGCTTGGCATGCAGCACCGGGGCGGAATCGGCCCGGCCCTCGGCCGATTGCCGCGCGGCGCGCGCTTCGGCCCGGGCATTGTTGTCAAAACCCACCGGCTCGGCAGGCTTGGCCGCCAGTTCCGGGTCGGCCGGCCAGGCCTCGGGGTCGGCATCGAGCAGGGTGCCGAGCCGCTTCGAAATGGCGAAGAACTCCATCGCCTTGAGGAACGGGAACAGCTTGGCCGGCTCCACCGGCTGGCGCACCAGGTCCTCGAGCGGCAGCTCCACCGGGGTCTCGCGGTTGAGCGTCACCAGGCGCTTCGAAATCCGGGCCAGCTCGGCATTGGTCTCGAGCGCCTCGCGGCGCTTCGGCTGCTTGATCTCGGCAGTGCGGCTGAGCAGCGTTTCGATATCGCCAAAAGTGTTGATCAGCTCGGCCGCGGTCTTCACCCCGATGCCGGGAACGCCAGGCACGTTGTCGACCGCGTCGCCGCACAGCGCCTGCACTTCGATCACCTTGTCCGGCCCGACGCCGAACTTGGCGAATACCTCGTCCGAGCCGATCCAGCGCAGCGGCGGCTGGCCGGGGCGCGGAATGGTGTCGAGCAGCCGCACCGAGCCATCCGGCTCCACCAGCTGCATCAGGTCCTTGTCGGAGGAGACGATCGTCACCTTGCCGCCGGCGTCCTTCGCCAGCGCGGTGTAGGTGGCGATGATGTCGTCGGCCTCGTAGCCTTCCATCTCGATCGACGGCAGGCCGTAAGCCCGGGTCGCGGCACGGGTCAGCGGGAACTGCGGCACCAGCTCTTCCGGCGCCGGCGGCCGGTGCTGCTTGTATTCGGCATAGATCTCGTCGCGGAAGGTCTTCGACGAATAGTCGAAGATCACCGCCATGTGGGTTGGCGCGTCGTCGCCGGAGAGGTCTTCGCCCAGCTTCCAGATCATGTTGCAGAACCCGATCACGCTGCCCACCGGCAGCTTGTCGCTCTTGCGCGTAAGCTGCGGCAGGGCATGGAAGGCCCGGAAGATGAAGCCTGAGCCGTCGACGAGAACGAGATGCATGAAACGATTCCGGATGGTCGGGGCCGGACCTTAACCGAGAAGCCGCCGGGGATGAACCCTGACGAAGGCTGACACGGCTGGTGGTGCGCCCCGATTGTAATCGCCCTGACGCGCACCATGTGTATGCCGGGGTGAGGCATGAGGGGGAACCGCGATGCGGGCAGCTGTGTACAGGTCGTTCGGTGGGCCGGAAGTGGTGCGGGTGGAGGAACTGCCCAAGCCGGTGCCGGGGGCGGGCGAGGTGCTGATCCGCGTGCACGCCTCGACCGTCAGCGTCGGCGACTATCGGATGCGGACCCGCGACCTGCCCAAAGGGCTCGAGTTCTTCGGCCCGCTGACCATCGGTATTTTCGCGCCGCGCAAGAAAATCCTCGGCATGGATTTCGCCGGTAGCATCGAGGCGGTGGGCGAGGGCGTGACCCGTTTCAAGCCCGGCGACGATGTGGTCGGCCTCACCGGGATGAAGTTCGGCGGCCATGCCGAATACATCACGCTCAAGCAAACCGAGGCGATGGTGCTCAAGCCCGAGGGCTGGAGCTTTGCCGATGCCGTGGCGCTGGTGTTTGGCGGCCACACCGTCGCCGAGTGCATCCGGCAATGCCCGATCAAAGCCGGCGACGAGGTACTGGTGAATGGCGCTTCGGGCGCCGTCGGCACCTCCGCGGTGCAGGTGGCCAAGCACTTCGGCGCCGTGGTCACGGCGGTGACCAGTGCCGGCAATGCCGAGCTGGTCCGCTCGCTCGGGGCCGACCACGTGATCGACTACAAGGCCGAGGATTTCACGGCGAACGGCAAGCAGTACGACGTGATTTTCGAATGCGTCGGCAACGCCCCGTTCGAGCGGGTCGAGCGCTCGCTGAAGCCGGGCGGAACCCTGCTGCTGGTGATCGTCGATTTGAAGGGCATGCTCGGCGCCGGCAAAAACAGCCGGCAGAGCGGCAAGCGGGTGATCCCGATCAATTTCAAACCGAAACCGGAGGATGTTGCCTTCGAGATCGAGCTCGCCAAGGCCGGAGCGCTGCGGCCGGTGATCGACCGGATTCATCAGCTCGATCAGGTAGTTGAGGCGCATCGTCACGTCGATACGGGTCGCAAGCGCGGTAGTGTCGTGCTGCAACTTGCCGGCTGAGTGCGGAGCCCCGGAGATCGTGGCAATCCCGAGTCCGTCAAGGCATTGCCCGATTTGAGTCGCTTTCGGGACAGACTTTCCACAAGCTTGTTAAGCATTGTAAACGCCATGAACGGGGCATTCGACGAGCTTTCGCGCCATTCGGCGCGTCGGCGAAGGGCAACAACTCAGCAACTTCTGGTCCGGGTCGGGGCGCCGGCCATGGCGGTGCTTGGCATTGGCGCCATCGGCGCCGTGCTTATTGGCTTGCAGTGCGGCGGGCTGGACCAGTGCTTTGCCGGCAAGGCACCGACCGCTGCAGCGAGCGTCGCACCCGCCACCACCTCATTGCCCGCTCCCGCCGAAGCCTCGCTCAGCCCAACTGCGGTACCGCCGGCCGAAGCGGCCACCCCGGCTCCGGCCGCCTCGGCAGTTGCCATGCGCAAGGCGCCCGAGGTGCCGGAAGGCGTGCAGCGGGCGCAGCGGGTCGACCAGATGATCGGCAACACCTTCGTGGCGCTGGCCTCCGATGACGAGGGCTGGCTGCGTGGTGCTGTCGCCAACGCCGCCAACGATCCTGAAACCTATGCCGAGGGCGACGGCGCCGGGCCGCCGGCAACGCCGGACGAGACCGCTGCCGAGGCGGTCGATGCCATTGCCGGCGACACCGGCAAGCCGCTCGAGCGCCCGACGCCGCTCGATGTCACCGCTTTCGCCGAAGCGCCCACCGAGACCGCCGCCAGCGTCAAGGCGGACGCCGAGAAAAAGCTCGCGGCGGTGGCGAAGTCGGCGCCCCAGCCGGTGGCCGAAGCCGAGCCCGAACCGGCGGCCGAAGCACCTCCCGCGGCGCCGGAGCCGAAGCCTGAACCCAAAGTGGAGCCGACAGCCTCCGGCGACACCCGCACCGTCGTCGGGGCCGGCGTCAATGTCCGCTCCGGCCCGGGCAAATCGAACGGCCGGGCCTTTGGCCTCGCCGGTGGCGAGAAGGTCACCGTGGGTGAAAACCGCCGCGGCTGGCTGAAGATCACCGACGACCAGGGCCGCACCGGCTGGGTGTACAAGGATTATCTGAACTAGCTGCGACTGGTGGCTGACCGATAGAGACGGCCCCCTCCCGGCCTCCCCCATGAAGGGGGAGGTGCAGAGTCGAGGTTGTGTCTTCGATCGCGCCTGGCACCTCCGGCGGGGCACCTCCCC
>JAESFN010000690.1_pt1 | contig 24318 bp, 21 predicted proteins | sample 9269411 | NCBI WGS metagenome assembly JAESFN01 (sample SAMN14505399, study PRJNA617100) | algae metagenome | isolation source: Iphinoe sp. HA4291-MV1 and co-occurring heterotrophs from trail next to... | place: USA: Maunawili Falls, Hawaii | collected 2009-07-25
GAAACTAGCCGGGGCCCGGAACCGTGTCGGTTCCGGGCCCCGGCGGCGGGTAGTGCCCGCGTGACTTACTTGCTCTGCGACTTGGCGAGCTGGTCGACCTTGCGGGTCAGCGCTACGACCGCCTCCCGCAGCTCGTCGACGTCGTCGTCCCGCCGACCGCCCCGCCGCGAGCGGCTGGAGCGACGACGGCCGCGGTCGTCATCGTCGTCCGAGTCGGTCCAGTTCCGGGCGGCCCGGCGCAGGTCCGACTCGGTGTCCCGACCCCGGTCGATGACCTCGTCGTCCAGGAAGTCCTTGATGTCATCGCTGATGTCGGACAGAAGGTTGGTCACACTGCTGTTGCGACGTGCCATGAAGCTATCTACCTCGTCGTTTCCTCGATTCGCGCGCTCCCCTGCGCGCCGGTCAGCCCTAGGCTTCCCGTCCTACGCAGTGCGTAAACACGGACCCGTTGACGAGGCTCAGTCCAGCACGGCGAGGCAGTCCAGCGTCTCCAGGTCGACGGCGGCCTGGCCCATCCGCTCGATGTTCACCAGGCAGCGCTCCGCCGGGTGCAGATCGGGTTGGAACCGTCCGGCGCCGTGCGTGGCCAGCCAGAAGATCAGCCCGTGCACGGTCTGCTGGCGGTACTGCAACCACGCCTCGTCGAACGTCGGCGGCTCGGCCACCCCGCCCGCGCGCAGCCGGTCGAGGTAGAGCCGCAGCAGGTCGGGCAGCCACTCCCGGCGGTCGGCGATCTCCAGCGCGGAGTTCAGCGCATAGGACACGTCGATCGCCCAGATCCCCTTGACCAGGGTCTGCCAGTCGTAGAGGCCCATCCGGCCGGCCCCGGTGACGTACCAGTTGCTGGGGTGGGTGTCGTGGTGCAGCAGGGTGATCGGCCGGCGGGTCTTCAGCTCCAGCGACCGGTAGAACGCCGGGAAGATCTCCGGGCCGCGCCGGGCGAGCTCCTCGGGCAGCCGCCCTTCGGAGCGCGCGAGTCCCCGGCGGGTCATCGCGGCAGTGTTGATCAGGGAGTCGAGGTGCCGCTGCCAGTCCGGGCTGGTGCGCAGCCAGCTGAACTCCCGGTCCAGCCGGGGGTCGTCCCAGAACGCGGAGTGGTAGGTGGCCATCAGCCGCACCATGTCCTCGGCCCGGGCCCGGTCGATCTTCGTCACCACCGGATCACCGAACACCGCGCCCCGGGTCCGGGCGATGTCCTCCAGGATGATCAACGATCGGCAGTCGCGCATCCGGTAGCCGGCGTAGTGCGCCACCGGGCACTCGATGTCCAACCCGGGGCGGATCAGCGTGTAGAAGTGGGACTCGCCGACGAACAGGTTGGTCGGCCCGGTGAACAGCTTGGTCTTCAGGTCCGGGGTGGACTTGGTGAACAGCTGTTCCGGCAGGTCGGGCACGTTGTAGCGGACGGTCAGCTCCCGGGCCGAGCTGGTGCCGTCGCTGCCGCCGCCCACCGCGAAGTCGACCACCCGGGCGCCCGGTACGGACGAGCAGAGGGCGCCGGTCAGCCACTCGGTGGTCAGCCCGGCGACCGAGCGTGGGACCTCCCCGGGGGCGGCCGGACGGTCGGGGGTGAGCCGGTCGACCAGCCGGTCGATGCCGTGCAGTCCGGCGATCTGCCCCAGCCGGGCGCCGACGGCCAGCTTCGCGGTAATTGACATGGTGGCCAAATAGTAGTGCGATGGTGGCCTGGCACACAAAGGAGGCAGGCCATGCAACCGGTGGACAGCTACGGGATCGACGGTCCGGTCAGCGAGCTCGGCCAGCTCGTCGCGACCATCGCCACCTACGCCGCCGCGCTGGTCGTGCTGGCCCTGGTGGTGCGCCTCTGCCTGCGGCGGCGCACCTGGACGCCGCTGGTGGTGCTGCTCGGCGGCGGGTTCACCTGCCTGCTGGAGCCGCTGTTCGACCACCTCTACGGGCTGTGGTTCCAGACCCAGGGGCAGTGGCCGATGTTCACCGTCTACGGCGTCCACCTGCCGATCTGGCTGCCCGGGGCGTACCTGGCCTACTACGGCGGCGGCGCGGTGCTGGTCGCGGAGATGCTGCGCAGCGGAGCCTGGGGGGCCAAGGAGATCCGCAAGTTCTACGCGGCCAACGTGGTGCTCGCGGTCATCGCCGAGGTGGCCTACATCGAGCTGTTCGGGGTCTACAACTACCAGGACAACCAGCCGTGGGTGCTGTTCGGCTACCCGATGTTCCTGGCCTTCTGCAACTCGGTGTCCCCGGTGGTCGCCGGCGTCCTGGCCTACAAGCTGACCCCGAAGCTGGCCGGCTGGTGGCGGCTGTCGCTGTTCTACGTGGAGCCGATGTGCTTCGCCACCGGGGCGTTCGGCGGCGGCTTCCTCTACCTCGCCTACCGGCACGCCACCGACACCCCGAACACCGCGGTGCTCTGGGCGCTGTCCGCGCTGGCCGCCGCGACCGCCTGCCTGCTGGTGAAGATGGCGACCCTGCTGCTGGACGAACCGTCAGGCGGTGACGACGACCCCGTCCAGCTCCAGCCCGCAGAGCACCAGGCTGTTCGCGGCGGCTGAACCCGGTTCGACGCGTAGCCGCAGGCGGTCCCCGGCGATGGCCACCGCCTCGGCCAGCATCCGGATGCCGGCGCTGCCCAGGTAGCTGACGTCGACGACGTCCACGGTGACCGGACCGGAGGTCGCGCGCAACCAGCGGGCCAGCACCGGCGCCACCGGCTCGACCGAGGCCAGGTCGAGCGCGCCGGCCAGGTACAGGGTCAGCCCGCCGTCCGTGTGCCGGTACACCCGCAACGCCTCGGTCCCGGCCGGTTCCGCCGGCTGCTCGTGCGCGGCCACCGGCTCCGGGCGCGGCGTCGGTCGATCCAGGCCGGGCCGATCCGCGTCGAGGTGGGCCGGTTCGAGGCGGGCCACCACCAGGGCGACGTCGTCCTGGGGCCGCGCCCCCTGCAGGGACCCGGCCAGCGCGGCGCGCAGCAGGGCCTCCGGGTCGGCGTCGCGGTGCACGGTGACCGCCGACGACAGCCGGGCCAGGCCCGCGCCCAGACCCTGCTCGCCCAGCTCCACCAGCCCGTCGGTGTAGAGCAGCACGCTCGCGCCCGGGGGCAGCACCACCTCGGCGTCGGTGTAGGCCACGGCGAACCCGCCCCCGACGCCGGCGCCGAGCACACCGCCCCGGGCGCCGCTCAGGTAGCTCACCGGCCGGGCCGGGTCGTTCGGGTCGACCAGCAGCGGGGGCGGGTGCCCGGCGGTCGACCAGCGCAGCCGCCCGGTGCCGGTGTCCAGGACCAGGCAGATCGCCGTGCTGGCCAGGCTGCCGTCGATCAGCGCGGTGGCCCGGCTGAGCAGCCCCAACGCCTCGGCCGGCGAGTGCCCCTCCAGCAGGTAGCCGGCCAGCACCGCGCGCAGCTGGCCCATGATCGCGGCGGCCGGGGCGCCGTGCCCGACCACGTCGCCGACCACGATGCCCACCCGCGAGCCGTCCAGCGGGATCACGTCGTACCAGTCCCCGCCGGCCTGGTTGTGCTCCCCGGCCGACTCGTAGTGCGCGGCCAGCCGCAGCCGGGGCACCTCGGGCAGCTGCTGCGGGAGCAGGCGTTGCTGCAGGATCCGCGCGATGTCCCGGTGCGCGTCGGTCAGCAGGGCCCGCTGGAAGGCCTGCGCGGCCTGGCTGACCAGGGTCTGGACGTAGTTGCGTTCCTCCTCCGGGAACTCCCGCTCGGTGTCGAAGGCGACCCCGACCACGCCGACGATCTCCCGCCCGAGCCGCAGCGGCACGATGAACCCGGCCCGGACCCGGGTGAGGGCGCCCATCCGGCCGGCGTACCGGTAGTGCCGCTCCCAGTTCTCCCGATCGGACAGCCAGTAGGTGCGGCCGGTGCGCAGCACCTTGTCGATCAGGTTGTTCTGCCCGGTCTCGATCACCCGGAACCGCTCGACGAACTCGGCCGGGTACCCCAGGTTGTGCGCCAGGTGCAGCTTGTCCTGCTCGTCCGGGCGCCGGGCGTGCACCACCACGGCGCTGGCCCGCAGCGAGTCGCGCAGGGCGTGGCCGAGCGCCCGGGCGGCCTCGTCCACGGTCAGCGCGGCGGCCAGCGCGGCGCTGGCCTCGTGCAACCACCGCTCCCGGTTGGCCGCCCGGGTGGTCTGCACCGCGCCGGCGATCCGCCGGGCCAGCTCCTCGGCCAGCCGGAGGTCGGCCCGGTCGAACCCGCGACCGTCGGCCCTCGGCGCCACCACCAGCGCGCCGAACGTGCGCTCGGAGATCGAGGTGGGCGCGACGATGCCGCCGTCCCCGTCCAGGTAGGCGCGCCCGGCGAGGTGCGCGTCGTGCGCGGACTCCGGGACGTTGGTCGGCGGGGCGGCCAGCGCGTCGGCGGCCCGCCCCGGATCGGTCGGGTGGGCGGCGGCCAGCGGGATCAGCGCCCCGTCCGGACCGGGCCGCAGCAGCACCACCAGCTCCCCGTACACCCCGGCGGCGGCGGTGGTGAGCGCCTCCAGCCGCGAGGTCAGCGGTCCGGGCTGGGTGAGCAGCCGGCCGGACTCGGACAGCAGCCGGTCCCGCTCCCGGGCCCGGTGCTGCGCGGTGATGTCGCGCAGGATCCCGAACACCCGGCGGCCGCTCCCGGTCTCGCCGTCCTCCACGGTGCCGGTGGATCCCTCCACCCACACCCAGTGGCCGTCCCGGTGCCGCAGCGGTACCCGCCAGAACCCCCGCTCACCGTCCTTGATCGCGTGGTGGCCGCGCTGCACGTGGGCGTACTCGGCGGGGTCGTCGTCGGGGTCGGGCCACCACGGCATCGGCGGCCGGTAGGGCATCCCCTCGGGGCCGTAGCCGAGGAGCTCGGCGAAGGCCCCGTTCATGTCCACCAGGGCGCCGTCGGCGTCCAGTACGAACAGCCCCTCGCGCACCGCGTCGAGCAGCGCGGCCTGCCAGGCCCCGTCCTTCCCCAGGACCATGGGCTCAGCTCACCCGGGCCCGGATGCCCTGGCCGGACCCGAGCTGGTCGCCGAGCAGGCGGTCCAGACCGGTCAGCTCCAGCACGTACCGGCACGGGCACCCGGCCGGCGCGATCAGGGTCAGCTCGCGGCCGTCGGCGGCCATCTGTTCGGCCAGCTCGTGCAGCACAGCCACCCCGGCGCTGGCCAGGTGGGACACCCCGGACAGGTCGATGGCCAGCGGCAACGACCCGCCCCGCCCGACCTCCTGCACCCGGCGGCGGAACTCGGCCGCGGTGGCCACGTCCACCGGCCCCTGCACCGCCACCAGCGGCCGCGCCGAGCGCTCCGCCCGGACCCCGAACACCGATCCGGTGGACGGCGCGGCGACCCGCAACGGGTCCGGCGCGGCGGCCGCGAACACCGGCAGCCGGCGCAGCTGGCGGTCCATCAGCACCGCGGTGCCCTCGTCGGTCCGCTCGATCTCGGCGGTGTCCATGCACGAGCGGATCATGATCAGGCCCCGGCCCCGGGCGGTCGGCTCGACCGGCGGCGGGCGCCAGCGGCCCCGGTCGGTCACGGTCAGGCAGGCCCGGCCGGCGGTGTCGTGGTAGCCCTCCACCACCACCGGCCCCGGCCCGTCCGGGTAGGCGTGCTCGACGGCGTTGGTCACCGCCTCACCCACCGCGAGCTGGATGGCCTGCACGTCCTCGGCGCTGGCCCCGAGGGTGTCCAGCCACCGGTCCAGCTGGCCGCGCACCACCGGCAGATCACCGGCGCCGACGACCAGCTCCAGCCGGAACTCGGCCGGGGTGACGCCGGTCAGCTGCGCGCCGATCAGCGACACGTCGTCGTGGTAGCCGTCCCGGACCATCCGCTCCAGGCTCAGCCGGCACACCCGGTCCACGGCGGCGCCGACCATCATGTGCCCCGGGCCGTGCAGCAGGGCGTCGCCGGCGTACACCCGCAGCTGCTCGAGCCCCTCGGCCAGTGACCGGTCGGGCCGCTCGACCAGCCCGTCGGTGTACAGCAGCAGCACCTCACCCGGCTCCAGCCGGCAGCGCACCTCGGCCGGCGGGGCGCCGGCGGTGCCCAGCGGCGCGCCCGGCGGCCCGTTCAGGCTGCGCGCCCGGCCGGTCTGCTCCACCACCAGCGGCGGCGGGTGGCCGCAGCTGGCGTAGTCGAACTCGCCGCTGGTCGGGTCGAGCACGGCCAGGCACACCGTGGTCGCGGCGGCGGCGGGCATCCGGGCCACGTACCGGTCCAGCCGGACCAGGCTCTCGGTCACCCCGTGCCCGTCCAGCAGCACCGCGGTGAGCACCGCCCGCAACTGGCCCATCACCGCCGAGGCCCGGGCGCCGTGCCCGACCACGTCCCCGACGATCAGCGCCAGCCGGCCGTCGGGCAGCGGCACGGCGTCGAACCAGTCGCCGCCCGCCGCCTGCTCGGTGCCCGCGACCAGGTAGTGCGCGGCCAGCTGCACCCCGGGCAGTACCGGCAGGTACTCGGGCAGCAGGCTGTCCTGCAGGGTGGACACCACGTCCCGGGCCTCGCGGTAGCGCTGCTCGACCTCGCCGGCCCTGGCCTGCTCGGACTCCCGCGCCCGGACGGTGTCGGTGGTGTCGAACACGTTGGAGACCAGGCCGATCACCCGGCCGTCGGTGTCGGTGATCGGGCACGTGGTGAAGCTCAGGAAGTACTCGGTGACCGCGCCGGTGGCCTCCTCGGTGACCAGGAACCGCCACTCCCAGCCGGTCACCGGCTCGCCGGTGCGGTAGACCTCGTCGAGCAGCTCGGCGATCCGCTGGCCCTCCAGGTCCGGGACGGCCTCGCGGAAGGTCCGGCCGAGCAGCGGGCGCCGGCCGAGGATCGTCCGGGCCGCGCCGTTGACCGCGCGGAAGACGTGGTCGGGACCCTCGTGGACGAACACCCCGGTGGGCAGCTGCTCGAACGCCGCCATCGCGGCCAGCGGGTCGTTCGGACCGCCGGGATCGTCCGCCGGGCCGGGCGGCATCGCCCCACCGTCGGCGTCGTCGGAGCCAGGCGGCATCGCCCCGCCGTTGGGGCCAGGCGGCACAGCCGCCGGGTCGGTCATCGCCCGCCTCCCGTCCGGGACGAGTTTCCCGGAGAACCGCCATTGAACACCAACAACGGTCGGCCACCAACCTCTGTGACCTCTCGCGTCACCGGATCGGAGGCGGGGCCCGGATCGTTACTGCCGGGGCATCCGGGCGTACCCGCGCGGGCCCTCGTAGTGCCCGGGGCCGATGTTCTGGAACAGCTCGTCGCGGCGGGCGGCGATGTCCTCGACGGTCAGCCGGCCGCCCTCCTTGAACAGCACGTCGGACAGCTGCGGCAGCCGCACGTGCCCGACCGCGCCGCCGTAGAGGATGAACGTCTGCCCGGTGATGTCGGCGGCGTCCTCGGTGCCCAGGAAGGTGACGAACGGGGCGATGTTGTCCGGGTCCATCGGGTCGAACTTGCCCTCGTCGACGGCGAACTCCTTCTCCCGCTCGCCGCCCTCGAAGGTGCCCATGGTCAGCCGGGTGCGGGCGCGGGGCGCGACGGCGTTGCAGGTCACCCCGTACTTCACCAGCTCCCGGGAGACGGCGATGGTGAACGACACGATGCCCATCTTCGCCGCGTCGTAGTTGGACTGGGCGGCGTTGCCGAACAGCCCGGACTCGCTGCTGGTGTTGACGATCGCCCGGTGGCTGACGTCGCCGGCCTTGCCCCGCTCGCGCCAGTGCCGGGCCGCCGCGCGGGTCGGCAGGTAGTGGCCCTTGAGGTGCATGTTCACCACGGAGAACCACTCGTCGGGCTCGCTGGAGAAGATCATCGCGTCGCGCAGGATGCCGGCGTTGTTGACCAGCACGTCCAGCCGGCCGAACTCGTCGAGAGCCTGGGCGACCAGCCCGTCGGCGTCCTCGACGCTGGTCACGTCGCCGAAGTTGGCCACCGCCTGCCCGCCTTGTTCGCGGATCTCGTCGACCACCTGCTGGGCCGGGCGGGTGTCGGCGCCGCCGCCCTGCCACTCGCCGCCCAGGTCGTTGACCACCACCGCCGCGCCCTCGGCGGCCAGCGAGATCGCCTCGCCCCGGCCGATCCCGCGCCCCGCGCCGGTGACGATCGCGACCTTCCCGTCCAGCTTGCCCATGTCGAATTCCTCTCAGTTCCGGCTCGGCAGCCGCACCACGCCGGTGCCCAGGGCGGAGAGCTCGCCGTCCTGCTGGACCGCCTTCTGCTCGATGGTCACCTCGCCCGACGCCTCGTCGACTCCGGTGACCGTGCCGGTGATGGTGATGGTGTCGCCGGTCGGGTTGTGCCGGCGGATCTTGGCCTCGTGGCTGACCAGGAAACCGTCGTCGCCCATCCAGTCGGTGAGGTGGTGGGTCAGCCAGGAGGTGCGCTCCGGGCCGTAGTCGTAGGCCCTCGGCGTGCCGACCTTGCGGGCCAGGTCGTCGTCCCAGTGCACCCGCTCCGGCACGTCCGGGATGCCGAAGCGGTCGGCGATGCCCAGCCCGGAGTGCTTGCGCAGCTGCTTGTGAGCCAGCCGGTTGGCCCGGATGTACAGCCCGCCCCAGCCCTGGGCGTAGCCGATGAACCCGGTGACGGTCATCGGACCCTTGGTCATCACCGGCAGGGCTTCGCCGACCGTCACGTCCTGGATGTACCTGGTCTCCGAGCCGCGCACCGTCTCGGACTCGTAGGCCTTGAAGATCTGCTCGAGGTCCTCGGCGGTGTAGCGGGGCTCGGCCTCCCGGGCCGTCTCGTACTTGTTGGCCTCCCGGGCGGTGTCCCGCTCGGTGCGGAAGCACCAGGAGTCGCCCTCGGCCACCAGATCGTCGCCGACCAGGAAGTCGACGTGGTAGATCTGCTGGATGGCCCGCCCGGCGAACCGGGTCTCGTGCTCCACCAGGTCCTTCAGGTAGGCCTCGGTGCGCACCTCGTCGCCGCGCCGCAGCCACCGGTGCCAGCGGGTGGAGGCGCCCGACCACATGGCGTGCACCCCGGGCAGGCCGCCCACGTAGCCGGAGTAGATCCGGTTGAGCGCGAACAGGAACGACGGCGGGGCCAGGACGGTGCCGTGGCTCGTCCCGGAAGCGTAGGCCGGCGAGCACCAGAGCGGGTTGTCGTCGCCGATGCCGTGCGCGTAGTGCCGGACGTTGTCCCTGGTCACCTCGTAGCACCAGGGCTCCACCGTGTCGGTGATCTTCACGCCGATCAGCCCACGCAGGTTCTCCAGCGCCCGCTCGGTGATCACCGCGAACTTCTGCTCGGTCGTCATCGAACCGTCCTTCCGATCGAGGCTCCGCCACGTCCCGACCGACCATATCAAGCGGGACTGTATCGCTCGATACTATCTACACCACGACTTGCTCACACCGATCCGACCTGTGCGAAGCTTGCCGGATGACCGCCGGGCCACCCACCGAGCACGAGCTCGACGCCCCGTCCTGGACCCGGGTGGAAGGCACCCTGCTCGCCTCCGCGCGGGCGGTCCGCCGGGCCTACGACGCGGCGTTCGCCGACCTCGGCGTCAACCTCTCCGAGGCGAGCGTGCTGGGGCACCTCCGGGACGGCGCGGCGCTCACCCAGACCGACCTCGCCCGGCGGGTCGGCACCGGCAAGGCCCGGATGGGCGCCTGGATCGACGCCCTGGTCGGCAAGGGCGCCGTGGTCCGCGAGGCCGATCCGGACGACCGCCGGGTGTGGCGGGTCCGGCTCACCCCGGCCGGCGTGGCCCTGCTCGACGGGACCATCCAGCGCGACCGGACGGTCCGCGCCGCGCTGCGCGAGGGCACCACGCACGAGGAGCGGGCCCGCCTCGACGCGCTGCTCACCCTGATCAACCGGAACGCCGAGGCGCTGCACGGCCGCGACCGGTCCTGACGCCACCCGCCCTCCTCGACATCTCCCGCTTCTTAGGTACAGTACATACCAAAATTAGCCGGGGAGCGGAGACAACGGATGGATTTCACGCTCACTCCCGATCAGCTGGAGCTGCGGGACCGGGCCCGGAAGGCGGCCGAGCCGTGGCGCGCCCACGTGGACGCCTGGGACGCCGAGGACCGGGCGCCGTGGCCGGAGATCGCCGCCGCGATCGCCGAGGCCGGGCTGCTCGGGCTGACCATGCCGGCCGAGTACGGCGGCGCCGGGCTGACCGCGCTGGACTACGTGGTCGCGGTGGAGCAGCTGTTCACCGTCTCGCAGTCGTGGATCGTGGCCGAGCCGGTGTTCGGCTCCACCGGGCCCGGGCCGTCGATCATCCTGCGCGCCCAGGCCGAGCAGACGCGGCGCAAGTTCGTGCCGGACCTGGTGGCCGGGCGCAAGTTCTGCGGCATCGCACTGACCGAACCCGACCACGGCTCTGACCTCACCGGCCTGACCACCAGCGCGGTCGACGGCGGTGACCACTGGATACTCAACGGCTCGAAACGGTTCATCACCGGCTGCCCGGTGAACGAGCTGTACGCGACGTTCGTCCGCTTCGACGACATCCCCGGCCACCGCGGCATCGGGGTGGTCGTGGTCGAGGACGACACCCCCGGCCTGCGGCTGGAGCGGGGCGCGGCGTTCGTCGGCACCCGGGGCATCCCGCACGGGGAGATGCACTTCGACAACGCCCGGGTACCGAAGGAGAACCTGGTCCGGGGCCCCGGCCACTTCGCCGAGCTGATGGCCGCGTTCAACATGGAGCGGATCCACAACTCCACGCTCAGCCTGGGGCTGGCCGAGGCCGCCTTCGCCGAGGCCGTGGCGTACGTGCGCAACCGGCAGGCGTTCGGCAAGCCCATCATGGAGTTCCAGGCCACCTATCACTCCCTGGTCGAGATGCGGATGGCCATCGACGCCCACCGGATGCTCACCTACCGGGCCGCGGCCAACGCGGTCGACGGGCTGTACCCGGACGTCACCGAGTCCAGCATGGCCAAGCTCTCCGGCTGCACCATGCTGCCCGAGGTCACCCTCCAGGCGATGATCCTCTGCGGCGGCGACGGCACCACCTACGGCGCCGCGGGCGCGCCCGGCACGGCCACCCAGCGGCTGCACCGGGACTCGATGGCCGCGCTGGTCGCCGGTGGCTCGCCACCGGTGCTCAAGAACGCCATCGCCGCGCAGCTGTTCCCCGGCCACCGATTCCGGCAGTGAAATCTCCACCGCGACCTGGCCGGATAGCCTGATCCCGTCATGACCGCTGAGCCGTCACCCGCCCAGACCGCCGCCCCACGCGGCCGCCGGATGAGCCCGGAGGCCCGCCGGGCGCAGATCATCGCGGCGGCCCGCGAGGTGTTCCTGCGGCACGGGTTCGCCGGCACCCGGGTCCGGGACATCGCCGAGCAGGCCGGGATCACCGAGAACCTGGTGTACATCCGGTTCGCCACCAAGGCGGAGATCTACGAGGCGGCGGTCACCGACCCGCTGGACGCGCTGGTCTCCAACCTGGTCGCGGCGACCGCCGAACTGGGGTCCGGCGGCACCGACCGGCGGCTGGTGTTCCAACGGTTCCACCAGGTGCTGCTGACCAGCATGCTGGACACCGCCCCGCTGCTGGCGGTGGCCCTGTTCTCCGACCCGGCCGCCGGGCGCAAGTACTACCGCGAGGTGATGCTGCCGCGGTTCACCGAGGCGGTGACCACGGTGATCTCCGACGTCACCGGCTGGTCGCTGGACTCGCTGCGGCTGGACGTGCTGGTCGAGGGCGTGCTCGGGCTGCACTTCGGGCTGGCCCTGGACTCGATCTTCGACGAGCACCCGCTGGACGCCGCCGACGTGGCCCGCCAGCTCGGGGTGATCTTCGGCTCCGGCCTCCTCGGCGGCTCCGAGGCCCTCCCCCCGCCCGAACCCGCGCCCGCCCCCGCGCCCTCGCCCGCCGAACCGGCGGAGGCTCCGACCCGGATCCGGATGCCGGCCGCCGAGCGCCGCGCCGACATCGCCCGGGCGGCCCGCGAGGTGTTCGTGGAGCGCGGCCCGGCCGGGGCCCGGACCAAGGAGATCGCCGAGCGGGCCGGGATCACCGAGGCGTTCATGTTCCGGGTGTGGGCCGGCAAGGAGGAGCTCTACCGGGAGGCCATCGAGGAGCCGGCGCACCAGCTGATGGCCCGGATGGAGCGGGACATCCTGGACGCGCTGCGTTCCGGTTCCGACGATCGCACAGGCGGCGTGGCCACCCTGCGGACGCTGATCGAGCGGGGCATCACCGTGCTGGCCGAGCTGGCCCCGATCCTGGTGGTGGCGCTGTTCTCCGAGATGGAGCGGGGCAAGGCGTTCTACCGCCGCTCGGTGATCCCGGTGCTGCGGCAGACCCGGGAGTACCTGACCGGCATGCCCGGCTGGGACACCCGCGAGGTCGACCCCGACGTGCTGTGGCGGGCGGTGTTCGGCGTGCAGTTCGGCACCGTGGTGCACCACCTGCTCACCGAGGAACCGGTGGACGCCGCGCGGGTCGCCCAGCGGCTCACCCGGCTGATCGCCACCGGCATCCGCTGACAGGTTTTGTGTATACTCCGGAGTATGATGCGCAAGCAGCTGTATATCGACGAGGAGCTCAACGACGGGCTGCGAGTACTGGCTGGGCGCACCGGGAAGTCCGAGGCCGAGCACGTGCGGACGGCACTGCGGGAGTACCTGGAGCGGGAGCGCGGAGACGCGCAGGACGACCCGCTGCTCGGACTGATCGGGCTCGTTGACGCCGAGGACGGCCCGGACGATGTCGCCGAGCACCACGATCACTACCTCTACGGCGTGCCCAAGCTCGCGTGAGCCGGCTCCTGTACGCCGACACCGGAGCGTTCATCGCGCTCATCTTTCGGCGCGATCAAGCCCACCAGTCGGTCAGCGACCACTTCCGCAAACTGCGAGCAAGTGGCGACCGTCTGGTCACCAGCGAGCCCGTCGTCGCCGAGACCGTGACCCGGCTGCGTTACGACGTCGGGCTCCCCGCTGTGCGGGCGTTTCGAGCGTTGGTCGAGCAGGCGGGTGATCGAGGCACACTGGTGGTGCGGGAGAGCGACGTCAAGCTGCGGGCCGCCGCGTTCGATGTGCTGAACCGCTTCGCGGACCTTCGGCTCTCCTACGCCGACGCCGTCGGAGCCGCGATCGCCGAGCAACGCCGCGTAGACGCGGTGCTCGGGCTCGATCACGACTTCCGGATCATGGGGTTCACGCTGGAGCCGTGAACGCGGCTCAGCAGCCTCCGCCGCCGCCGACCAGCGACCCCAGCAGGCCGACCACCGCCGCGATCAGTCCGGCGTTGCACACCGGGGCGACCGGCCGGACGGTGGCCGCCACCGCGGGCCGGGCCACCGCCGGGGCACCGCCGCCGCCGGCGGCGCTGGACGAGGTGACCGGGACCGCGGACGCCGCGTTCGTGCTGCCCACCGGGGACGAGGCGTCCGGCCGCTGATCCGGGAAGAGCAGGTTGAAGAACGGCCCGCCGACGAAGATGCCCTCGCCCGCCTGCACCCGCTCCCGCTGCTTCTTCTCGCCCTGACCGTCCGCGGCGTCGCCGCCGGTGTTGGCGAACAGCAGAATCCCGCCGATGACGGACAGCACGCCGAGGGCGCACACCGCCACGATGATCCGGTCGCGCATCGGCGGCCACCCCCTAAGAGCCCTCACTGAGCGTGTCAACAGATTAGCTCAGCGCACCGGACCCGTGGGAGGGACGCGCGGTTAACAGACAGTCAGGTGCCGCAGTAGGTGACATGCGGCCCGCACGAGGGCGGCGCGGGCTCGGCGAAACGCTCCAGCCCGGGCCGCAGCTGATACGGCCGGGCCAGCACGTCGAGCAGCCTGGTGAACGGGCCGAGGTCGCCGGCGGTGGCGGCGTCCAGCGCCTCCTCGACGATGTGGTTGCGCGGGATGTACACCGGGTTGACCTGGTCCATCGCGTCGGCGGCGGCCGCCCGGTCGGCCGGGTCGCCGGGCAGCAGCGGCTCCCAGCGGGCCAGCCAGGCGTCGATCCCCGCCGGGTCGTCGAACAGCGCCCGCACCGGGCCGGCGTCCCCGCGCGCGGCGGTGGCCAGGGCCCGGAAGAACCCGGTGAAGTCCACCCCTGTGAGTACCCCCAGCAGGTCGTTGACGAGTGGCTTCTGCACCGCGCCGAGCCCGAGCTTGGCCGCGAACCCGGCCGTCCAGTGCCGCTCGAACGCGGGCGCGAACGAGTTGACCACCTCGGTGACCGCCGCGATGGCCGCGTCGCTGTCGTCCGGCTCGACCAGCGGGATGAGCGTCTCGCCGAGCCGGGCCAGGTTCCACTGGGCGATGTAGGGCTGGTTGCCGTAGGCGTAGCGCCCGCCCTCGTCGATCGAGCTGAACACCGTCTTCGGGTCGTAGGCGTCCAGGAACGCGCACGGTCCGTAGTCGATGGTCTCCCCGGAGATGGTCATGTTGTCGGTGTTCATCACGCCGTGGATGAAGCCGACCAGCATCCACTTCGCCACCAGCGCGGCCTGCGCCTCCACCACGGCCCGGTAGAAGCCCAGGTGATCGGTCCCCGGGTAATGCCGGGCGATGGCGTAGTCGGCCAGCGCGCGCAGCACGTCGACCCGGTCGGCGGCGGCCACGAACTGGAAGGTGCCCACCCGCAGGTGGCTGGCCGCCACCCGGGACAGCACCGCCCCGGGCAGCAGCCCGGTCTCCCGGGCCACCGACCGGCCGGTGGCCACCACGGCCAGCGCCCGGGTGGTCGGGATGCCCAGGGCGTGCATGGCCTCGCCCATCAGGTACTCGCGCAGCATCGGACCGACGGCGGCCAGCCCGTCGCCGCCCCGGGCGAACGGGGTGCGCCCGGAGCCCTTGAGGTGCACGTCCCGGCGGTTCCCGTGCACGTCGAGCACCTCGCCGAGCAGCAGCGCGCGGCCGTCGCCGAGGCGGGGCGAGTAGCCGCCGAACTGGTGGCCCGAGTACACCTGCGCGGTGGTGGTCACCCCCTCCGGCACGCCGTTGCCGACCAGCAGCCGCACCCCGTCCGGGGCCCGCAGCGCGGCCGGGTCCACGCCCAGCTCGGCGGCCAGCTCCTCGTTCAACACCAGCAGGCGCGGCTCCTCGACGGTCGCCGCCGTCCAGGGCAGCGACAGGTCGGGCAGCGCCCGGGCGTAGGAGTCCTCGAAGTCGAACAGCACTTTCGCGGCGGTGGACACCTGCTCCAAGCTACGCCTTCGAGCTGAACGCGAAGCCCTCGAAGCCGGCGTCGGCGGCCGCCTCGCACTCCTGGCGGTAGCGGCCGGCGCCGCCGAAGTGGAAGAGCACCACGTGCGGCTTGCCGGGGATGTTGTCGCCGAGGAACCAGGAGTTGCGGCCCCGGGGCAGCACGGTGGCGTTGAGCAGGTCGTCCATGTGCTTGCACCAGTGCTCCACCGCGTCCGGGGTGGCCTCGGCGGCGGCGATGTCGTTCGTCCGCAGGTGCGCGATCGCCCGGCCGACGAACGAGGTGATCCCCTCGATCACCACCGGCAGGTTGGCGAACGGGGTCTGCGGCCCGCCGATCAGGAACATGTTCGGGAACCCGTCCACCCCGATGCCCAGGTGGGTGCGCGGGCCCCCGGTCCAGCGGTCGGTGAGCGCGGCGCCGTCCCGGCCGCGGATGTCGATGCCGGACAGCGAGCCGGTGACCGCGTCGAACCCGGTGGCGAAGATGATGATGTCGGCGTCGTACTCGGCCGCCGTGGTCCGCACGCCGGCCGCGGTGATCGCCTCGATCGGGTGGGTGCGGGCGTCGACCAGCCGCACGTTGTCCCGGTTGAACGTCTCGTAGTAGAAGTGCCCGAGCGGCGGCCGCTTGCCGGCCAGCGGGTAGTCCTTGGGGCAGAGCAGCTCGGCGGTCTCCGGGTCGTCCACCACGGCGCGGATCTTGTCCCGGACGAACTCGGCGGCGTACTCGTTGGCCTCGAAGTCGACGATGATGTCGTCGAAGGTCTCGAAGATGTAGCGGAACCCGCCGATCTCCCAGCCGCGCTCCAGCACCTTCCGCCGCTCCTCCTCCGTCACCTGGGTGGCGAACTGCCCGGTGGGCGACATCGGGAAGGCGAAGAAGTGCTCCCGGGCCTGCTTCCAGATGGCGTCGTAGTTGGCCCGGATCTCCTGGCGCTCGTCGTCGGTGAGCACGTAGTTGCGGGCCGGCAGCACGTAGTTGGGGGTGCGCTGGAAGACGGTGAGCTCGGCGGCGGTCTTGGCCACGATCGGGATCAGCTGCACGGCGGTGGCCCCGGTGCCGATGCAGATCACCTTCTTGCCGGTGAAGTCGACGCCGTCGTGCGGCCAGTTGCCGGTCTGGTACCAGTCGCCGGTGTAGTCGTCCAGGCCGGGGAAGTCCGGCTTGTAGGGCACCGACAGCGGGCCGCAGGCGGGCACGAAGTAGCTGCAGGTGTAGGTGTCCCCGTGGTCGGTGGTGACGACCCACTCGCCGGCGCTCTCGTCGTAGTGCGCGGCGGTCACCCGGGTGCTGAACTCGATGTCCTTGCGCAGGTCGAACCGGTCGGCCACGTAGCGCAGGTAGGACAGCGTCTCGGGCTGGGTGGGGAACCGCTCGGTCCAGTCCCACTCGTCCTGCAGCTCCTGGGAGAACGAGTAGGCGTACACCCAGCTCTCGCTGTCGGTGCGGGCCCCGGGGTAGCGGTTCCAGTACCAGGTGCCGCCCACGTCGGTGCCCCGCTCGATCACCTGCACGGACAGGCCCTGCTCGCGCAGCTCCCGCAGGATCGACAGGCCGGCGAACCCGGCTCCCACCACGACGGCATCGAATCGGTTCACGCAACCCACACTATGTACGGCCGTGACCGGCGTCACGACCTCGGACCCGACCCGATCGGATGACCCTGCCCGGATCGCCGGGTCGGCTGGGTAGCTTGGGCCGGCGGAAACCTCTCGACGACGAAAGGACCGGCCCGTGCCCAGCAAGGAGTCCGACGCGCTGCGCGAGCACTTCCAGTACGTGACCGATCAGTTGGCCGCGGACCCGGAGATGGGGCTGCCGACCATGCGTGGCCTGCTCGAGGAGTTCAGCGTCCGGTCCAAGGAACCGACCGGGGTCACGTACGAGGAGGTGGATGCCGGCGGTCGTCCGGCCATCTGGTGCCTGCCGCTGGATGCCGCCGACGACCGGGTGGTGCTCTACACCCACGGCGGCGGCTTCGTCACCAACACCATGCACAGCCACCGCAAGCTGGCCGCGCACCTGGCCAAGGCGGCCGGCTGCCGGGCCCTGGTGCTGGAGTACCGGCTGGCCCCGGAGCACGCGTACCCGGCGCAGCTGGAGGACGCCACGGCGGCGTTCAACTGGCTGCTGGACCAGGGCTACTCCGCCGACCGGATCGCCCTGGCCGGCGACTCGGCCGGCGGCAACCTGGCCACCGCCACCGCGCTCAGGCTGCGGGACAGCGGCCGTGGAGTCGGCACTGGCGGTCCGGCCGCCATCGTCGGCTTCTCCCCCTGGTACGACCTCGAGGGTCTGGGCTCGACGATGCAGACCAACGCCGAGCACGACGCCCTGGTGCAGCCCGGGCTGATCGGCGGGATGACGGCGGCCTACCTGGGCGCGGACGGCTCGCCGAAGGATCCGCTGGCCAACCCGACCTACGCCGACCCGACCGGGCTGCCGCCGATGTACCTGGCCGTGGGCACCCACGAGACGTTGCAGGACAGCGTGGAGCAGTTCGCCGACCGGGCCAAGAACGCCGGCGTCGAGGTGGTGCTGGAGCTGGCCGAGGGCATGCAGCACGTGTACCCGTTCATGGCCGGCCGCGCGCCGGAGGCCGATCTGACCATCGCCGACGCCGGCCGGTTCCTCCGGTCGAAGCTCGGGCTATGACGTTCGGAGTGGCCGGGCCGGACTTCCCGGACGCCGGCTGCGCGCTGGTGTTCGGCGCCACCGGCGGGATCGGGGCGGCCACCGCGGGCCTGCTGGCCGAGCGCGGCTGCGACGTCGTGGCCACCTACCGCTCCCGGGCCGCCGAGGCCGAGGCGCTGGCCGCCTCGATCCGCGAGCTGGGCCGCAAGGCCACCGCGCTGGCCTGCGACGTCACCGACCAGGAGTCGGTCGACGCGGTGGTGGAGGCGGCGCTGGCCGAGCACGGGCGGGTGCACACCGTGGTCTCGGCGACCGGGCTGCTGTTCCGCACCCGGCCGCTGGTGGACTTCACCCATGAGGAGTTCGACGACGTCATGCGGGCGGACGTGCGGGGCTTCTTCAACATCGCCAAGGGCGTGGTGCCGGCGCTGCGCGCGGGGGGCGGCGGGTCGATCACCGCGCTGATCACCACGGCGGTCGAGCGGACGGTGCCGACCGACGCGTTGTCGGCCACCCCGAAGGCGGCGGTCACCATGATGGTCCGGATGCTGGCCACCGAGGAGGTCGGCCACGGGATCCGGGCGAACGCGGTCGGCCCCGGGGTGATCGAGGGCGGCATGGTGCCCCCGATGCGGGCCGACGAGCAGACCCGGGACCTGCTGGCCGGGGCGGTGTCGGTGACCCCGATGGGCCGGTTGGGGCTGGTCGAGGAGGTGGCCGAGGCCATCGCCTTCCTGGCCTCGGCCAAGGCGTCCTACATCACCGGCCAGCGCCTCATGGTCGACGGCGGCCTGGCCACCTGACCTCCCACTCAGCGGTGCACGGTGTCGGCGCTGCCGGTGAACCGCTCGCGCAGCTCCCGCTTGAGGATCTTGCCGGTGGCGGTGCGGGGTAGCTCGTCGACGAACTCGACCCGCCGGGGGCACTTGAAGTGCGCGATCCGCTCCCGGGCGAAGGCGATCACCGCATCGGCTTCGAGCGGGTCCTCCGGGGAGGCCGGCACGACCACCGCGACGACCGTCTCGCCCCAGCGAGCGTCGGGCGTGCCGATCACCGCCACGTCCGCGACCCCGGGGTGCCGGAACAGCGCCTGCTCCACCTCGATCGGGTACACGTTCTCCCCGCCGGAGATGATCATGTCCTTCTTCCGGTCGACCAGGGTGACGAAGCCGTCCGCGTCGGCCCGGCCCAGGTCACCGGAGTGGAACCAGCCGCCGCGCATGGCCTCCGCCGTCTCCACCGGCCGCCCCCAGTAGCCGGCGAACACGTTGGGCCCGCGCAGCACCAGCTCCCCCACCTCGCCGACCGCGACGTCGTCGTCCGACTCGTCCACGATGCGGGCGTCGAGGTGCATGACCGGGAGTCCGACCGAGCCCGCGTGGGAGACCACGAACTCGGCCGCCAGCACCAGCGCGGTGGCCGTGGTCTCGGTCATCCCGAAACCCTCCTGGAACGTCCAGCCGTGCCGCTGGTAGAACTCGATCACCGGTAGCGGGGTCGGGGCGCCGCCGCACAGCGCGCAGCGCACCGAGGACGTGTCGAAGGTGTCGAAGTCGGGCACCTGGGCCATCGCCGACCACATCGCCGGGACCATGAACTGGGTGGTCACCCGGTGCTCCTGGACGAGCTCCAGCGTGCGGCGGGGTTCGAAGGCCCGGATGGTGATCACGGTGCCGCCGGCGTACAGGATCGGCAGCACGGACAGCGCCAGCGCGCCGATGTGGAACATCGGGGCGACCGCGATGGTGACCGCGCCGGCCAGCCCGTCGCCCGCGGTGAGCAGGTTGATCGCGTTCCACAACATGTTCCCGTGGGTGAGCATGGCGCCCTTGGGGCTGCCGGTGGTCCCCGAGGTGTACATGATCACGCAGACGTCGTCGTCCCGGACGGCCGGATCGGGGCCCCGGCGGGCGGTGGTGGCGGCGATCAGCTCGGGGACGGCGGCCGAGGGGAACCCGTCCAGTGGTGCGCCGGAGGTGAGCACCTGGCGGACGGCGTGCGGCCCGGAAAGCGCCTCGGCCGCCAGCGGGGCGAACCGGTCGGACACGGCCAGGGCCATCGCCCCGGAGTCGGCCAGCAGGTAGCCGACCTCGGCGGGCGCCAGCCGGAAGTTCACCGGCACCGCGATCGCGCCCAGGTTGGCCGCCGCGAAGAGCACCTGGGCGAACTCCGGCGAGTTCTCCATGAGCATCGCGATCCGGTCGCCGCGCCGCACCCCGAGCTCGTGCAGGGCGGCGGCCAGCGCGGACACCGAGTCGTCCAGCTCCGCGTAGCTGATGGCCCGCCCGCTGTCGCCGTCGATCAGCGCGGTCGCCTCCGGGTGGCGGCGGGCCCGGCGGGCGATCCAGTCTCCGATGTTCATGGTCGTCAACCGTGCCGCGATCCCGGTCACCAGTCAACGACGCCGATCCCTTGACAAATTGGTACGCCACTATACAAATTAAGGGGGTAGCGACGGGGAGGCGGGTTCACCGATGACCAGCACCGACGCGCTCGTCTACGAGCCGTACGACGACGAGTCCCGGGCCAACCAGTTCGAGCTGTACAAGCTGATGCGGTCGCAGGCTCCGGTCTACCGCACCGACTCCGGCTGGTGGTGCATCAGCCGCTACGACGACGTGCGCGAGGTGCTGCTGTCGCCGGAGAAGTTCTCCTCCGAGATCGTGCAGACCGAGGCGTTCGGGCTGCCCACCAGCATCGATCCGGACATGGACGCCGAGCAGCTGCAGATCCTGCTGGCCGTGGTGGCCGGGATGCCGGTGCCAGTGGAGGAGCTGCTCACCGGGCGGGTGATCGTCGGGGCCGACCCGCCGCAGCACACCCGGCTGCGCCGCATCGTCAACCGGGGCTTCACCGCCCGGCGGATGAACCAGCTGCGGCCGGACATCGAGGCGATAGTCGCCGACCTGCTCTCCGGGGTCGGGGACGAAGACACCTTCGAGGTCATCGGCGGCCTGGCCACCGAGGTGCCGCTGCGGGTGATCGGCACCTTCCTGTCCGCCCGGCCGGAGGACCTGCACCGGATCCGGCACTGGGTGGACGAGTCGATGGAGTGCAGCTCCGGGGCGTTGCGCGGCACGCCGGAGGCGCAGGCCCGGATCCTGGAGATGCTCAAGGAGTTCGGGAACTACTTCGTCCCGCTCATCGAGGACCGTCGCCGGGAACCGAAGGACGACCTGATCAGCGACCTGGTCCGGGCCTCCGAGGCGGAGACGCTGACCGTCACCGAGGCCATGCTGTTCCTGCTGTCGATCATGGTGGCGGGCAGCGAGTCCACGGCCAGCCTGATCGGCAGCGCGATCGTGGAGCTGCTGCGCCACCCCGACCAGCTGGCGCTACTGCAAGCCGACCCGGACCTGGCCCGGGGTGCCGCCGTGGAGACCCAGCGGTTCCGCGCGCCGTTCCAGTTCTACTGGCGGCAGACGGTTTCCGACGTCACCGTCGCGGGCGTCGAGATCCCGGCCGGCGAACGGGTGCTGGTGATGCCCGGGTCGGCGAACATGGACCCGGCGCACTTCCCCGACCCGGACGTCTTCGACATCCGCCGCGAGCCCTCGAAGTCGCCGATCCTGACCTTCGGCAAGGGCATCCACCACTGCCTGGGCGCGCACCTGGCCACCCTGGAGGCGGAGATCGCCATCCGGGGCATGTTGCCGCACCTGGACCGTTTCCGGCTGTCCGACGAGGAGCTGACCTTCCCGCCCAGCTTCATCACCTACGGCTACCAGCGCGTCCTGCTGGTGCAGCGATGACCGGTTTCCACCAGCCCGCGACGGGGACGGTGAACGGCCTGATCGCCGCCGCCGTCGCCGACGAACCGGACGCGCCGTTCCTGGACTTCTCCGGCGACCTCTACAGCTACGGCCGCCTCGACGCCGAGGTGACCCGGCTGGCCCGGGGCCTGCACGCGCTCGGCGTGGAGCGTGGCGACCGGGTGGTGACCGTGCTGGACAACGGCCCGGACGCGGTGATCGCCTGGTTCGCGGCCAACCGGCTGGGCGCGGTGAACGTGCCGGTGAACACCGCCTACCGGGGCGAGTTCCTCCGCCACCAGGTGGCCGACGCCGGCGCGGCGGTGGCGATCGTCGAGGAGGCCTACCAGGACCGGCTGGCGGCGGTGGACCTTCCGGGGCTGCGGCAAGTGCTCCACCGGGGGTCGACTCCGGTCACCGTGCCCGGGGCGGATGTCTCCCCGCTGGACGGCCACCGCCTGTCCTCCGGCCCGCTGCCGGTCGTCGACGTCGCGCCGCACGATCTCGCCGCGCTGATCTACACCTCCGGCACCACCGGGCCGTCCAAGGGTTGCATGTGCAGCCACAACTACCTGGTCGACCAGGGGGTGCGGCTCGGCGGGCTGGGGTTGCGCCGGGCCGACGACGTGGTGTGGACGCCGCTGCCGCTGTTCCACATCTTCGCCATCGCCACCGTGCTGGACGCCGCGCGGCTGCGGGCGTTCGCGTCCATCTCGCCGAAGTTCTCGGTCACCGGGTTCTGGCCGGAGGTGCGGCGGACCGGGGCGACCGTGGTCAACCTGCTCGGCTCGATGGGCGTGATGCTGGCCAACCAGCCCGACACCGACGACTCGAAGGCCTGCCACGGGCAGATCCGGTCGCTGCTGGCGGTGCCGTTCCCGGACAGTTTGAAGCAGACCTGGCGGGACCGGTTCGGGGTGAAGTACCCGGGCGCCAACGTCTACGGGCAGACCGAGGCCGGCAGCATGATCACCGCGGCGGTGGACGTGCCGGTACCGGACGGCAGCGCCGGCCGCCGCAACGACACCCTGGACGTGCGGATCTTCGGACCCGGGGACGTGGAGTGCCCGCCGGGCGTGGTCGGCGAGATCGTGGTGCGGCCGAACAAGCCGCAGGTGATGTTCTCCGGCTTCTGGAACCGGCCGTCGTCATCCTGGGAGCTGGCCGGGAACTACTGGCACCACACCGGTGACCTGGGCAAGTTCGACGCCGACGGGTTCTTCTACTTCGTCGACCGGCAGAAGGACTACCTGCGCCGGCGCGGCGAGAACATCTCCTCGTTCGAGGTGGAGATCGCCTTGATGGGCCATCCGGACGTGGCCGAGGCGGCGGTGCACGCGGTGTTCTCCGAGGTCACCGAGGACGACGTGAAGGCCACGCTGGTGCTGGTCACCGGGGCGTCCCTGACGCCTGAGGACCTGCTCGACTGGGCCCGCGACCGGATCCCGACGTTCGCGCTGCCCCGCTACGTGGAGTTCCGCACCGAACTGCCGAAGAACCCCGTGGGCCGGGTGCTGAAGTACCAGCTCCGTTCCGACGGGGTGACCCCGACGACCTGGGACCGTGATCATGCTCTTTGACGGCGACAACCACTACTACGAGGCCCTCGATGCCTTCACCCGGCACCTCGACCCGCGGCTCGGGCCGCGCTGCGTGATGTGGAGCGAGGTCGCCGGGCGGCGGTACCACCTGGTCGGCGGCAAGCTGTCCACGGTGGTGTCCAACCCGACGTTCGACCCGATCGCCAAACCGGGTGCGCTCTACGGCTACTTCCGGGGCAACGCCGAGGGCAAGACGATCGCCGAGTACCTGGTCGAGCGCGAACCGATCCGCCCGGAGTACCGCGACCGGGACGCCCGGCTGTCCGTGATGTCCGCCCAGGGTCTTGATCAGATCTGGCTGTTCCCGACCCTGGGTGTGCTCTACGAGGAGCTGCTGCGGGAGGACCCGTGGGCGGTCGGGCAGACGTTCCGGGCGTTCAACCGGTGGGCCGCCGAGGACTGGGGGCTCGCCTACCGCGACCGGATCTTCACCGCGCCCTACCTGTCGCTGGCCGACCCCGCCGTGGCCATCGCCGAACTCGAGTGGGCGCTCGCGCTGGATTGCCGGGTGGTCTGCCTCCGGGCCGCCGCGCCGACCACCGTTTCGGGCCGGCGCTCGCCCTCGCACGAGTCGTTCGACCCGTTCTGGGCCCGGGTGAACGAGGCCGGCATCACCGTGGTCGTGCACGCCGGGGACGGCGGGTACTCGACCAACGGCTACGCCGACCAGACGTTCAAGGGCGACGGCACCTTCGACGACGGCGGCCGGCCGAGCGTGAAGATGTTCGCCCTGGAGCGCTCGGTGCACGACTTCCTGGCCACGCTGGTGTTCGACAAGCTCTTCGACCGGTTCCCGCGCCTGCGGTTCGTCTCGGTGGAGAACGGCTCATCCTTCGTCCCGGCGCTGCTGGCCGGGTTGCGCTCCACGGCGAAGAAGGTGCCCGGCTGGTTCGCCTCGGACCCCGTCGAGACCTTCAAGCAGCACGTCTGGATCAACCCGTTCTGGGAGGACGACGTGGAAGCGCTGGTCGAGACGATGGGCGCCGACCGGATCGTGTTCGGCTCGGACTGGCCGCACATGGAGGGCCTGGCGCGGCCGCTGGACTACCTGGACGAGGTGAAGGGCCTCGCCGAGGCCGACCAGGCGGCGATCATGGGCGGTAACGCGTCGTTCCTCAATACGCCGTTGCCCGGGTGATCGTTCGTTCGTGGTGTCTGCCGTTATGTTCTCCGTCTGGCGACTTCGTCGCCGACGGCCCGAAAAACATCGGTTGCGTTGGGTCTTGTCGCGGGTTTCTTTGGACCGGACCACAGCCGGG
>JAESFN010000691.1_pt1 | contig 24305 bp, 23 predicted proteins | sample 9269411 | NCBI WGS metagenome assembly JAESFN01 (sample SAMN14505399, study PRJNA617100) | algae metagenome | isolation source: Iphinoe sp. HA4291-MV1 and co-occurring heterotrophs from trail next to... | place: USA: Maunawili Falls, Hawaii | collected 2009-07-25
TCCAACCGCAACGAGTTAACCGGTGCATTCGAATGCGCCGCAGAGGTCATTCGCCCCGCAGCGTTTCCCACAACGCATCGAGCGCCTGCGGGATCACGCGCACGCCGGCCAGCGACGGCATGAAGTTCGTGTCTCCCTGCCAGCGGGGCACAATGTGCCAGTGGAGGTGCCCCGGCAGACCAGCGCCGGCCACGCGACCCAGGTTGAGCCCGATGTTGAAGCCTTGCGCGGCCATCAGCTTTTCGAGCCGCGCTACATAGTCGGCAAGCTGCGACACGCATTCGAGCTGTTCGACAGGCGATAGCTCTTCGAGCCGCGCTTTGTGCAGCCGCGGCGCGATCAGCAGGTGGCCGTTGTTATAAGGATACCGGTTGAGCACGCAGACCGTGTGCTCCGCCCGCCCGACGACCAGGTTCGCGCGATCCTCGGTATCGGCGACCGCGCGACAGAGAAAGCACTCGGGATCAGCGCCAGGCAGCAGGTTGAGTTGCCGAGCTGGCGTCGTTTGCGGCTCGTCGGCCTTGATGTAAGCCAGCCGCCAAGGGGCCCAGAGCTGCGTATGCAGCGGATGCTCTGATTCGCTCATAAGGGGTTCGATCGCCTGAAGGGTGCGCCGGGCCGCGCTAACGAGCGCTCGGCCGCTGGCCTTCCGGCATATCCGCGAGCAGGTAGGCGATCAAGTCCAATACCTCGTTCGCTTGCAACACGTCGACGGTGCCAGTCGGCATGTTCGACACTTCGGACAGGCGGCGCTCGGCGATCTCCGCCTTGGCGATCGTGACCAGCTCCGACTGATCAGCGCCCGTGCGCAGCACCAGCGTTTGCTCGTCCTCGCGATCGACCCTGCCCAAGATTGCCCGCCCATCCTCGGTTTCGACGATCGTGAGCGCGTATTCGGGCGCGATTGTTTTCGACGGACTCAGAATCGCCTCGAGCAGACCGCGCGCCCCCAAACGCTTGCCGGCGCCGGCCAAATCGGGCCCGACCGAACCACCCTGTCCGTGGAGCTTATGACACTGTGCGCAGCCAAGCTCGACATACAACTCGCGGCCGGTCGCGGGCGATCGCTCGGCAACCTTGAAGTCATCCGTCGGCAACAGCTCTTCAAGCTGCCAAGCGCGGACGAACGGGCGCGCGGGCTTCAACTGGCCGATCCACTCGCGGAACAGCGCCACCGCCCGCTCATCGACCTGGTGCCGTCCCAAAGGGGGCATTTGGCCGGGGCCGCTGCGCGCGAGCCGGGCCAGCAGCACCGACTGATCCGGCACGCCCGGCGCCACGAGCATGGCGTTCGCCAGGCCGAGCGTATCGTGCTGCGGCCGCACGCCCACCAGCCGCATGCGGTCTTGCTCGCGGGTGAATTCGAGTTCCATCTGCGCGTTTCCGCCGCCGGCTTCGATATGGCAGCCAGCGCAGTTCGCGTGCAGATATGAGCGGGCGCGTGCTTCGAGCGGCGCGGCGGAGTCATAAGGATCAACGAGCTTGCTCAACTCCGCCGGGGGCTTGTCGAATGCGTTCGAGAACAAGCCTTGGCGATTGAGCCACTCGAGTTGATTTTCAGGCCCCGCGCCGTGGTCGAAATCGCGATTCATCTGGAGCGTCGACAAGCCGAGCAGGTGGTTCGCCGCCCGTGAATGACAGGTCAGGCACTCGGCCCGGTTCGGCGATCTCCAGAGGCGAGGCTTCGCGTCGGCGTTCGCCTCGTTCGACGCGAGCAGCCATTCGGCGCCTTGGCGCGGCAACAGTTCGGCGTCGGTCTGATCATCATTCCAGCGATACGAATAGCCGACCCATTCGTTGTCCTGTCGGACCATAAGCCGCGTTTCGATGCGGCGCGGTTCGATCTCGCCAGCCGCCCCCATTTCTGCAGTCAGCGTTTGCCCCACCACGGCGCCGTTGGGCAAATTCCAGCCGCGGTCATTCGTGCGGTCGATCCGGGCATCGCCAGGCAAAGCCAGAAAGCGTTCGGCCTTCGCGCCGTCGGCCCAAGCGGGGGCATTCACTGCGTAGGGAATCACGCCATCCGCCAATCGATGCTCGGCGGTCGAACTAAAGAGCCCGCTTTCGCTGAGCCGCTTGGGAAAGGCCGGCAACTCGGTCGACGGCTTGCTCCGCACGAGTCGATAGAGGCCGCCGCCGTGGTCGACGATCAGCAGTTCGCCGCGCTGATCGACGCGGAAGGCCGCGATCTGCAGCGTCGTGTCGGCCAGTTCTTGCCAGTAGGTGAGCTGCCCGGCCGTATGTCGCGCGCCCCAGATCTTGCCGGTCGAGTAGTCGCCGTAGAGGTAGGTTCCGTCGAGTTCCGGGAACACCGCCCCGCGATACACGACCCCGCCCGTTAGCGAGCGAAACTCGGAATGGGGGTGCTCGATTGTCGGCGCGACGATCGGCGTTGGTCCACGCCGACGCTGCGGATAAAAGGGATGCCGACCTTCATACACGCTCCAGCCAAAGTTCTCGCCTTTGCGCACCAGGTGCGCGGTCTCCCACTGGTCCTGCCCGTTGTTGCCGACCCAAATGTCGCCGGTCGGCGGGTCGATACTCATCCGCCAGGGGTTGCGAAACCCATAGGCCCAAATCTCGGGCCGCGCGCCCGGATGATTCACAAAGGGATTATCGGCAGGCGTGGCGTAGGGCTGCTCGGGCGTCGCACGATCGACGTCGATGCGGAGCAGCGCTGCCAGCAGGTTCGTCAGATCTTGGCCGCTGTCATAGCCGTCGGAGTCGCTGGTGCCATCGCCGGTGGTGATGTACAGCATCCCATCGGCGCCAAAGGCAAGATCTCCACCGTCGTGGCCGCCCGACGGCCACTCGAGGATCACGAGCTCACTGGCCGGATCGAGCTTGGTCGGCTCGCGGGGATCGACCGTGTAGCGCGAGACCCGATTTTCCCGGCCGGGCGAGTTCCAAGGGCCATTGCTGAACACATACAGATAGCCGTTTTCAGCGAACCTGGGATGAAACGTGAAGCCATAGATCAGCCGCCGCTCGAGCTCGAGCACCGACTGCGTCTCGGCGACCGAGGGTTCATTCGCGATCGCCAGCAAACGAGCTGGCCGCTCCTCTTCGCCCCCGGCGAGCACCACGTAGAGCAACTCGCTGCCAGGCACGGGCGCAACGTAAAGGGGCGCCCGCAGCTCGAGCTTTGGAAACAGCTTTTCCACGGTGTACGGCAGGGGTGGCTCGGGGGAACCGACTAGCCGCGTGTTGTGCCAGAGTGGCCTGGCCGGTTTTGCGGACTCTTGAGCGGCCCCGGTCGAGACGCAATCGAGAGCGAGGCAGAGATACGCAACACCCCAGAAAAGCTTCAGCAGGCAGGCGTTTGCGGCGGGCCAAGGCATGCGTTTCTGGCAGTCAGGCGGGTGAGAGGCAACCAAACGTTTGGCTCAACGCGGGTCCGCGGGACAGTCGCGCGAGCCCTCACCATCTTACTTCAAGCGAGACCATCACGAACAGCAACTCGATCCTCGCCAAGCGGAGTTGTCGCCCAAGAACTCGCTACTGGTTGAGTTGAGCGTCGAGAAAACCTTGATCGACCGTGCGCCAAGTTTGTCCGCTCGTGCCCGAAATGGGCACATCCGGCGCAGCGGAGTTGGCCCCATCCGGCGTCATCAGGGCGACGTACACGCCGTAGTCGATCTGCTCCGAGATGAACTGCACTCTGAGGTCCGCCATGACCACGTTCACTCCGCCGCGGTGAAAGCTCGAAGGGCGGGCGAAGTCGATCGTGGGCGCTTCGTCGAGTTTGCCGGCGTGGCCAACGTTGATCTGCCGCTCCGCGACGGCGGTCGCTGGCTGAGCCTGACGAGGATGCCAGACGATGGTCGTTAGCCGCTCGGCCTGCTCAGGCGTGAAAAAGCCGGCGGCGGCGGCGACCTTCTCTCCGCCCGGCAGCGCATCGTACTGCCCGTTGCCCGCCCACTGCCCGGCCTGCACGTTCTCTGAAGCCATGATCGTATGCGCCGCGCCGTCGTGGTCGTTCACGAACGACAGGGTCATGTGAAGCGGATTTGGCGAATCGAAGCGGTTGTGAAACAGGCCGTTTGCCAGCTTGTCGGCTGGACCGCCGGCTGGAAGCAAGGCGTCGGGAATTCCGGCGTTGGCAACGTAGGTGAGCGGAGTGACCACCTGGCCGTCTTGCGCACGCGCATCACTGGGGCACAGCATAAAGTTGAGCCAGACCGCGCGTGGCTCGGGGCGCTGCTGCCGGCCCTCGCCCTTCCAGGCCTCGAGCACGTCTTGTCGCTCGAGATAGGCAAGCATCGGAATCACCCAGCTTGCCGGCTGATCTTTGATGCGATTCACGTAGCCTGGCAGGCGCCGCTGGCCTTGCTCGTGCATCGCCAGCGCCAGGCCGAGTTGCCGCAGGTTGTTGGCACACCCGGTTCTCGTGGAGGGAGACCGGCTAATCGTTGCTGGCAGCAAGAGTGCGGTCAACACGGCGACAATGAAGAGGGCGACCAAGACATCGGTGAGCCGAAACGAACTTCCCTCGTGCTCTGAGTTCGACATGTTCGCCCTCCCTCGGACCGACGCGGCGCACCCCTTATCTTCGAGCGCGGCGCGAGGATCGGCAAGCGATTGGTCGGTTGGCGGCGCGCAGAACTACGAGGAGGCGAAGCCGCAAGCGGATGGGGCCGCGCGGCTGGTCTTCTTGAAGCGGTTCCACCTTAGAGGCGGCTCGCGGCAGTTCTCAGTTGGAGCTGCGGCGAATCCTGTGCGCAAACCAGGCCAAAACCCCGCCGAGGGCCGCTAGCAGCAGCGATTGCGGCTCAGGCACAGCGGCCGCCGGCGCCGAGGCGCCGAAGTTCGCCTTGAGCAGCCCAAAGTCGCTGAGCGAGATCTTGCCGTCGAGATCGAAGTCGCCCTGCGACCAGTTGGCGCCGCTCGTACCGAAGTTCACCTTGAGCACGCCGAAGTCGCTGAGGTCGGTGCGTCCGTTGCCATCGGCGTCGCCGGTGACTTCGCTGATCACCTGCACCTGCCCGTTCACGAGCAAGTTCGCGGTCGACAGCGCGAGCACTCCGCCCAGGTCAGGAACCTCAACCGTGGCGAAGTCTCCGGTGCTGCTGGCGAATTGCAGCAGTTGAAACGTGCGTCCTGTCGACAAGGCCGCCTGGGTTGCGGAGTCCATGCTCACGCTCAGATTGCCGCCCGCCGTGAGATCGCCGGCCACCTGGACCACATCGTGTTGCGTGCCAGGCGTGAAGCCTTGGATTTCGAGCTTCGTCTGCGAATCGGAACCGAGGGTGAGATCGCCGCCAAACGTCATGCTGCCCGGGCTGTTGCCGGGAGAGAGCGTGCCATCGACGACCACCGCGCCAGGGCCGTCGATGCCCTTGCCCGAGAGCATGCCCACGAACACGGCGGCGGCGCCAGCCCGTACGGTGAACTGATCGCCGTTGTTCTTCACGTCGTCGAAGAAGGTGGCCGTGCCATCGGCCGAAACGATCGTCCGCGCCCCCGCGAGCAGCTCGACGTTGCCATGAACATCGGTCACGCCGGCGTCGAAATGCAGCAGGCCAGTGCTGGTCAGCCCCTGTCCCAACAGCAACTCACCCCGGCCGAGAATGCGGCCGGTCGCGGCGTTCGATACCGTGCGGTCGAACTGCAGCGTGCCGTTGTCGAGAAAAAGGTCGCCTTGATTGGTGTGCGCCGCGGCATCGGCCGGCGCGGCAAAGGTCAGCCAATCGCCCGAGCGTACGATCACTTGCCCCGTAGCGCCGTTCTCGAGCTTGTTTTCCACCCGGCCCGAGCCGGAGATCGTGCCCGCGTTGGCCAAGGTTCCCCCGGCCACGGTACCGCCGCTCAGCGTGAGCCGCGAGCCGGCGGCGACCGTCAGCCCTTGTGTCACCGCCAGGCGGTCGCCCGTGGCGAGCGAGAGAGCATTGCCCAGCAGTTGCCCAGTTGCGAGGGTCAGCGCCTGCGAGCGAACTTCGAGTTCGCCTGCGCGGTAGACGAACTTGCCCGAGTTGGCGACGGAAGCAACCGAGAATTTGCCTCCGGCGAGTTCGAACGTTCCGAACGCCGAGACGGTCAGCGTTTGATCGAGCGTCAGATCGTTGCCGGCGTGCAGGCTCAACGTCGAACGCTGCAGGTCGTCGCCGCCCACGGTCACCAGATCCATGTTGCCGCTCACGCCCTGAATCCGGCCGGCGCTCCAGTTGAAGGAACCGCCACGCAGATTTAGCTTGTCGGCCACGAGCACTCCGCCGTTCAGATTGAGCTCTCCTCCGCCCCACACATCGACGCTCGATCCGGCCGCCAGCTTCACCACGCCCGCCTGGCGCAGCTCGACGCTGCCCGATCCCTGCGCGGAACTCGCGTTGCCGCCGATGCTGAGCGTGGAATTGGCTGTCGTCTGTTCGAGCAGACCATTTCCTGCGACGACGACGGCGCCCGCGCCGCCAACCTGCCGACCGACCAAGATGTCGTCATCCATGCGGACGACGCCGTCGTCTTTGATGGTCAGAGCGCCTTGCCCATAGTTGCCGACCGCCAGAAACTGGCCGGTCGCCAAGCCATTTCGCTCGACGACCAGCGTGCCTTGGCCTTCATCCCCCACGAGCAGACCCACCGTGTTCGCGCCGGTGTGCAGCCAAGAGCCATCGAGCGAAACGATGACCGTGCCGACGGCCTGGGCCGACGAGCCGATCGAGCGGGCTGCGCCAGAATCGTTTTGATCGATCAGGCCGCCGTTGCGGATGACGAGCGTCGCGCTCTGGTGGTCGACCGAGCCGACGCTTACGCCGAGCGAGTTATTGGTCGTGCGAAAACGCGTAGCGGCGTCGCCCAGGTCGAGGGCGAACACCCCGTTGTCGACGCGGAGCGAATCGATGTCGCGCGAGCCGGCCTCATAGAGAACCGTCGCACTCCCCGGCAGGTCGTAGACGATCCGCTCGGTCGTGAGTGGCGCCTTCCCCGTGCTCCAGTTGGTCACCGTGGCGAACTCGCCGTTGTTGGGGCCGATCCAGCGATTCTCGGTCTGCCCAACGACGCTTCCCTGGAAAGCCAGGACGCTCGAAACCAATGGGGCCAGCAGGACCAACCGCCGCGTAAAGCGGGGCTGAGCCAGAGCACGACGAGTCATGGTGCGTTTCTCGAAGAGGAGGAGCAGCCGCGCCAAAGGCCGGCGAAGTCTGCCTAGTCGCGCAGATCAATCCCTTATGAATAGTCAGAACCGGCCCCGCTAGGCAAGCGACCGGTCGGCGGCGCTCCTCCCCGGCGACCAATTGCGGTGTCTGGGGCCGTCCTCTCTCCTAGTCGCGAAGCGACCTTGAATTCGGACACTAAGGGTTGTAGATTTGTCTTGCCTGGAGGGTAAGCGAACTGGCCAGCGGCCTGACTCGAAATCAGGTGCCCCGAAAGGGGTTGTGGGTTCGAATCCCATGCCCTCCGCTCGAAAGAACAGCCCCGGACCGTTCCGGGGCTGTCGGCATTTTGGGGGCTGGGCAGCGCGTCTTGGGGAGCGGCTTGGCCTGGAGAATAGCTCGTGGATATCGTTAATCTGCACGATACGGTCCCCTTCCGCACCAAGGACGGCTCCGAAATCCGCGAGATTCTGGCCCACCGCAACTCGGTGATCCGTAATCAGAGCTTGGCCGAGGCTCGTGTGGCCCCCGGCGAGCGGACGACGCCGCACTACCACCCGCAGAGCGAAGAGATCTACTACATCCTCTCCGGCCGCGGCGAGATGCAGCTCGAGCGGGAAACGCGTGCGGTCGGCCCGGGCGACGCCATCGCCATTCCGCCGGGGCAGGTTCACACGATTCTGAATCCAGGACCGGAGCCGCTCGTATTTTTGTGCTGCTGTGCTCCCGGCTACGAGCACGGCGACACGGTGATGGTCGAGTAGGGCGGCGGTTGCTCAGTCGTCGGTGGCGTTCTCGTCCGCGTTCCGCTGCCGCAGATTGGTCTGTTCCTGCTCGTAGTCGAGGCCCAATCGCTGGCTCCAAGTTTGGGGCGAGAGCACCCCGGCCTCGAAGGCGATGCGGTTCGCCTCGGCCTCTTTGAGCGCGTCGCGCACGTGCAGGCTGGGGCGGCCGACCTGAATCTCGACGAGTTGCCGGACATCGATCGGTAAGCGCCCCGCGGCCGCGGCGACCTCGACCGCGCGCCACATCACGGCCAAATCGTGGCTCGCTTGATCGGCCTGCAAGCGTTCGAACATCTTGATCGCGGGGCCTTCCGCGACCATGGTCGAGGCAAAGTTCGCGTTCGAGGCGTCGGACGTGAGCATGAACTCCGGCATCACCAGCCGACTGGCGATCGCCCGTAGCTCGGCCTGCAGCACGAGCACGAAGCGTCCCGCGTCGATGCCGGCCGCGGGAAAGTCGTAGTCCACGGCGGCGTCGACATCGAGAATCGTGCCGGGCTCGATGCGCTTCGAGTAGCGAACCCGGCCGTGATCTCCTGTCGAAGCGTGATCAGCTTGCCCAGACACGAACTGCTCGACCGTCGACCGCGTGCGCCGCTGGTGTTTGCGCACGAGCGCGATGGCCGACTGAATCTCGGCGACCGTGCTCATGTTCCTCAAGAGCTTTTCGGCCCGCCGCAGATTCTTCCGCACGGGATAGAAGAGCGGCAAGCCGCGCTTCACGTTGCTGTCGACGCCGAGCTTGCGGTGCTGGATCTCGGTGGCCTCCACCGCCTGGCCGTCGATGTAGTACACGAGTGGGCGTTCGACATCGTGCGGATCGACGCCAATGCCGAAGCTCGACGCGGGGTCGCCCGCCAAAGCTGGCGGCGTGGCGACTTGGCCCGGCTCTACGAAGCGAATTTCGAGCGCGCCTCCCGCGGTGGCGAAGAACCGCAAGAAGGCTTCGCCATCGCGGTCGAGGCGACGGACGAGTTCTTGTTGACGGCGGCCCCACTGGGAGCGCTCGAGGAATTCGTCGAGCACGGCCTGCACGCGCGCTGGAACATCGCTGGAAGTCACAGCTCCCTTGCGCGGCGCGGCTCGATAGGTGTGCCCCGAGCCGACGATATAGCTGATGCGGTTCTCGTGCCCATTGATGGCGAACTCATTGGTGGCCGCGAGCGCCCGGCATTGATCGCGGATCTCGGCGAGCTGAACTTCGCTTGCCAGCGGATCGGCGATCGACCTGCCGCCGCCGGCCGCAGCCAAAGGCAACCAACCCACGCGTTCGGCGTCGTCGTACCACGCCTCGCGCGGATCAACGAGGTTGTCCCAGAGGGAATCGAGGGCTTCAGTGAGGCGGTGGGGGAGGGATCCAGTCACGGCTGTACTCCAATGACAATATGCGGAGTGAGTCAACAGTCGGCCACGCGATTGCAGTCGCGCTAGCGAGGACCGAAACTAGCCCCGCAGTTTCACTGCGGGGTTACGGCTCTTGCTGCCGGAGGCATCGCGCGAGGATAGCCCCACGTTTCAACGTGGGGTCGACGAAACGCCCGAGGTTGTGGCGTGCCAGCGGCACGCCTCGATCTATCCCCAGACGTACTGCGGGTCGAAGTCGATCCCGTGCCGCTCCAGAATCTCCAGAAACTCTTCCTGGAACGACTTCTTTCGATGATGTTCGAACTGGGTTTCGATGTAGGCCACCGTCGCGTCAATCTGCGACACGCCGATGCTAAAGCCGCCGTATCCGCGCTGCCACTGGACGCCTTCATTCCCGATGGTCTCGTGCATCCATCGCGAGGAACCGCCCTTCAAGAGCTGCATCGCGCGAGACAACCTCATATCGGCAGGCAACGAGATCAACGCGTGGGCATGATCCTCGACGCCGCCGACCGCAAGGCCTTCACCTTGTTTGAGCGCGCTATTCCACCGAGATATGCCCAGAGATCAGGCTGAAACTCCAGTCGAATGATGGGCCGGCGTTCCTTTGTGCTGAATACGCAATGAAACAAGCTGCTCGAATAGGTGTGGCTCATTGATCAACGCGTGCCTCTGGCACGCGACCAAAAAAGGATAGCCTGGTCGTGACCCCGCAGTGAACTGCGGGGCTAGTTTCGGTCGTCGCTACCGCGACTGCAAGAGAGGGGCCGACCGACGTATGGCGTGTCTCTGGCACGAAACCGTTGAAGACCGGCCGCGCAATCACCCCACTAGAGGCAATCGGCTCCCCAGCCCGTCGCCTTGCTGCGTGCCTGTGGCCAACTCCTCGGCCGCGAGCCGCACGGCCATTTCCAGCGCATCGGGGCCGTCGTCGTGGTCGGCGGTGGGGAAGTCACGCAGTTGGTCGACGAGTTGCCGCGTAGAAGCCGAGCCGGCGCGAAATCGCAAGCGGCCTGATGCGAGCAAGGGTCCCAACCTGCGAATGCGTACGAGCTTGCTGGCTTGATTGTCGAGCGCGGCCAAACGCACGCCGTGCAGGCCCCGGCGGGTGAATTCCGCGGCCAACTCTCCGCAGAGTAGTTCTTGGAACTGCGTCGCCTCGACGCCGAAGATGTCGGGACGGAATCGCGTCCACAGTTCCACGCCATCCGCCACGATCCGTGGCGTGGGTCGACGGGCTAGATCGGCTTCGACGAACAGCCGCCCCTGCCGATCGATGGCCAGGAGTACGAATGCCGAATAGTCTCCCAAACGGCCTTCGCGCCCCTTGCTGGGATCGAGCGCCATCGCGCGCACCTGCGTGTCGCGCGGCCACTCGTCGAACCACAGGTTCTCGCCGAAATAGTCTTCGGGAAACTCGCACTGCTCGGCCGTAAGCGGCCGTCCCTGCATCTCGCGTTCGAAGGCCACGCGGCCTGACGCCACTTGCATGCACATCAGAGAATACAGATCGTCGCGGGCAGGCCAGAGCAACTCGGCGCCCTGGTCCATCGCGTCGCGATGCGAGCGATAAAATGCCTTCGCGGCGGTCAACCGGTTGCGGCGATCGAAATCACAATAGATTCCGCGCCACTGGTCCCAGAGCGCTTGCTCCTTCGGCCAGGCCACGACCGCCGGGAAGACCTGGCTCGTCCAACCGGGTGTTTGCACCAGTTCGGCGGCTAAGGCTTCGCGATGGAGCGCCGTGCCGAGATGCACCACGTTGGTGCGTTTGTCGCCCGCCTTGAGCAGCATGCCGTGGAACCAGGCCCGAACGCGCGAGCGCTGCTCGGCCGAGAGCACCTGGCGGTCGTTTTGCAGATCGTCGCACACGATCAGCGACGGGCGGTGCGCGCCGTGGCGCCGGCCGCGCAACCGCTGGCCCACGCCAAAGGCTTCGATCGCCGCGCCGCTCGGCAGCACGATGCCACCGGCGCGCCAGGCAGGGCCACGGCCGGTTGAGCCGGGATAGGCGTCGGCGAGTTTGGCGTTGCCTACGAGTTCGGCCTTCACGTTTTCTAGATGTCCCACGGCTTGTTGACGCGTGTCGGAGACGATCCAGAGGTAGGGTTCATCGAGTTCGAGCGCGGCATAGAGGACGTAGGCGAGCGTCACGACGGTCGATTTTGCGCCGCCGCGCGGTCCGATCACGTTCAGCTTCGCGCCGCGCTCGGTCTGACCTTGCTCGAGCTCCGCAGCCAGCCAACGATGCATGGCCGAAGGTTCGCAACGCAAATGGCGAGGCAAGAACTCGCGCGCCCACTGCAGAAAGCGCTCGCCCGGCGCCAACTGCTCACCGGTCGACAAACGCTGCCGGTTGCGCCGCGAGACGAGCTGCGTCAAATTGCGAACCACGCCGGCCGCCACCAGCGGAGAAAGCCCCCCAGGCTCGAATTGCAGGTCAAGACTCACGTTTGCACGCCCTTCTTCCGCTTCTTGTGGTCCGCACAGCGGACCCTACGTAGGGTCCGCTGTGCGGACCAATCTTGCCGTCCACCGAACGTTCAACTCTGCGGTGTAAGCTTCCGTCCTAACTTCGCCAGCGCCGCTTGCACTCGTTTGCGATCGTCTGCCGCCTGTACCTCGCCGCAAACGACGTCGGCCACCTGAGCCAGCAGATCGGCGAGCCGCTCGCCGGTCAGCGTCGAAGCTGCCCGGCGGCCGTAGCGCTCAGGAAACATCCGCTCGAGAATCCAGGCCGATGCTCGCCAGTTCTTCTTGCCGCCGGTCTCGATGTTCGTCAGATGCACTACTTCGAGCTGAGCCTCGGCGCGCTGCAGACGCTGGGCAAACTCGGGGTCGCGCTGGGCGTGCCGGCGAATCGTCTCCGGCGCGCAATGCACGTATCGCGCCGCGGTGCGTCGCGACCCGCCTACCGCGATGATGGCGGCGATCTCGCGCTTCTTGATCTCGTCGAGCTTGGCTGGCATGAGGGGCCGGTGGCGTGTGGCTAGTTGCTGATGCCTGGGAGTTTCTCGCTACGAGGGCGGCCCGAGGTATTCGAACGATGCGACCGTGCGGCCCGGAGATCCGCGATAGTTGTGTACGAACGTCGGCCGCCGCTTACTGCCAGGCTTCTTCACCGCCACGGTGCGCCAGCGTGGCGAACGGGCGCAATGCTGCACGATGCTGGGATGTGCCGCCGAGAGGTTCATGCGTGTGCCTGCGGAGAGATAGTCGTCGCCAATTGCCTCGGCCAAACGCAAGCCGATGCCCAGACCTTGAAAGTCAGGCAGCGTCACCAGGCGGGTGATTCGCCAATGCCCGCGTTTGCCGATCACGGGGAGCGTGGCGCAAAAGGCCACCGGTCGGTTATTCCAGGCGGCCAAGTAGCAGCGGGCCGATCGCGCGAGCTCGCCGCTCAGATAGTGATGACGCGCGAAGAGGGGCCACAGTTCCCGCCGGCACCGCGCCACTTCCAGTTCAAGAGGCGGTCGCCGAAGCCGCCTCCCGGCGACGCTGCCCGTCGCCATGTTAAGCGTCCAGTCAGGCTCGAGCCACTCCGCCACGTCATAGTGGCAGGTGACGGCCACGAAGCGGCAATTCACTCGGCCGGAGCGAATCGACTTGGAAAGCGCCGCCGAACCGAACTGAGCTACCGTGCGATCGACGACGCTCGTGAACTCGTCGACGGCCACCAGCGGCGGCTCGTTATGTCCGGTTGCTTCGAGGCCGATTGCCAAGGCCCGCGCAAGATCGCAGCGAAACCGTTGGCCACCGCTCAGTACGTGATACGGCTTGATCCACGCCGGCGGCGAGCCGAAGCCGACGCTCGTGAGCAACTCCGTGAGTCGCTTGATCGGCAGGTCGCCAAAGCCGTCGATCACTGCTGCGTCGGCGGGCCAACTGGAGCCAACCTGCAGCCGATCGCCGAACAACTGCCGCGCGATCACCGACTTGCCGCTCCCCGACGGCCCTACGATCAGCCCGACCTTCCATGGCGCGTCGAGATCAGGCCGCTCTACTTCGAACGTCTCGGTTGCTCGCTCGCCGAGTGGCACGTCGAAGAGTCCGGCGACCTGTTCGACGCGGAACGAACGCCTCACCGGACAAGAAACGCGCGCTACGAGCGTCCGCTCGTGCGCACTCACCTGCGAGGGCGCCGACTCGTCCCTACTTATTCCACGATCATCCACGCTGCCCCCTCTAACCGCCGCCGAACTCCGACGAGAACCCACCAGCTACAACGTAATCGCCCGGCACTTATGCCCATCGCCGGTCAGCCGTTCAAAGACTTCCCGCTGCTCTGCTTCCGACGCACATTCCACAAGCACCTGAAACGTCTCTGGCAGCGCGACCTCGCGGTTCGATCCGCTCGAGTCCTCGAGAACTTGCTCGCGGTCGGCAGTCAGCTCTGCCAAGAACTGCTGGACGGCGTCGCTTTGCACTTCCGTCGCGGCCAACAGAGATTCCAGCGCCGCATCATCGCGACCGGCGAGCGCCGTCAGTGGATCGAGCGTCGCCAGCAGCAGCGCGGCCTCGGCCTCGTTCACATCGACGATCAGCACCGGCACCTCGGCCTCCGGAGTCGTCTCTGCCCGCAGATGGCCGTCGATCAACTCGAGCGAGCCGTCGGCCAACTCGCGGGCCAACAGGGCATCGGCATAGCCGATTTCGGCGAGTACCCCACGCAACACATCGCGCTGGCGCTCGGGGTGCGTCCGCCAATTCTTGGGATTGGGCCGCAGCAGGCTCGCCTGCACGCGGCGCAGCTCCTTCACCCGATCGCGAATGCGCATCAGACTTTGCCCCCCGAACGCGGTCCGAAGTGACCGGCGCTGCCCACGGCGCCGGTCGATACGGCCGATCCTAGCGCACCGCGCGGCCCAAGAACAACCGCAAGCCGGCGAAATCAGCGAAGCTGGCCTAAAGCCCCCGGGGTGATTCGCAGGTGGCCCTCCCCCCAAGGGCGGTGGCCCTCGCCGCCCGGGCAAGCTAGAGTTTGGCAGGTTTTCAACGATCTTTCCGGCCGGCGGGCGTGTCCCGCCGTTCGCGTTTCCTGCTCCCTCCCCACCCGGTTCGCATGAAGACGCAGCAGTTTCTCGCCCACCACGGCATCGCGGTCAATCCGTTCGCCGAGGAAGACGCGCAGACCGATCCGGTTTTCAAGGACCATTGCATCGGCAGCACGTATCATCCCACCTGGGACAAAGTGTTCGGCAACCCGGCCGAGCCGTCGACCTCGATCGTGTTTGGCGAAAAGGGGGCCGGCAAAACGGCCATGCGGCTGCAGATCGCTCGCCACATTGCCGACTACAACGACACGCATCCCGATGCCCGCGTGTTCGTGATCGAGTACGACGACTTCAATCCGTTCCTCGACCGCTTCCGCGACAAGCTCGGCGCGCGAGCTCGCCGCCAAGACCGCATGCTTTCGCACTGGAAGCTGTGGGACCATATGGACGCCATCCTCGCGCTCGGCGTCACCGACCTGATCGACCGCATTCTGCCCGGCGGCGATGCTCCCCAGGAACGTGTCGGCGAGGATCGCCTTCGCCGGCTCGATCGCGCCCAGGCCCGCGACCTCCTGCTGCTGGCCGCCTGCTACGACTCCTCTTCCTCGGGCACAGCTCGCGGCCGTTGGAACCGCCTGCGCCAGCGGCTGCGGTTTAGCGTATGGCAAGCTCGCTGGGATTTGGCCGTAGGCGCCGTCGGCACGGCGCTCGGCTTGGGGCTGATCATCTGGCTCGTCACCGATCAGCGCACCGATTGGCTTAAGTGGCCCTGGCTCTACTTGGTGCTCTTCGTCGGCTGGATTCCCTGGGCGATCCGCTGGCTGGGACGCGGCTGGCTGGCCCGCGGCATCGTCCGCCACGTGCGCACCGGCAACCGCAGCGTGCGGCCGCTGCACAAGATTCTCATGAGCTTCAAGGCAACCGACCTCGAGAGTCAGCCCCTGCCGAACAAGGACCGCACCGACGATCGCTATGAATTGCTCGGCAAGTTCCAAGGCCTGCTGCGGGCACTTGGCTACTCCGGCATCATGGTGCTTGTGGATCGTGTCGACGAACCGTACTTGATCAACGGCTCCACGGAACAGATGCGGGCGTTGCTCTGGTCGATGCTCGACAACAAGTTCCTCAAGAACCCCGGCATCGGCTTCAAGCTGCTGTTGCCGGTGGAGCTCGCGCAATTCATCGAACGCGAGGATCGCGATTTCTATCAGCGGGCACGCCTCGACAAGCAGAACCTGGTGCCGTCGCTCGATTGGACGGGCGAGGCGCTGTTCGACGTGGCGAATGCTCGCATCAAGGCCTGCGCCGAGCCCGGCAAAAAGCCGAGCTTGCGCGAGTTGTTCGATCCGGCGATCAGCGACCGCCGACTGATCGAGGCGCTGCGGAGCCTGCGAGTGCCCCGGCACATGTTCAAATTCATGTACCGGCTGCTCGTGACGCACTGCAACGCCCACACCGATCAAGAGCCGGTCTGGCAAATCCCGGCCGAACGCTTCGAATCGGTGCTGGCGGTGTTCAACCGAGATCAAGATCTCGTCGACCGCGGGCTCCGGGCGGGCTGATCAACGATCGGCAAGCCCCGGCAGCTCAACGCGCTTTCCACGATACACGACCGCCTGAGGCGTCGTCGTTCCGGTGAGTAGATGCTCGGCTGGATCGTCATCGGGACCGCTCTCGAGCGGCATGATCACAAGGTTTGCCAGCTTGCCAGGCGTGAGGCTGCCATGCTCAGCGTCCATGCCGAGTGCGCGCGCGCCTGATAGCGTCCCCAGTTCCACGATCTTGGCCGGCGCCACCTGTGGGTGCAGACGGTGAATTGCCCGCAGTTCAGCAACGAGGTTCAGGTTTGGGTTCGAAGCCCGACTGTCGGTGCCGACGGCCAGCGACACGCCGGAGTTCAGGAGGCGCGCCAGCGGATAGGGCTCGTGGCCAAAGTACTCGTGCGTGCGGGGGCAGTACACCACGCTCATCTGTTCGGCTTGCTGAGCCGCGTACGCCACTTCAGCTTCACTCAAGTAGTTGCCATGAATGACGAGCGAGCGGGGCGCGGCGGCCAGCATCTGCAAGTAGTCGAGGATTCGTCGGCCGCCGGTAAAGACTTGCGGGGCCCAGACGCCGAGGTCTTCGAGCAGCGAGCGAAACGGGCCGCCGCCGGTGGCGAGCAGCTCCAGCTCTTCGCGTGATTCGGCCAGGTGCATCGCCACAGGCCGGTTGTTGGCGAGCCTTACCGCGGCCGCCACCAACTCGGGGTGCGTCGAGTAAGGCGCGTGGGGCGAGAGCCCCGATAAGACCTCCGTTGGTAGATTCGCATCGGCCAAATACTCTGCGGCCAGCGTCTCGAGTTGCCGGCAACGCTCTTCGCCGAGTCCGAGCAATTCGAGAAGTCCGACGAGCGTCAGCGGCGGCGCGATGCGCAGTGAATCCCGCTCTGTCGGCTGCACGATGTCGGCTAGCAGCGTAACGCCGCCCACTGCGCTTTCAGACAAGCCAGCCGCGATCGCGGGGCCTCGTGGTGGTGCGCTGCGCCGCCAGGCCAAGACCGCTCGAATCCAGTCTGGCATCGGTTGGCCAGGGGAGCCCAGGGGTGCCTGTAGGTCCGAGAACTCGAGATGCGTGTGCGCGTTGACGAGTCCCGGCAGCATGAGCGCCTCGCCCAGGTCGACCGCGTCCGACTCGGGCCTTCCACTGCCGATCGCGACGATGCGGTCCGCGAGAATCGTAATCCAGCCGTCGCGGAGCGGCGGCCGATCGACTGGCACAATCCAACGAGCGCGGACCGTCCAGGCCTCGTTCGGGCGACGTTCCAAGCGGTGGCGGAATTCTTCCACGGCTGACAGATTAGCTTCCTGCCCCGGCGAGGTCGGAACTGGGGCGCGCGGCCTCATAACCCAGAGATCCGTAAAACTCGGCCGCGGATCGCCATTCCTCGTGGGTTTCCAGGGCGATCGTCCGCCCCCCAGCGTCCCAAACGCAGGCTTCGAGCGTGGTCATCAAGAGCCGGCCAACGCCCTTGCGTCGCCAGGCGGGGTGGACCGCCAGCCAATGCACGACGGGCAGGCCCTGAGTTCCTCCGCCACGCGTTGCTAGCGTCACCGTGCCGATCGCCGTGCGGGGCCGCGGGGCGCTCGCCGCCGGTGTGGTTTCGGCCAGCCACAAATGCTCGCGATTCCACCATGGTTTCGCGAGAAATTCCCGGCGAAAGTCTTCCTGGTCCCAGTCCCGCACCCCCACCTTCATGAGGGCAAACGCTCGGCGGCGCAGCTCGAGCCAGATCGGAATGTCCTCGCGGCCTGCAAACGGGCGGATCGCCACCCAGTCGGCCTCCGGCAAAGCCGGCCGCTCGATGAGCGTCTTACTGAGTTGGACCACTCGAGCCATAGAGGCAGTTTCTGGTGCCGCGAGACAGAAATGAGCGCGTTTAGCGTTCCGGCAATCGTACAACCGGACCGAGGGGGCAAGCAAACTGCCCCACCGAACTACACCAATGAGGTTACGCAAAGCCTTTTGCATCAAGGCATTGCGCTGGTCTCAGGTGGACGCTGAAAGTTTTCGGCGGCGAATCGCTCACTGTCGTGACTTATAAATAGCAAGAAACGATTGATTTCTGTCACGTATCGTGCGATATTGTGAGCGTAGGAACCGCGCTGACGGGGCCGGATCGAGAAGAGGAACCAGCGGCGTGGTGGAAGAGAGAAGGCAACGATTGCAAGAGCTGGTTCGGGCGCGGGGATTCGCCTCGCTGCCCGACCTAGCCGACGAACTCTCGGTTTCCGAGTCCACGATTCGGCGTGACCTAGATTTCCTCGAAGAGCTTGGCACGGCCAAACGCACCCATGGCGGAGTGTTCTACACCGGTCCCTCTCCCAGGCTGCCTCATTTCGATGAGCGGCAGCCGGCGGAGTGGGACAAGAAGCGGGCAGTCGCCCGCAAGGCGGTGGAACTGATCGCCGATGGCGACACCCTGCTCCTCGACGGCGGCAGCACGACCTATGAGGTTGCGCAACTGCTGGCGGGGCGGGCCCTGCAGGTCGTCACCAACTCTTTGCCCGTCGCCAACCTGTTTGCTTCAGACGCCCGCAACGACCTCGTGTTGGTCGGCGGCTTCGTCTATCCGCGAACGGGCGTAGCGTTGGGTCCGCATGCGATCGACATGATCTCCCGCCTGAATGTCCGCCGCACGGTGCTGAGCGTATCCGGCATCACGGAGCGGGGCTTTTACAACAACAATTTGCTACTGGTCGAAACCGAGCGGGCCATGCTCGGGGCGGCCGAAGAAGTGATTGTGGTGGCCGACTCGAGCAAGTTTGGCCATCCCAGCCTGGCCTTGCTGTGCGAGCTGAGCGCGGTGCATCACCTGGTCGTCGACGACGGCCTCGATGAGCCGTGGCGCGAGCGACTGCGGGCAGCAGGCGTCACGCTGCACTTGGCGTCGACCGCGGCCGACGGCCAGCGGACGGCCTAGCGCTGCCCAACCTGATCCAACCCCACGAAGACACACCGCCGATGTCCACCGCGCCCGCTCTCGATCGAGCCACCATCGAACGCATCGTGCGTGAGATCGTCTATCGCGACTCGGCCAAGTCAGCCGGCAAGTCCGCCGGTAAATCCGAACTCGTCGTCAGCGTCTCGGCCCGGCACTGTCATCTGACCGACGCCGACGTGGAAACGCTCTTCGGCCCCGGCCGCACGCTCACGCCGATGAAGGACCTGTATCAAGACGGCTTCTACGCGGCGGAAGAAACCGTGATGGTCGTCGGCCCCCGCAAGCGGATGCTGCCCTCGGTCCGCATTCTTGGCCCCACGCGTCCGGCGAGCCAGGTGGAGCTCGCCTTCACCGACGGCATTTCGATGGGCATCGATCTACCGGTGCGAGCCAGTGGCAAGATCGCCGGCACCCCGGGCTGCGTACTCGTCGGCCCGGCCGGAGTGGTCGAGCTCAAGGAAGGCGTGATCCGCGCCGAGCGGCACGTGCATATGAACCTGGAAGACGCGGCCCGCTACGGCGTGAAGAACGGCGACCGCATGAGCCTGCGGATCGAGTCGACTTGCGGCCTGATCATGCGCGACCTGCTTGTGCGGGCAGACGCCACGAGCAAGCTCGAGGTCCACATCGACACCGATGAAGGCAACGCCTGCGACCTGGACCACGCGACGCACATGGAGCTGATCAAGCAGGATTGAACCCGTTCGTAGGGTCCGCTCTCGCGGACCAGTACTCGCGCGCAACTTTTGGTCCGCACAGCGGACCCTACTACTCTGGAGAGAACGTCTGATGGCTAAGCAACTCGAGGCGCTCGGCATGATCGAGACCAAGGGCTTCATCGCCCTGGTCGAGGCAACCGACGCGATGATGAAGGCAGCGAACGTGCAATTCCTCGGCTGGGACAAGGTCGGCAGCGGCCTCGTCACCGGCTTCGTGACCGGCGACGTGGCTGCGGTCAAAGCCGCCGTCGACGCCGGCGCCACCGCCGCGGGCCGCATTGGCGAAGTTCTCGCCGTGCAGGTCATCCCCCGTCCGCACGAAGACCTGGGCGTCGTGCTGCCCGACTTGAAGGCCAAGAAGCAACCGGCCAACGTCGGCTAGCTCTTGTTGCCCGTCAACGACCCAATCCACGAAAACTCAATCGCCGAGAGAAGTGTCTCCCATGCAAGCAATCGGACTGTTGGAAACCAAGGGCTTGGTAGCCCTCGTCGAAGCGACCGACGCGATGGCCAAGGCCGCGAACGTGCAAATCGTCAAGAAGATCGCCATCGGCGGCGCCTACGTGACCACCGTGGTCCAGGGCGACGTGGGCAGCGTGCGGGCGGCAGTTGAAGCCGGCGCAGCGGCCGCCACGCAGGTCGGCGAGCTCGTGTCGAGCCACGTGATTCCTCGCCCTTCCGAAGGCCTGGTCGCTGCTTACCTGAGCTAGCGTAGGGTCCGCTCTGCGGACCAACGTTAGCCGCGTTCGGCGAAGCAGCGTCTTCTCCTTGTCAAACCGTCGCCCCTTTGGTCCGCACAGCGGACCCTACCAAACGCCTCATGAAGATTCTGGTCGCTAACCTCGGCTCGACAAGTTTCAAGTATCGGCTGTTCGATATGGCCGACGAACGGGAGCTTGCGCGCGGAGGGATCGAGCGAATCGGCTCGGCCGAGAGCCGCTGCTTCGCCCAGATCGGTGAGTCGCGGCTCGACATCACAGTCAACGTGCCCGATCACGCGGCCGCGGTGGAGCGCTGCTTGCAGCAGCTCACCGATTCCGAGCGGGGTTGTCTGCAGGACGCGAGCGAAGTGGCGGCGATTGGATTCAAGGCGGTGCTTGGCGGCCGCGTGAGCGGAGTGCAACGCGTCACGGCCGACGTGCTCTCGGCCATGGAAGAGATGAGCGACGTGGCGCCGGCGCACAATCCGCCTTACATCAAGGCGATGCGGCTGCTCAGCGAAAAGCTGCCCGACAAACCGCTGGTGGCAGGGTTCGAAACGGGCTTCCACCTGACGATTCCCGACCGCCTGCGTTATTACCCCGTGCCCTACGAGTGGGCCACGGAGTATCACGTGCAGCGGTGGGGCTTCCACGGCGCGAGCCACCGCTACATCGCCACGCGGATGGCGGAGCTGCTCGGTCGCAAGGATGCCCGCATCATCTCGTGCCACTTGGGCGGCTCGAATTCGCTGTGCGCGATTCGCGACGGCCAGAGCGTGGCCACGACGATGGGCATGAGCCCGCAAACGGGACTAGCGCACAACAACCGCGTAGGCGATTTCGATCCCTTCGCGCTCCCGGCGCTGATGCGGGCCACCGGCAAGACGCTCGAACAGTTGCTCGACGAGCTGGCTGAGAAGAGCGGTCTGCTGGGCCTCAGCGGCGTCAGCGGAGACGTGCGCGACCTCGAGGAAGCGGCGGCCAAAGGCAACGAGCGGGCCAAGCTGGCCCTTGATGTCTTCACCTCGGGCATTCGCCAGCACCTGGGCAGCATGCTCATCGAGCTGGGGGGCGTCGAGGCGATCGTGTTCACAGGCGGAATCGGCGAGAACGGCAAGCAAATCCGCACCGCGGTCCTCGCGGGGCTGGATGAGCTGGGCATCGTGCTCGATCCGCTGTCCAACTCGATGGCCAAGGGCGAGTGCCGTATCGACGCGGCTGGCAGCGGCGTGCAGCTTTGGATCGTGCCTACCAACGAGGAGCTGATCGTGGCGCGGCAGGCCAAGCAGCTCCTGGAGAGTTAACGCGATGTTCCTGGCGCGAGTCACCGGATCGGTCGTAGCGACGCAGAAAGTGGCGACGATGGTCGGCCATAAACTGCTCGTCGTCGAGCCCTATCGGCTAGAGCCCAAGTCGCGACGCAGCTTCGAGTCGACGGGCCGCACGTTCATCGCGGTCGACGCCCTAGGCGCTGGCGAGGGTGATTTCGTACTGATCACCCAAGGCTCGAGCGCCCGTCTGACCCCGGAAACCAAGAACCTGCCGGTCGACACGGTGATCATCGGGATCGTCGACACGGTGCGCGTGGACGCCGAAAGCGTTTACCGCCGCGAGTAGGTTGGGTAAAGGCGAAGCCGCAAGCGAGAAATTAGACCCAAAACAAATGTCCGCGACCACGGACCCTACGAGAAGCCCTCCCTATGCAAGCCACTGAAGATCTCATCCGCTCGGTCGTCCGCCAGGTGCTCACGGAAATGAGCAGCCCGGTGAAGAATGGCCGTGGTCATCGCGGCCGCTTCGGCATCTTCGACAACGTGGACGACGCCGTGAGCGCGGCCACCACCGCCTTCGAGGAACTCTCGGAGCGGACGATGGAAGACCGCAAGCGGATCATCGACCACATCCGCCGCATCTCGATCGACCAATGCGTCGAGCTCGGCACGATGGAGATGGAAGAGACCAAGATCGGCCGCCTGCCGCACAAGATCGAGAAGCTCAAGACCCTGGGCGAGCGGACCCCCGGCGTCGAGTTCATGCGGAGCGAAGTGTTCAGCGGCGACCATGGCCTGGCCGTGATCGAGCACGCCCCGTTCGGCGTCATCGGCGCGATCACCCCCGTCACGCACTCGCTGCCCACCATCACCGGCAACGCCGTGAGCATGATCGCCGGCGGCAACACGCTGGTCGTCAACCCGCATCCCTCAGGCAAGCGGGTGGCCGTCGAAGGTGTGCGCCGCTTCAACGAGGCGATCTATCGCGACCTGGGCATCGATAACCTGATCTGCGTGCTGGCCGAACCGACCTTGGAAACGGCCGACGCCCTGTTCAATCACCGCGGCATCAAGCTGATCTGCGTCACCGGCGGTCCGGCCGTGGCGCGGGCGGCCATGAAGTCGAGCAAGCGGGCGATCGTCGCCGGCCCCGGCAACCCGCCGGTCGTCATCGATGAAACGGCCGACCTCGACCGCGCGGCCCGCTCGATCATCAAGGGCGCTTCGTACGACAACAACCTGCTCTGCATCGCCGAGAAGGAAGTTTTCGTGGTCGACGAAGTCTTCGATGCGATGCTGGCGGCCATGGACCGGGCTGGCGCCGCGCGGCTCAATGCCCGCGAGGTCGAGGCGCTGACCAAGGCCGCGATGGTGAGCACGGGCGAGGGCGAGCATAAGCACTTCGTGCCTTGCAAGGATTTGCTCGGTAAAGACGCGGCGGTGTTGGCTAAGGCGGCCGGCCGCAGCGTATCGGCCGACGTGGAGCTGCTGTTCGGCGAGACCGACGAGCACAACCCGTTCGTGCCGGTGGAGCAGATGATGCCCTTCGTTCCTTTCGTGCGAGTGCGCGATGTGGACGAGGCGATTGCCAAGGCCAAGTTCTACGAACACGGCTACCGGCACACGGCGATCATCCATTCGAACAACGTGCGGAACATGACCAAGATGGGCCGGGCGCTCGACACGACGCTGTTCGTGAAGAACGGGCCCTGCATGGCGTCGCTGGGGCTGGGCGGAGAAGGCTACCTGTCGTTCTCGATCGCCACGCCGACGGGTGAAGGCGTAACGACGCCGCTGACCTTCACTCGCGAACGCCGCTGCTCGCTGATCGACGACCTGCGGATCTTGGGCAAGTAAGACTAAACATTAGAGTTACGAACCGCCGAGACGCGGAGACGCCGAGAGAGACAAGAAGTAGGAACCACGAAGACACTAAGACACAAAGAATGCAGATTGGGTTCTCGCAAAGGCGCAGAGATCGCTAAGTAGGCCGGGTTGCAGTCTTCGCGGGCTCAGCGCCTTTGCGAGACATGAATTCTTAGTGTCTTTGTGTCTTCGTGGTTCAAATCTCTGCGTTCGTGGTGAAAGAAGACTGATGCAAGCGGGATTGGTAGTCGGAACGGCGCGGGCGACGGCGAAGCATGCTTCGCTCGGGGGCCAGAAACTGCTCGTGGTGCAGTTTCTCGGCGCCGATGGCCGATCGCCAGACGGCGACCCGGTGCTCTCGGTCGACACGATCGGCGCGGGCCGCGGAGACACAGTAATCCTTACCAGCGACGGCCGCACCACGCGAGATCTGCTCAAGAGCGACACGACGCCAGTCCGCTGGAGCGTAATCGGCATCCAAGACCCAAGCTAAACAAACCACGGAGACGCAGAGACACGGAGAGATGCGGAGAAAGTGAACCACAAAGACACCAAGGCACAAAGAACTCGCAAACACCCAACTTTGTGTCTTCGTGCCTTTGTGGTTGGAGCAGTTCCTCTCCGTGTCTCTGTGTCTCCGTGGTGAAAAACACATGAGAATCGGCGAAGTGATCGGCACGGTGACGCTCGCGGCTTGGCATCCAAGCTTGGCTGGCGGCCGCTATGTGCTGGCCGTGCCGCTGGCGCTCAAGAACTTGAAAGGCGAAGCGGCCTTGGCGGAAGAGCTCGTGGTCTACGACGACCTCGGCGCGAGCCCCGGCGTGCGGATCGCCTTTAGCGAAGGGGGCGAAGCGGCCCAGCCGTTTCACCCCGAAAAGAAACCGGTCGACGCCTACTGCGCCGCCCTGCTCGACGACATCGAACTCGACTAATAGAGAATTAAACCGCCGAGACGCAGAGACGCGGAGAGGACAGAGAAAGGAACCACGAAGACACAAAGGCACAAAGAAATCATTTTCTGCATCCTTCG
>JAESFN010000692.1_pt1 | contig 24196 bp, 23 predicted proteins | sample 9269411 | NCBI WGS metagenome assembly JAESFN01 (sample SAMN14505399, study PRJNA617100) | algae metagenome | isolation source: Iphinoe sp. HA4291-MV1 and co-occurring heterotrophs from trail next to... | place: USA: Maunawili Falls, Hawaii | collected 2009-07-25
GATCGAGCTTCTTGCCGGTCAGCTTCACCTTGTCGGCATTGATCACGACGACGTGGTCGCCGGTATCCATGTGCGGGGTGTAGGTCGGCAGGTGCTTGCCGCGCAGACGCATGGCGATGATGGAGGCGACACGGCCAACCACCAGATCCTTGGCGTCGATCAGGATCCACTTCTTCTGGATCTCGTCCGGCTTCGCCGTGTAGGTGCTCATTTGGTTTTCCTTGAAAGCAGGCAGAGTGACCCCTGCCCCGTATTCGTGGCGCGGATATACGGACGGCACGCAAAAGCGTCAAGCGGAAAGATTTTATGCTGTTATTTCAATGACTTGTGCTGTTGGTATTATGATACCACATGTTAAGTCATTGATTTTGTTGAATATCGCCCGCAACCGAAAGCATGCTCTGCTCACCGGGTCATTCCCGCGAAAGCGCGAACCTGTTTTGTTGCCTGCAGCACCATCGCAAACGGAGCTCCCCGCTTTCGCGGGGCTGACGCGGGTGGTGTTGGCAGGCGCCTAAGCGCGCCGCGCCGTCGTATCCGCCAGATAGGCCGTCACCAGCCCCGCGAGCATGAAGGCCAGCGCCTGGTGGCCGAGCGCCAGCGAGATCGGCACCATGCTGAGCAGCGTAGCAATGCCGAGGCCCACCTGCAGCAGGATCAACAACGAGATGCGCGGCAGCCAGCCATGCACGCCGGCAAAGCCACCGCGCTTCGACTGGCGCCACAGCAGCCAGCCGACATAGAGCACTACGGCATAGGCGATCATCCGATGGATGAACTGCACGGTGAGGGTGTTCTCGAACAGATTCTTCCAGAACGGATCGATGGCATCGAGGCCGTGCGGGATCAGCGCCCCATCCATCAGTGGCCAGGTGTTGTAACCCATGCCGGCATCGAGCCCGGCGACGAACGCTCCAGCGACGATCTGGATGAGGATCAGGCCCAGCAGCCCCCAGACCGGCCAGCCGGCCGCGCTCACCGGTTTGGCGGATTCGAGCCGCCGTGCCACCCAGATCAGGGCAATGAACAATAGCGAGGCGGCGCCCAGATGCGCGGCCAGCCGATATTGCGATACCGAGGTCAGCTCGGAGAGGCCGGACGAAACCATCCACCAGCCGAGAAAGCCCTGGAAGCCGCCGAGTACGAAGAGCCCGGCAAGCGGCGCCGCGAGGCTCCAGTTAAAGCGGCGCTGGAACAGGAACACCACGAACGGGACGGCGAAGGCAAAGCCGATGACACGCCCGAGGAACCGGTGTGCCCATTCCCACCAGAAGATCGACTTGAAGTCCTCGATCCCCATCCAGGAGTTCTGCACGCCTTGCGGGATCTGCTTGTAGGCCTCGAACTCGGCCTGCCAGTCGGCATCGCTGAGCGGCGGGATGGTGCCCGAAATCGGCTTCCACGAGGTAATCGACAAGCCGGATTCGGTCAGCCGGGTCGCGCCGCCGACCACCACCATGATCAGCACCAGCAGCGCCATGCCGTAGAGCCAGATGCGGACCGGCCGCAGCCGATCGGTAGCGGGCGTTGTCGGTGTGGCGGATTGTGCTGTTGCGCTGAGGGCCAAGATGGGTTCCTTTCGGCCCCGACCTACTCCCGGCAGCGGCTCCATTCAATGGCCGCGATGCCGCATCCGGACAAACCAGGCATGACCCAATCCACTCGCAAGCTCCTCGGCACCGTGCTGATCCTCCTCTCCCTCGTCGTCTGGTCGGTGCTGGGGATGTGGATCTACATGAGCTACCTCGGCGCCGCCGCCTGGTGGTTGCTCATTGGATACTTCGCGGTGATGGGGATGAGCTGGTTCTACCCGGCGACATGGATCATTCGCTGGATGGCGAAGCCTGAGGCGGAATAGCTCGGAGCGCGACGGCAGGGCCCCCCTAAGGAGGGCACTGGCGTTGAGGCTTGTTGCCTTCTCCCCTTGTGGGAAAAGGCAACAGGTGCCCGCCACCGCCATATGCGATTACCCTGCCCCTTAAGAGGAGCCAAGACTACTCCCAGCGGACCTTGGCGCCGAGCTTGGTGAGCTTTTCGACGAAGTGCGGATAGGCGCGGCGGATCGGGTCGGCATTCTTGATGCGCGACTCGCCGGGGATCTGGATGGCGGCCAGCAGCAGCGCCACCACGACCCGGATGATATAAGGCGCTTCGACCGTTGCCGGGCGCAGCGGGTTGCCGCCGAACACCACGAGGCGGTGCGGATCGGACAGGTGCACGCGGGCGCCGAACTTCAGCAGCTCCGCGCTCCAGCCAAGTGCCCCCTCATAGACCTTGTTCCAGAACAGGATGTCGCCAGTGCAGCCGACCGAGATGCCGATGGCGTGCGGCAAGAGGTCGGCCGGGAAATATGGCCAGGGCGCCGCTTCGATCTTGGGCAACATCTCGGCGGTGTAGGGTTCGGTGACCTTGCGGGTCCAGCCGGTGGCGGTGACCTTGCCGTCCTCCACCTCAAACTCCAGCCCGAGCTTACCGAACTGGCGCAGGATCAGCGTCAGTTGCGGGCCCATGTCGGTCTCGACGGTCAACCGGCCACCGGTCACTGCGCCAATGGCAAGGAAGGTCGCGACCTCGTGGTGATCATCAGGCACGCGAGCGTTGGTACCAGAGAGCTTGCCGACGCCGCGCACCGTCAGGCGCGAGGTACCGATGCCGTCGATATCTGCACCCATCGCTGCCAGCATATCGCAGAGCGCCTGCACATGCGGCTCGGAGGCGGCATTGTTCATGGTCGAGGTGCCGTGCGCCAGCGCCGCGATCATCACGAAGGTCTCGGTGGCGGTGACCGAGGCGTAGTCGGGCCAGAGGTCCACGCCCCTGATCTGGTTGCGGCGCTCGATGCGATAGGGATGCGTGCCGGCTATGGTGCCGCCGAAGCGCTCCAGAATCTCGAGATGCGGATCGATCTCGCGCACGCCCAGCGCGCAGCCCTTTGCCTCGGTGTCGAAGATCAGGTGGTCGCTGCGCAGTAACACCGGGGCCAGCAGCAGCACGGCGGCGCGGATGCCAACCGGCAGCTCGGCATCGGAGGTCGCAAAGGCCTTGAAGTCGTGCTGGATGGTTAGTGTCTGCGCCTCGAGGCTGCGCTGGACGCGCGAGCCCTTGGTGCGGAAGTACTCGACCAGTTTATCGATGTCGCTGATCTCGGGAACGTTGGTCAGCGTCACCTCCTCGTCGGTCAGCAAGGTGGCGCAGAGCATCGGCAGCACGGCGTTCTTGTTGCCCGACGGGCGGATGGTGCCGGACACCGGGTTAGCGCCATCGACAATGAGGTCAGCCATGAAAGCTCCGGGGAATCAAGACGAGAAGGGACATGAGAAGAACGCGATCAACCGGGCAGCATTGAGAACACGGCTGGTGTCGCGAATACATCGATATAGCGTTTGGACTGGAACAGCCCGTTGAGCGAGACCCGAGGCAGCGCCTGCAGACTATGCCGGTGGCCGGCATAGAGCCCGCCCGGCCTGGTGGTCACGGCGGTGCGCAGCCCAAGTTCGCGCGCGAAGCTATACTCCCGCGGCCCGGCCGATACACCAGCGCCGATAGGATAGCTGAGATGCATCGGCGTCTTGCCGAATTGCGCCTTGAGGATGCGCACCGATTGCTCGATCTCGCTGCGCGCATCCGCAGGCGAGAGCTTCGCCAGTTCGTAGTGATGCACCGTGTGGGCGCCGATGGTGCAGAGCGGATCGGCTGCGAAATGCCGGAGCTCGGTCCAGTCCATGATCAGTTCGCGGCAATGCTGCTTGAGGTCAAAGCCGTATTGGCCGGCCAGGTCGCGGATCAGTTTGACGCGGTCTGCCTCCGGCATGGTTCGCATGCGGCGGTACAGTGCGTCATAGGCCCGCTGCTTTTCCTCGAGGCCCGCCGTGGCGTAGTACTCGGTCTCGCCGGCATAGGTCACGGCCAGCGCGTTCTGGCTGGCGATGATATCCTCGAGCGCCTGCCACCAGACCTCCCCTACCCCATCGACCAGCGCTGTCGGCACATAGAGCGTGAATGGACATTGCTGGCGGCGCAGCACCGGCAGGGCATAGCGGAGGTTGTCGCGATAGGCATCGTCGAAGGTAAACACGACGAATGGTCTGCCCGGCTGTTCCGCCTCGATGCGACGCGCCGCCTCGTCCATGTCGACAATGTCGAAGCCGAGCTCGCGCATCCGGGTGATCGCGAAGGCGAGGAAGTCGGGTTTCACCTGGAGAATGGCATTGGGAGCGAAGTCGGCCGGATCGTCCGGCAGCACCCGATGCAGGGTGAAGATCACGCCGCGCGCCTTGGAGCGCCTGCGGATCAAATGCGTCACGCCACTCGCCCACAGCAGCTCGAAGGCGGCGCCGATCAACCTGTATCTGAGCGTTGCCACAGGCTAGGCCACGTCCGCCCTGACGGCGGGAAGACCGACGACCCGGCCGAGCTCGAAGCCAAGTGCCGCGATATCGCGCCGCGCCACACCGATCGCCACTGGGCTCGCATCCTCGCTGGTGACCAGCACCACGGTTGCCCGGGCGCCGCTGAACAGCGGCAGGCTCGAAGCGACACCGACGCGACCGGTATCGACGATCACCACATGATAGATGTCGGCCAGCGCCTCGATCAGCGTCGACGGGCGCGAGGAGCGACGGTCGAGCGACGGAAGGCGTCCCCAGGGCACTTCGGCGAGGTTATCGCCGGCGCGCTGCATGACGTCGCCATAGTCGGCCTGCTCCGCGGCAAGATCGGTAAGGCCCAGCAGCGCGCTGGTCTCGCCACTGCCGGCGTCCACCACGACGGCGCTGAGGTCGCTCATCAGCGCATCCTCGAGCAGCCGGTCCATCACCATCAGCGTCTCCTGGCCGCCCTCGAGGCTGGCCAGCAGCACGGTACGCAGCTGGTGGGTGGTAACGGCGGCCGAAAGCTGCGCCAGGTCATCGTTGGCCGGGCGGGCCGGTATCGGCGGCGGCACGGCAATGCCGGATTCGACGGCATGCTCCAGCTCGTCGTCGATCGCGTCATTTTCGACCAGATCAGACGGTTCGGCGTCGTAGGTCCGATCTTCCAGGTCCAGATCGACCGCCCGTGAGCGCTCGGTCAGGGCCCTGCCCGACATCAGCTCGCCGAACAGGATTGCGCCGATCTGCAGCGCCAGCGCCACGAAACCGACAGCGCCGAGGATAAGCGGGATCTTTGGCGAAGCCGGCTCCACCGAGGGCGCCGCTTCACTGACGACACGAACATCGGGCAGCGCCGAGTTCGACGCGGTGCGGGACGTCGCGTCCGAGTACCGCGCGAGATAGTTCTCCAGCAGGTCGCGCTGCGCCTTGGCCTCGCGTTCCAGGCTGTCGAGCGTCACCCCACCCTTGGTGGCATCGCCCGCCGTCAGCTTGGCACGGGTCAGATCATCGCGCAGCCTCTGTTCGAGATCAGCTTCGACCTTGGCCTCGGCGTCGAGCGAGTCCGCCACGCGATCCGCTTCGTTGGCGATCTGCTTGTTCAGTTCGCCGACCTGCGCCTTCAGCGCCTTGATGGTCGGGTGGTTTGAGAGCAGCGTCGTCGACTTCTGCGCCAGCTCGGCCTGGAGATTGGCTTTGGTTTCGAGCAATCCCTGGATCACTACCGAGTTGCGCACGTCGTTGATGCCATCGAGCGACTGGCCGGAGCCGAGCAGCCCGCGGATCACCTGCGAGCGCGCCTGGGCATCGTTCTTGCGCTGCTGCGCCTCGGCGATCTGCGTGGCGACGACTGTCAGCTGCTGGTCGGTCACCGGGATGCTGTTGGCCCCGACGAACAGGTCGTTCTCGACCTTGTAGTTGGCGACGGCTGTCTCTGCCGCGCTCACCTTGGGGCGTAACTTGTCGATCTCCTCCTGCAGCCACACCGTGGCGTCAGCGGTATCGGTCAGCGACTGCGCGCCGCGGCGCTTCACATGCGCGGCGGCGATGGCGTTGGCGATGCGGGCAGCGAGGTCGGCGTCGGCAGAGCGCACATAGATCGAGATCACCGCCGAGTCGCGCTCACGGATCACCGTCATGCGGTCGGCGAGATTGCCGAGCACGGTCTCGTCGACACTGCGCTGCTCCGGCCCGCGCCCAATCAGGCGCAGCACGAAGCCGATAGGTGAGAAGCCGGCATTGGAGAATTCCGGCACCGAACGCAGGTTCTCCGAATCCACCACTTCGAGCAGCAGGTCGCGCGACTTGATCAGCTCGATCTGGCTCGACATCAGCGCTTCGGTGTTCACCGAATTGCCGGCCGAGGTCACGTCCATAGCGGCGCGGGTGTAGATATTGCTGCGCGGCTCCACCAGCAGGCTCGCCGACGATTCGTAGCTCTTGGGGATGAACAGCAGCACGGCAGCCGTCGCAACCAGCAGCAGCACGGTGACGAGCAGGATACGCAGGCCGCGCGACAGCACGGCCGCGATCAGCGCCCCCACATCCATCCGCACATCATCGGCGCGCTCGAAATCCGAACTCACTCGCCCGCCCTCACTGTTACCCCCGAGCTATGGGGCCGGCGTGGTAAGCATTCAGTTAAGCCGGTTCGCAATCTGACGATGCGAAGGCGATTTTCTAAGCAGAATGTTAACCATAGCGCCGCGACACTGACAGCCTGATCAGGGTTTTCGGGATAGCCATGCGCTGGCTGCGTTTCCTTCTCATTTTGTTGCTCGTCCCGCTTGCAGGCTGTGCCATCAACGGCAAGCCGTCGACCTATCTGGTCGAGGTCAAGGGCCCCTACACGCTCGACACTGGCGACGTGGTGCGGGTCAGCGTCTATGGCGAGGCCGAGCTGTCAAAAAGCTATCAGGTCGACGACGGCGGCGCCGTGGCGCTGCCGCTGATCGGGCCGGTGAAGGTGCGCGGCAAGACCACGCAACTGGCGGCTGCGTCGATTACCGCAGCGCTGGCCGAAGGCTACATCCGCGAGCCCAGCGTAGCTGTTGAGATCGAAACTTACCGGCCGTTCTTCATCCAGGGCGCGGTCAAGAGCGGCGGCCAGTTCCCCTATGTCTACGGCATGACGGTGCGCGCCGCGATCAGCACGGCCGGAGGATTCTCGGATACCGCGGATCGTGGCAAGGCGGTCATCTACCGCCGTCAGGGCAACCAGATGGTGAAGGGATCGGTCAACCTCGACTTCCCCATTTACCCCGGAGATACCATCGTCGTAGCGGAGCGCTGGCTCTAAAGGGTTCGGAAACCCGCCCCCTTCTAACGCTGGGGGCATGTCCAGCACCTCTCGTCCGCTCCGCATCCTCCAGATTCTACGCGCCCCGGTCGGCGGCCTGTTCCGGCACGTCTACGACCTGACGCACGAACTGGCAGCGCGCGGCCATGAGATCGGCATCGTCGCCGACAACCTCCACACCGATGCGCTGACCGAGGAACGGCTCGGGAAACTGCGGCCGCTGGCGCCGCTCGGCATTCACTCGTTGCCGATCCCCCGCACTTTTGGTGCGGCCGACCTGATGACGCCGCTGAGGGTACGCCGCCTCGCCGACGCGTTACAGATCGACGTGCTGCACGGCCATGGCGCCAAGGGCGGCCTCAATGCCCGGCTGGCGCGCGTCGGCGCGCAGCAGCGCGTGTCGCTCTACACCCCGCATGGTGGCGTGCTGAACTACCATCCCGGCTCGCCCGCCGGTCAGCTGTTTCGCCTGATCGAGCGCACGCTGATCGGCGCCACCGACGCCATCGTGTTCGAAAGCGGCTTCGCGCAGCGAGCCTATGCCGAACAGATCGGCAAGCCCAACTGCCCGGCGCCGGTAATCCACAACGGGTTGATGCCGGCGGAGTTCGAGCCTATCGCGCCGGGCCCCGGCGCGGCCGATTTCGTGTTCATCGGCGAATTCCGCGCCGTCAAAGGCATCAGCTATCTGCTCGATGCGCTCGTCGACGTGCGCGCGCCCGACGGTCGCCCAGCCACCCTGGTGATGGCTGGCGGCGGTCCGGACCTCGAGTCGATCAAAGCGCAGATCACCAGCCTCGATCTCGGCGAGCGTGTCACCCTGGTCGGCGTGAAGCCGGCTCGCCCGACGCTGCATCTGGGCCGCGTAGCTGTGGTGCCGTCACTCGCCGAGTCGCTGCCCTACGTAATCCTGGAAGCTGCCGCCGCCGGCCGGCCGGTGATCGCCACAGATGTCGGCGGGGTCAAAGAGATCTACGGCCCAACCGCCGCAAGCCTGCTTCCGGCTGCCGACGCCGCTGCGTTGCGCAAGGCTATGCAAGCCTCGCTCGATAATCCCGCCGCCGTAGCGCGCGAAGCCGAAATCCGGCTCGCGCATATCCGTGCCGGCTTCTCCATTTCGCATATGACCGACCAGATCGAGGCGCTCTACCGGCAGGTGCTTGCCGCGCGGGTGCCTGCCGGTTTCACCCCGTCGTCAGCGCTCTCTTCCTAGCGCCCCCGCACAACAAGAGCCCAGCAAGAGCCCAACCGATGTTCCATCTCGATCCGCAACAGGCCGTCCTAGAACACGTCGCGCAACCACCCAAAGCCAAGGCGAGCCCGGCGCGGCTGAGCGACCTCGCCGCCGCGCTCGCCGATCAGCCGATCGCCCCTACCTACTCGGCAGCGGTAGTCGCCGGCGTCGCGCAGGTGACTGAAATCCTGCTGCTGATCGCCACCGGCGTGGCGCTGTTCGGGCTCAATGGCGGCGATACGCTACTCAGCGTCGTCACTACGCTGGGCGTCGTTGCCGTAGCGCAGGTCTTCATCGGCATGCTGCGACTGCACGGCATTGCGGCCTACCGCCTGGGCATCTCGCAGCTCTGGAAAGCCGCGCTCGGCTGGACCGCGGCGTTCGCCCTGCTCGGCGGGCTGGTGCTGCTCTACGATAGCGGTCACGCGCTGTCACGTCCGTGGATCCTGGCGTTCTGGGCGGCCGGGCTCGGTGTGCTGGCGGTCTATCGCATGGCGCTGCACCAGGTGGTGATGCGCTGGACGCGTCAAGGCAAGCTCAAGCGCCGCACCGTCATCGTCGGCGGCGGCAAGGATGCCGAGGCGCTGATCGAGTCGATCCAGAGCACCGGGCGCGACGATATCGATTTGCTCGGCCTGTTCGATGATCGCAACGACGACCGCTCGCCCGAATCCGTCGCCAGCCTCGCCAAGCTCGGGCGTGTCGCCGAACTCATCGAGTTCGCCCGGCAGACCCGCATCGACCTGGTGATCGTGTCGATGCCGCTGTTTGCCGAGCACCGCGTACTCGACATGCTGAAGCAGCTCTGGGTGCTGCCCGTCGACATCCGGCTCTCCGCCCACATGAGCAAGCTGCGCTTCACCTCAAAAGCCTATTCGTATGTCGGCGGCGTGCCGGTGTTCGATATGGCGGACCGGCCCATCTCGGACTGGAACCTCGTCTTCAAATGGCTGTTCGACAAGCTTGTTGCGGTCTCCGCGCTGATCCTGCTCTCCCCGGTGATGGTCGCGACGGCCATCGCCATCAAGCTCGAAAGCAAGGGGCCGGTGTTCTTCCGGCAGAAGCGGCACGGCTTCAACAACCAGCTGATCGACATGTGGAAGTTCCGTTCGATGCGGACCGATATGCTCGACGCCAACGCGACGCGTCTCGTCACCAAGGGCGATCCGCGGGTCACCAAAGTCGGCAAGTTCATCCGCAAGACCTCGATCGATGAGCTGCCGCAGCTGTTCAATGTGCTGATGGGCGAACTGTCGATCGTCGGCCCGCGTCCGCATGCACTGGCGGCCAAGGCCGACAACCAGCTCTACTATGATGCGGTCGAGGGGTATTTCGCCCGGCACCGGGTGAAGCCGGGGATGACCGGCTGGGCCCAGATCCACGGCTGGCGCGGCGAGACCGATACGGTCGACAAGATCATGCAACGAGTCAACCACGACCTCTACTACATTGAAAACTGGTCGCTCTGGCTCGACGTAAAGATCGTCGCGATGACCCCGATCTCGCTGTTCACCCAGCGCAAGAACGCGTTCTGAGCCGTTGCGGTGGGCCACCATGTCGTCCCCACACTCGATATCATCCCAGCGAAAGCTGGGACCCAACTCGAAGCCGGCGCGGGCGGTGAGGTGGGTCCCTGCTTTCGCAGGGATGACATCCAGTTGGTAGCACCATGAGTGCCGTTGCCGCGGGCAGGTCCCCTGCCCTTGCCTCCACCTGGCTGCGCACCCGCGCCACCGCGTTGCTCGACGCGCTGGTCGTTGGCTGGATCTTTGCCGGCGGCATGGTGATCACCGAGCCCTCGCCGTACGAGCTGGCGTTCCTCGCGGTGCTCGGCGTTTCGATGGTTGCCGGGTTCACGCTGCGCCGCTCGACGCTGGGGCTGCTGGTGCTGTTCGCGAGCTTCGTGCCGTTCGCCATCATCGCGGCCTTCCAGGTCCGCTTCAGCACCATTCCGGACGCGTTGATCTACCAAGTGGTGACGATCTTCCTGTTCTTCACTTCATACTGGGTCGCGAACTATGTCGCCGACGCGCCGCAGGCACGGATGCGGCTGATCATCGGTGCCTACCTTGCCACAGCGTTGCTCTCGGCGCTCCTGGGGACGCTCGGCTATCTCGGCATCGGCCATGAGCTGTTCACCCGCTACGATCGGGCCAAAGCCTTCTTCAACGATCCCAACGTCTTCGGGCCGTTCCTGGTGCTGCCGGCCATGTACGTGCTGCAGCGTGTGCTGCTGGGGTCACCGCGTCGAGCCGTCTGGGCGGCGCTCTGCTATGGCGTCCTGGTGGTCGGCGTGTTCGCCAGCTTTTCACGCGCCGCCTGGGGGCACATCGTCATCTCTAGTGCCATAGTCTACGTGCTGGTGTTCTTTCTGGAAGCACAGGCACGGCAGAAGGTTCGGATGCTGCTCCTCGCGATGACCGGCCTGATGCTGCTCATCGTCGCTGCCGCCGGCGTCCTGTCGATCCCGCAGTTCCGCTCGTTCATCGAACTGCGCACCCAGTCACAGAACTACGACACCGGCGAGAGCGGCCGCTTCGGCCGGCAGGGCTATGCCTTCGACCTGGCGCTGCAGCACCCGCTCGGCCTCGGCCCGCTGGAATTCCGCAACCTCAGGGTCAAGGAGGAGCCGCACAACACCTATGTCAACGTGCTGCACGCCTATGGCTGGGGCGGTGGCTTGGTCTTCATGCTGTTCATCGGCGTCACGCTGTGGCGCAGTGCCACCTTCATCGCCCGCCCCGGTGCCAACCGGCTGCTGCTGATCCCGCTGGTCGCGGTGTTCGTGCCGCTGGCCGGCGAGGCGGCCATCATCGACATCGACCATTGGCGGCACTTCTTCCTCGTCGCCGGGCTGATCTGGGGCGTCACTGCCGCCTATGGCCGCCTCGACCGGCGATTTGGCTTGGCGGCGGCAATCCCTTGAGCGCATGATCAGGCCATCGCGAGAGCGGGGGCGGCGATGGAACCTCACAACAGTTCGATGCACGCGGTGCTCGCCTCGACCGACGACCTCGCCAAGGTCCGCTACGACACCGGCGACATCCTGATCAGCGAAGGCCCGAGCAGCGGCGTGCTCTACATCCTCGTCGAGGGCGCGGTCGAAGTGCTGCGCGGCGATGTCCGCGTCTCGCTGGTCGATGAGCCGGGCGCGGTGTTCGGCGAGATCGCTGCCCTGCTCGGGCGGCCGCACAGCGCCACCGTGCGCGCCATAGAGCCGGTGACGGTGCACCGCATCGAGGATGCCGAGAGTTTCCTGCAGCTGCGGCCGGACATCGTGTTCCACGTCGCCCGCATCCTCGCCAGCCGGCTGATCGACGCCACCACCTATCTCGCCGATCTCAAGCACCAGTTCGCCGATCGCAACGACCACCTCGGTATGGTCGACGAAGTCCTGGAGGCGCTGGTCAATCAGCAACTACCGGCGCAGACTGCTGCGCCGATCGCCGCCGATGGTAAGCGCGACCCGCGGCTCTAGGGCACTTCAGGCAGGCACCGGGGCCCGCGGCAGCCAGGCCGGCCAGTCGAGCATTTCCTCGGGAACGCCGCCATTGCCCCAGTCGAGCGTTCCCGCCCCTTCGAACGAGAACCAGGCTGCCTGCTTCAGTTCCGTATCGACGATGATGTGAGTCGGCACCTCGCCCACTTGCCTGCCCGGATTGAAGACCCAGGTCTGGCTGAGCCGCGAGGCCCAGGAACCGCCGCGTGCAAACGGCGCTTCGTGCACATGGCCGCTGAACACCAGTTGCGGCTGGTACTGCGCGATCCAGCCGGCGAGTTCCACGTCGCCGTAATGTCGCGAGCCAGACCAGCTCACCGGCTGCTCCGCTGGCGGCGCGTGGTAGACCCAGAACCAGTTGCGCTCACGCGTCTCTGCCGCTTCGGCCAGTTGCCGGCCGATGGCCTGCCTCGCGATATCGCCGTCCCACCATGGGCAGACGGTGATGCTGACCTCGCCGATGGTGAACGTCTCGTTGTCCGCATGGGCGCCTGGGCCTCGCGCATAGGGCACCCAGCGCGCATAGCGCTCGCCGGTCGAATAGGCGTGGTTGAGATCGTGATTGCCCGAGCAGACCACCAGCGGCACGATGGCGCGCAGCCGCTCGAGGTATTTCAGCACCACCACCATTTGCGCGCTGGTGGTGACGAACGAGTTGCCGTCCAGCAAGTCCCCCGCAATGATCAACAAGTCATAACGGTTGGCAACCGAGATGAGCCAATCGAACTGCGGCAGGTTGTAGTGTAGATCGGCGACAGCGAGGATGCGCATGGCGCCCTCCCCCGGTCGTCAGCGGCTGAGATACTTCCGCGCCATTGTCGCGGTGTCCAGTGCAAACCGCTCGGCGTGCGACCTGGCGAGGTCGGTTTCACCGTGCGAGCCGATCCAGGCGAGCAGCGCCATGCGCCGGAGCAGGATCAGCGTATCGATCATCCTGAGATCTTCCGGCTTCAGCGGCCTGATTTCCATATAGGCGCCGAGCCAAGAGCGGATCAGCGCCGGCACCTGTGGCGAAGTCTCGATGAACGACAGGCTGGCCGCGAGGTCGTAGAGGAACCAGCCGAAGCCGGAATCGTCGAAATCGAGCAGTACCGTTTGCTCGCCGTCGACGAGGAGGTTGGCGAGCCGCATATCGGCATGGATCAAGCCGAAGCGATCGATATCGGTGCCATAGGCCCTCAGGTCAGCCCGGAGCGCGGCATCGAGCTCAAGCAGCGTCGCCAGCGTGTCGCCTTCGACGTGCGGCGCCTTGCGCCAGTCGCCCCAGAGCCCGGAGGCCTCGAGGATGCCCACGGCATCCCAGATCGGCCGGACGAATTTCTCCGGCTGCTGCCAACTCGCGATGTGGTTGTGGAGCGTCGCGGCGTAGCGTCCGAGCGTAGCAAACAGCGGCGCGAGGTCGGCGTCGGGTTGCGGCTCCGTGCCACGCTCGAAGGCGAACAGCGCGGCGAAGCGGTCGGGCGCCACTTCCTGCACGATTTCGCCATCCGCCCCAGGGATCGGCCGTGGCACCGGGATCTCGGTATCGTCGGTGATCGCCTCGAGCCAGGCGAGTTCGCTGCCGATCGCCGTCTTCGACTGGTAACGCGGCCGGTGCAGCCGCAGCACATGGCGCGAGCCATTGGCGCCGTCGATGCGGAACGTGTGATTCTCGGAGAGGTTGATCAAAACCGGCGTGCCGCCCGTGGCGACCGGCCAACGCTCGAGGCTGCCGGCAACCAGCGACAGTTCCTCCGGGAGCGGATCGCTGGGGGCAATATCCAATCCGCTATCCTCTAGGCTTGGAAGAAATGGTCGGAGTGGCCGGATTTGAACCGACGACCCTTTGTCCCCCAGACAAATGCGCTACCAGGCTGCGCTACACCCCGACTGGAGCGGAGGCCTACAGAAACCAGCCTTTCGAGGCAAGAGGCATTTTTGCGGCAATGCGATAGAAGCGGTGGTGGTCGCCACAGGGCGTTGGGCATCTCCCGGCGATCCGCGACTTCTCATCCTGCGCCAGCTGACGTTCGTCACGTAGATTCGCCGCCGCCCAGATTCGCACTCGGCACCACGACGCCAGAGGCTCAGTTGGCGTTTCCGACCGGTTCAGGTCGTGGCCACCACCGGGCGCGGTGAGGTTGGCCCACGCAGAGTCCTCAACAACGGCCGCTCCAGATAGGCGAAGCTCAGCAAAGCGGTCGCCCAGCACAGTCCGAGCAGAATGACGCCCGCTGCATACCATGGCAACTGCCTCAGCACCGGAGCGGCAACGAGCAGCACGATCGGATGGATCAGGTAGAGCGAGTACGACGCGTCACCCAAGCGCCGGATGTCACGGAAAGCAGGAAGCCGGAAAACCGGCTCTGCCACAACGGCAACTGCCAGCAAGACGGCAGCCGGCACACCGAGTGCCAGGGACCTCGGCAGATCAGCAGAGACGCCCGCATAGATGGCGCTCGCGGCAGCAACCGCGCCCGCGATGAGAGCGATCGGCACCGGTATCTTGCGCACCAAGGGTAGCGCAGCGCCCACAGCCATGCCCATCACGAATTCCAGCAGCATTGGGGTCGTGTAAAAGAACAAAACCGACTCTTCGGCGGGGTCAAAGATGACCCGGACGGCAACCGCGCCGCAGAACAGTGCCGTGATCGTGCCGATCTGGGCCAGCATCGGCAGCCACATCGTGGCAGCGAACACTGCGTAGAACGCGAGCTCGAGGTTGAGGGTCCAGCCCACTGCCAACAGCGGCTGAGTCAGTTTCTCGGTGGTATCGTAGTATGGCACGAACAGAAGACTCTGAACGATCTCGCCCCAGTTGGCATGCCTTAGCCCGCCGAAGGTCCAGACCAGCAACAACAGCGCCGTCACTATCCAGTACATCGGCACGACGCGAAGCAATCGCCCCTTCACGAAACCCAATGCATCCGACCGCTTGTCCATGGTCGACATGACCATGACGAAGCCGCTGATGACAAAGAACAGGTCCACGCCGCCGAACAAGATCGGCAAGTGCAGATCGAAGCCCAGGGCACTCGGCAGGTGGAATACGACCACCATCACAGCCGCGACGCCGCGCAAGGTCTGCACTGATGCGAAGTACTTACTGTTTTCCATGCCGCGAATGAGACGATGTACGGCATCGGCGTCAATGGCCGGTCAACCTCATAGTTACCGCGTCCGCGGCCGCAGCTCCCGCTCCAGCGCCCCAGTCGTCAGCGCAAGGTACTGTCCGCGTTGGCGTCCCGTGGAGTACCGATCTGCATCAACCGATCGTCAATGCCGGCGGCAGTGTTGGGAAGTATCCCCAACATCGGCGCGATGCGCTGGATGATTTGTCCGCTGACCACGGCGACGTTCCAGCCGGCCTCGCGGGTCGAACGGGCGTTCTCGGCCTGGGCCTCGTCGAGCATGACCAGCATGGCGTAGCGCGGCTCCTCCATCGGGAAGGCCGAGGTGAAGACGGTGACGTTCTTGGTCTTGGAGTAGCGGCCGTTGATCGTCTTCTCCGCCGTGCCGGTCTTGCCGCCGGTGCGATAGCCGGTTGCCTCGGCGTCCATGTTGCGGCCGGAGCCGAGCAGCGCGTTCATACGGAACAGGTAGCGCATCTTCTCGCTGGTCGCTTCGCTGACGATCGGACGCGCCAGTTGCTCCGCCTCCGCCTCGCTGCGGCGAAACAGCGTCGGCGGCACCAGCCTGCCCTTGTTCATCAGCGCCGCAACCGCCGTGAGCATGTGCATGGGAGTCGCGGCGAAGCCGTAGCCATAGGAGGCGGTCGCGGCGCCCACATCTGAGAAGGCGTCGGGCACCCGCGGGGCGGCGCGCTCCGGCAGCTCGATCGCCGAACGCTGGTCGAAGCCGGCGGCAGTGAGGAACGCTCTGAGCCGGTCCTTACCCATCCGCTCCATGATGCGAATGGTGCCGATATTGTCGGAGTAGCGGAACACATCCGACACCGACATGATCTCGTGCCGGCCGTGATCGAGCAGGAAGCGGCCGAAACGGACCCCTTCCCGCGCGTCGATCATGTCGTCGATGGCGACGGCGCCGCTGTCGAGGGCGGCGGCGATGGTGATGGTCTTGAAGGTCGACCCCAGCTCGAACGTGCCGTTGGTGATGCGGTTGAAGCTGTCGGGCTGCAACGCCGTCGCCGGCTCGTTGGGATCGAAATCCGGCAGCGAGACCATGGCGATGACCTCGCCCGTCCGGATGTCGACAATCGCCCCGGCAGCGGCGATGGCACGGAAACGGGCGAGCGCGGCGAGCAGTTCGCTGCGCATCACATACTGCACGCGGCTGTCGACCGACAGCACCCGGGGTTCGAGCTCGGCACCGCGTGCCAACCCCACCTCCTGCAACACGGCCAGATCATCGCGATCGATCGCCAGTTCCGTCCCGGCGATGCCCTGATTGTCGATGTTGACGCTGCCGATGAGGTGGGCGAGTTCCGGCCCAGCCGGGTAGAAGCGCTTGCTTTCCTCGATGAAGTCGATACCCGGCAGGCCGAGCGCCATCACCGCGTCCTCGATGGCTGGAGTGAGCTCTCGCTTGATCCAGACAAAGCCCTTGTCGCCGGTCAGGCGCTCGCGCAGCCAGTTCTGGTCGAGATCGGGCAACACTGTGCGCAGCTGTGCGGCAGTGTTCGCAACATCGACAATGCGGCGCGGCTCGGCGTAGAGCGAGGGCACGCGGATATCGATGGCAATGGCGATGCCGTTGCGATCGACGATCGGCGGGCGCGATGCCTGGATGACGTCCCGCGTCACGCCTTCGATGGCATCGTCGAGCTTGGTCTGCCCCAGTTGCACCAGCCGGCCGCCAATCAGCAGAAAACCGAGGAGCAACAACGCAGCGACGATGGCGATCCGACCGCGGGTGATCCGGTTATGGATCCGCGCCGTGCCGGGCACGATGATCTCAGGGTGGCTTTGGGCAGGACGCAAGGCTCCGGCCCCGTCGAGATGGTCGGCGGTGGTCATGGTGGGATCAGCGATGAGAGGTCGTTACAGGGCGCTGAGGTTCACCACCCGGGGCCGCCGATCAATGGCATTTGAGCCAACGGCTTAACGAGTCGTTAGCGACGCACAGGTCAGCGGGGATAGCCACCCTATCGCCGTCCTGCCTCCACAATCTCGACCACTTCGGCGGTCTCGACCTGCATGCCAAAGCGGCTGTCATAGACGTGGTGCATGGCGTCGTGAGTAGAGTCGGCGGACGAGCAGATGGCGTCGGTAGCGATGATGACGCGGTAGCCGAGGTCGATGGCGCCGATGACGGCGGCCATGACGCACACTTCGGTCTCCGCCCCCGAGATCACCACCGTGTCGACGCCGGCTGCCAGCAGCTCGGCATGTAGCTTACTGCCAAGCCAGGGACTGTAGATCGGCTTGTCGTGGACATGGGCCGGCGGCACGTGCAGCGCCAGCGCCGGGATCAGTTCAAGCATGGCGGGGTCGAGCTGCTCACGGGTCATCGAGGCCCAGCGCCGATAGTAGCGATGCCAGGTGCCACCAACCTCGTCAGCCGAGCGTGGCGGGATGAATCGCGTGAACACCGTGCGCTCCGGTCCCATCTCAACCAGCCGGACCACCTGAGGCAGCACCCGCTCCATCCACGGCGCGTGCCACTCGGTGCGCTCAGCAAACATGCGTTGCATGTCGATACACAGGTGCACCCAGTTGCTGCCGAGCGGGCCGAAATGCAGGCCGGGAGGTGCAATGAGGTCGGTCGGATCGGTCATCCAACAGCAACTGCCGGAACGGCCGACGGTTCCGCGGCGCGCTATTCCGCGGCCAGATCGACCAGTTTCGCCTCGGTCACCCGGGCGGCATCGACGGGGCTCAGGCCAACCAGCAGTCCGCGCTGGCCACCGTTGATCAGAACTTCGTCGAACAGCTCAACGGTCTCGTCGATGGCGGTCGGAACCCGCTTGCGCTGACCGAATGGGCTGATGCCGCCAACCTTGAAGCCGGTGAGGCGTTCGGCGTCCGACGGCTTCATCATGTTGGCGGATTTGCCACCGAACGCCGCGGCGAGTTTTTTCATGCTCACTTCGGAATCGGATGGCACCACGACGCAGACCGGCTTGCCGTCGACCTCGGCCATCAGGGTCTTGAACACCTGCTCGGGCGCCTTGCCGAGCGCCTCGGCCGCCTGCAACCCGATGCGCGGCGCATCGGGGTCGTAGTCGTAGGGGAAGTAGGTGAAGCCGATGCCGGCCTTGGTCAGGGCGAGCGTTGCCGCGGTGGTCTTGGACATGAAGCAGTGTTACGGCGGCGTATCGCCGCCGTCCAGCTTCGGGGCCAAAGCCCGGTCTACGCGTCGCAACTAGAAGCGATAGTTCACGCCAACGGTGAATGCGTGGATGGCCATCTCGGCGTCGTAGGCGGTCGCATAGGGTGCGAACTTGCGGGGCGAGTTGCCCAGGTTGACGAAGTCATATTCGCCGCGGATCGACCAGTTGTCGTCGATCGCATACTCGGCGCCGATGCCGAACACCGCGCCAAAACGGCTGCCGCCGAGCGAGTCGGTACCAGTATCGTCTTCGAAGAAGGCGTCGAAGGTCGCCACCGCAACGCCGAGCTTGCCGTAGACGAACCAGTTGCCGGAGGCGTAGCCGAGGCGCGGCGCGAAAGTCGCGAGCCAGTTGAAGTCGGTGCCCTCGTACTGGTCGCCCCATACGCCCCCCGCTTCATCGACCAGCGCGGTGCCGCTCATGTTGGTCCAGGACAACGTGGCTTCGACGCCGAGCAGCAGGCTGTTGCCGATGTCGGCGTTGTAGCCGGCCTGGACGCCAAGCAAACCGCCAGGTGCGCTGTGGTCGGCGACATCGTTGGCCGTCTCGAAATCGACGACTCCAGCACCGCCGCCGCCATGCACGCCGGCATAAAAGCCGCTCCAGTCGAGTGGCTGCGCCAGCGCCGGCGCGGACGACAGCAACAACAGAGACACAGTCAGACCCAGACGCATTTGAGACCCCCGATTGATGATGCAGGGAGCCTAGCAAGCGTCGCAAAGCCCACGCATCCAGGCGTCTCGGGGCGACCACTGTCATTTCATGGCAGCACGGGGCATCGTGGGACTCGCCCGCCGTTCGGTCGCTGCAGGCGGTCTCTGCTGCATGGACGAGGCGGCCAGCGCAGGATGGCGTTTCGCCCGAGTCGCGCTCCCGCTCCACGGTCTTGTCCTGGGGTGAGATCAGACCGGAACAGCCAGCCATCTCTCGCCTTCGCGGGGACAGGCCTTCTGCTGATCTCGTTTAGGAGAGCTTGACCGGCTGCCGGGTCTGCTTTCGCTCGCGCTGCGGTTCTTCGAGCAGCGCCCGGACTTCGGCGGCGGTCTCCGACAGCGCGTTGGCGTCGGTCGCCCAGGTGCTGAAGCGATCGAGCAGATTGGCGAAGACGATCAGTTCCGATTCCTGCCACTGCCCCAGCGCACTGGCGAACAGCCCCATCTTGCTCTGGCGGATGGCGTCGACGAAGCGCCGCCCCTTCGGCGTCAGTTCGAGGCAGATGCGGCGGGCATCCTGTTGGGAGGCGACACGGCGGGCAAAGCCGCGATCGACGACATCAGCCGAGACGCGGCTGGCGCGGGAGGGGTCGATGCCGAGGCGCTCGGCGATCAGCCCTACCGTCACCTCCTCCGCGTCGCCCTCGGCCCGCAGGCCAATGGCGCTGATCACGTCCATGTGGGCGACCTCGAGATCCGGCGCGATCTGCGCCAGCACCACGCGCCCAAACTCGCGACGCATGATGTTGCGGCGGATGCGCGCCATCACTCCGTCAATGGCGGCCACTGCCTTGGCGGCTTCCTCGCTCAGCCCGCGGCCACGCGCGAGCGCCACCAGTTCCTGGTCACCGATGGTGGTGCAGGCCAGCGCCGGCAACGGCATATCGTCTCGATCCTTCATGGTACCGCGCCTAGCAGATTCATGTGCCGAGGTCAATTGCATGCTGTTGTCATATAATTGCTGTTGACACACATGTGAGGCAGGCACATAACCCCGCTCCAATTCGGAGGTCGCTTGATGAGCGTAGATACCAACCCCATTTCCGGCGCCGCGCCGGTCGCCGAGGCGCCATCGCGCCCCGACCGCGCCACGCTGCTCGTCTATTTCGGCGCGCTGATCGCAATGTTCATGGCGACGCTCGACATGCAGATCGTCGTCACCGCACTCCCCACCATTGCCGGCGAGCTGGGTAACCTGCATCTGTTCGGGTGGGTGGGCTCGGCCTACCTGCTCTCTACCGCCGCGGTCGCCCCGTTCTACGGCAAGCTCGGCGACATGTACGGCCGCAAGAATGTGGTGATGACGGCGATCGTATTGTTCCTCATCGGCTCGGCCGCCTGCGGGCTCGCCTGGTCTATGGAATCGCTGATCGCGGCCCGCGTGCTACAGGGCATCGGCGGTGGCGGGCTCATGGTGTCGGCCTTCGCGATGATCGGCGAGCTGTTCGGGCCGCGCGATCGCGCCAAGTACCAGGGCTACTCTTCCGCCGTGTTCGCGCTGAGCTCGATCCTCGGGCCGGTCGCCGGCGGCTACATCACCGATTTCTTCGGCTGGCGCTGGGTGTTCCTGGTCAACCTGCCGGTCGGCATCGTGGTGCTGGCGATCATCGCCGTGGCGATGAAGTCGAAGTTCACCGAGAAGAAGCACAGGGTCGATTATCTCGGCGGCGCGCTGCTGGCCGCCGCCACCACGGCGATCGTCTATTGGGGCGACCACGTGCTCGACCCCACCGGTGCAGATTTCCTCACCTTTGCGTTGCCGGTGATCGGTATCGGCGCTGCGCTGTGGTTCGTCGTGGTCGAGCGCCGCGCCGAGGAGCCGATCGTACCGCTCAGGCTGTTTGGCAACCACACGATCTCGATCGTCACCATCGTGTCGCTGATCGCCGGCACGGTGACGCTGGGGATGTTCTTCTACTTCGCGCTCTACTTCCAGACCATCACCGGGCTTGGACCGGCCGAGGTCGGCTTCCTGTTCCTCCCCGCCTCGATCACCTCGATGATCATCTCGATGGTGTCGGGCCGGGTCATTGCAGCGACCGGCCGCTATAAGTGGATGCCGGTGGCGGCGATGGCGGTGGGCGCGGCGCTGATGATCGCCTTCACCTTCGTCGATGCGCATACGCCGCTGTGGCTGCTCACCATCATGATGTCGGTGTTCGGCATTTCGATGGGCCTGCAGTTCCAGGTACTGATGGTCGCCGTGCAGGCGGCCGCGCCGCTGCAGGATATCGGTGCAGCAACCGGGCTCGTGACGCAGGCCCGCACCATCGGCGCATCGCTCGGGCTCGCCATCAATGGCGCGGTGATGACCTTTGCGCTGACCCAGCAGCAGGCCGCCCTGCCCACCGACGTCGCGGCGCAACTGCCGGAAGGCCTTACCGGCCTCAGCCCGCATGTCGCGTCAGGCTTGCCGGACGTGGCGCGCGAGGTCGTGCTCAGCCACTACAGCGCCGGTGTCAACGCGATGTTCCTGTTCGTCGCGGCGCTCTACGTGCTGGCGATGGTCTTCACCATCATGCTCAAGGACGTCCAGATCCCGAAGCGAGGCTGATCGCAACGGTGCACACGCCTAAGCAACAGAGGGGCCGCAAGGCCCCTCTTTCGCATCCAGCGCCAAGCCCGTGGCTCAGAACGGGTCCTCGCGCTCGAGCACCGCGGCCTGCAGGAACTCCAACAGCTGCGCGTTGGAGAACGGCTTGGCGAGGATCGGGCGATGGCGGTGCCGCTCAGCGATGACCTCGGGGCCAGCCGCGGTCGCAAAAAAGAACGGCACCTGGCGGTGTGCAAGCTCATCGGCAAGGTTGAAGCTGTTATCCTGGCCGACCTTCACGTCGAGGATGGCGCAATGTACAGCCCGCTGGCGGACCAGCGCCTCAGCATCGACGGCGTTGCCACAGGCGATTACCTCGGTAGCGCCTAAGTCGAGCAGGAAGTCCTCGATCATTACGGAAACCAGCGCCTCGTCCTCGACGAGGAGCACAGTTCCGATACCAAATCCGTCGGCCTGGGGGGTAACGAGCATGCGCGCTCTCCTTCCCCAATACCGTGCACTTCACGACCCACAACGTCGAGGATAAAGGGAGTTAGGCTGTTGCGCCCAAGTAGCGCTTGGCCGGTAAGTAGCGGCTTGGGCGCAAGTAGCGAAATGAGTAGCCTTTTGGCAGGCAACCATTTTGCGTGCAATGAGTTGAATGAGTAAGAGAGAGTACCCGGCTTCACATGGCTGAGAAGACCTACAAGGGCAACGACCTGCAGCGCGGCGAAAGGCTCCAGATCATGCTGGAGGCCGACGAATTGCGTGCGCTCGACGACTTCCGCTTCGCCAACCGCATGCCTAGCCGGGCGGCGGCGGTGCGCGAACTGCTGCGCCGCGGCCTCGGCGTAACAGGCAAGGTTTCCGATGGTGGCGAAGGCAGCTCACAGTCCTACGGCGTGCTGGAGCCAAGGCCCGGCGAAGAACCGAAGGCGTAAGCCTTCCAGTTGAGCAGCCTAGCGACGCGACGGGTGCGATCAGCGGCTCCGTCGGCCAGACGCAACGCAGATGGCGCGGCAGTTCCTCACGTTCAACGCCGGCCACCATCCCCCTCAGGCTCGCTGATGTGCGGTGCCCGGCTGGCGAAAAGCGAAAGGGCCCCAGGGGGGCCCTTTCTGATCTTCGTTTTGCGAAGCCTCAGTCGAGCGCTTCACCCCATGACGCCGCGCGATACGGCAGGGCCGAGGTCGCCAGCGGGTTCAATGCGGTGGCGGCCGTATTGCCGTCGCCGAACGGGATCGACAGACCAACCTTGAAGGTATGCGTGTAGCCGTCGTCCTCGGTGTTCGCCTGATAGTGGGCGAACTCATAGCCCGCGGTGAGGAAAGCGTCGAAATCGGTCGGCAGCGCAAAAGCAGCCTTCACGCCCGCAGCGAGGAAGGTGCCATCGTTGTCTTCGTCCTCGAAGTTCTGGCTGGTGCCGGCCGACAGATCGGCCATGACAGCAAGATCGTCGCTGAGGGCGTAGAGCGCGCCGACGCGAACGAAGGGACCAGTGAAGCCGCTATCTTCCTCGTCAACCCGGATGTTGCCGTAGCCCAGCTGACCGAACAGGCTCAGCCCGCCCAGGTCTGCAATGCCCTCGACGCCGACGGTATAGCCCGCCTTCGCCTTGTCGTTGTAGTCGGGAGCAAAGCCGACGGAACCGAAGGCACCGATAGAACCGGAGCCTGTGTTGAAGCCAAGATGGCCACCAACGACACCGACATAAGTCGGCGCTTCGTTCTCAAGGTCGCCAAAGCTGTTCGCTTCGACGTAGCCATCGATGCCCCAGACGAGACTGTCGCTCATTCCCCAAATGGCGGCTGCGGCATAGCCTCCGGCAGCGCCACCGGCGAAGTCGTCGTCCGTCTGATCGACGTAGGTGCCGAGGGCACCGACCTCGAGAACACCCCGGATACCCGACGCTGCTACGGCCGGCTCAGCCGGAGCGTCAACGATCAGATCTGCTGCATTGGCGACGCCGGCGGCGGCCAACAGAGCAACTAGTGAGATTGCATACTTCATAGTGTGACAGTCACCTATCTGGCCCACGCAAGCGGATCGCCGCGCGGTTACGCCCCCCGACGCCATGCATCACGCCGCAGCAGCCGCCGCAAGGGCGACACCAGGTAAGTTTATGAAATCACGGTAGAAAGTTGCTATCCGGCAACAGCAATAGTTCAGCCCTCGCGGGCGCGCTCCAGCAAGCGCTTGCAGTCGAGCAATTCGCGCAACACGTCGGACAGCTTGTCGCGGTCGGCGGAGGTCAAGCCGGCCGGTTTCGGCTTGAAGCTCGGGAGCTTCAGGCGGGACGGCGCCGGCGGAGCGTCCGTCATGTCATCTTCGGGGATCACTGCCGATTCCGAAGTGAAGTCGTCTTCGGGCTCGCTGTCGGCCGGCAGGCGTTCCAGCGCCTCGATCGGGCGGCCCTCGCCAATGCCGATGACATAACGAATGCCCTGATCCTTCAGGATGCGCTGCACGCCCTTGATGGTGAAGCCCTGATCGTAGAGCAGGTGCCGGATGCCTTTGAGCAGCAGCACGTCTTCAGGCCGGTAATAGCGCCGACCGCCGCCGCGCTTCAGCGGCTTGATGGTAGAGAAGCGTGTTTCCCAAAAGCGCAGCACGTGCTGCGGCAGGTCCAGCTCGTCGGCTGCCTCGGAAATGGTGCGAAACGCGTCTGGAGACTTGTCCAAAAGGACTCACCCGCCCGGAAAGAGTCTTATTTTCCAGACCGGACCATAGATTTGTTGATCTTGGATTTCAACACGTTGCTGGGTTTGAACACCAG
>JAESFN010000693.1_pt1 | contig 24189 bp, 26 predicted proteins | sample 9269411 | NCBI WGS metagenome assembly JAESFN01 (sample SAMN14505399, study PRJNA617100) | algae metagenome | isolation source: Iphinoe sp. HA4291-MV1 and co-occurring heterotrophs from trail next to... | place: USA: Maunawili Falls, Hawaii | collected 2009-07-25
AAAACGACTGAGGCGATCCCAGTGGCAGAGCCGAATCGTTGGCAGGAGGACCGAGGCCGGGAGCGCGGCCTCGAGCCACTCGGCGTCATCGACATCGGCTCCAACTCCGTACGTCTCGTGATCTATGAGGGCGCCGTGCGTGCGCCCACGCCGTTGTTCAACGAAAAGGTCCTGTGCGGGCTCGGCCGATCGGTGGCCACGACGGGAAAGCTCGGCAAGGAAAGTGTCGAGCGCACTCTTCAGGCGCTGGCGCGGTTTCGGGCGATTGCTCACGTGCTCCGCGTCAAGAACATTCGCGCCATCGCCACGGCGGCCGTTCGGGATGCCTCCGATGGGCGGGACTTCCTCGAGCGGGGATCGCGGGCCTGCGGCGTCAAGATCGAAGTGGTGTCCGGCGAGCGTGAGGCCGAGCTCGCTGCGCAGGGCATCCTAATGGGATTCGGCGAAACCGACGGCATTGCCGGCGATCTGGGCGGTGGCAGCCTCGAGCTGGTCGACATCGCAGGAGCCAGGATGAGGCAGGCGGCGACGCTGCCTCTGGGCGGATTGCGTTTGATCGACGTGTCCGGGAACCGCGTGGATCGCGCCCTCGATTTCGTAGACGAGCGCATCGCCCAGGCAAGCTGGCTCAGTGGCGGCCGAGGCCGGACGTTCTACGCTGTGGGCGGAACCTGGCGCGCCCTCGCCAAGCTTCACATGGAGCAGCAGAACTATCCGCTGCGGGTCATGCATGGTTACGAATTGCAGACGCGCGACGCCCTCGAGTTCTGCGATCAATTGCGTCGCGGCAAGAAAATCAAGGGGCTCGACAAGGTGGCGCGTTCACGGCGCGAGGTGCTTCCGTATGGCGCGCTGGCCATGGAGCGCTTGCTCAAGCGCCTGGAGCCCAGTCGCGTGGTGTTCTCCGTTTTCGGGATCCGTGAGGGGTTGCTGTTCAGCCTGCTTTCCGATCACGAGCGGCACAAGGATCCGCTTTTGAGCTTTTGCGAGGAGATGGCCAATCTTCAGGCGCGCTCGCCCGAGCACGCCCGTGAGCTGTGCGGGTGGACCGACGCGATCTTCTCGGAGCCCGGTCCGCGCGAGACGGACGCCGAGAAGCGTCTGCGCCATGCGGCCTGCCTCCTATCGGATGTCGGCTGGCGTGCCCATCCCGACTATCGGGGTGAGCAGAGTTTGAACGTCGTCGCCCACGCGGGACTGATCGGGATCGATCATCCCGGCCGCATTTTTCTCGCCATGTCGATCTATTTTCGCCACGCTGGCTCCGATGCCGGTGACACCGACGAGCTGTCGCAGCGCTTGCGCAAGTTCATCGACAAGCGATCGCTGAAGCGGGCTCGGATTGTCGGGGCTGCCGTCAGAACGGCCCATATGCTGTCCGTTGGCATGCCGGGCATCATCGATGAGACGCCGCTGCGCTATGACCGCAATCGACTGGTGCTCACCATTCCTCAGCCCTACACCGCTCTCGACGGCGAGCGCCTGCGCCGCAGATTTGCCGTATTGGCGCAACTTCTGGATCGCGAGCCGGAAATACGTCTTGGCCGCTGACGCCCACGGACGCAAAAACCGCCATCTGTGCGGCGCCCGTGACGGGTTCCGGTCATCGACCGACTCTGTGATATAAACCCGTCCACGACGGAGTTGAGTGCAAGGTTTTCACTGCGATGGCCGACGACCCCTATGCGACCCTCGGCGTTCCGAGCGGCGCGACCGAGGACGACATTCGTCGAGCCTTTCGCAAGCTCGCCAAGGCGCTCCATCCCGACCTCCATCCTGGGGACAAGGCAGCCGCCGAGCGGTTCAAGAAGGTTTCGGCCGCCTACGACCTGTTGAGCGATCCGGTGAAGCGCCAGCGTTACGATCGCGGCGAGATCGACGAGGCCGGCGAGCCGCGCCATGCCTACCAGCGCTACGGCGCGGGCGACCCCTTTGCGGGCCGTGCGCGAGCCGGTGCAGCAGGCGGCGGCGCTGATGAATTCGCGTTCAGTGATATCTTTTCGGACCTGTTCGGAGCGACCCGCGGCGGACGGGGGCCGCGCAGCGGATTTCCGGCCCGCGGCGCCGACGTCCGCTATACCCTGGAGGTCGACTTCCTTGAGGCCGTAACCGGCGCGCGCAAGCGCGTCACGATGCCGGAAGGGGGGATGTTGGATCTCAACGTCCCAGAAGGCGTATCGGACGGTCAGGTTCTGCGCCTCAAGGGGAAGGGCGGACCGGGCGCCCGCGGCGGGGATCCAGGCGACGCGTTGGTCGAGATCAAGGTGCGGTCGCACCCGCACTTCACGCGGACCGGAGATGACATCGCGCAGACCTTGCCCATCTCCATCGACGAAGCGGTTCTCGGCGGCAAGGTCGAGATCGCGACTGCGACCGGACGTGTGCAACTCACCATCCCCAAGGGCACGAGCAGCGGCCGGGTCTTTCGCCTGCGCGGCAAGGGCGTCAAGAACCTCACGACCGGGGCGACAGGCGACCTGTTGGTCACCGTCGCGATTCTCCTGCCTGAGCCGATCGATGACTCGCTGGCCTACTTCATATCGGAGTGGCGCCAGAAGAACGGCTACGACCCGCGCAAGCGCGGGTGATGTGGGCTTCAATCGTTCTCACGGGTGCGTGAGCGAGCCTCCTGTAACGGCTCGAGCGCCATAAATTCGTAAGTACACCGAGGGCGGTGTCGCCCGGCGGACGGGCAATGGATGGCCGAGGTCGGCCGGCGAAGGAGACAGCGGATGAACTACGTGATTTGCGCGGTCTTGGTGATGGCCCTGGCTTTGGCCGTCCTGAACGCGGTGCGCACCGAGAACCCTGCCGTCTCCGCCAGTGTCGCCATAGCGGCGCGTTGACAAGCCCTAGTCGCCGGCCCCCGATAGGGGCACCAGGCAAGCCCCGATCGCCATTCGCGTTACGTAGCGGCTTGCGACCCGGCTCCAGCAGGGACCGAAATCACGCCGCCCTTACCGATCGTCAAGGCCAGATCACCGCGCTTGAGCTTTAGCGCATCGTTGCCGAAGAGCTCGCGGCGCCAGCCCCGCACTGCAGCCACATCGGGATCAGCCGAGAGGGCGATTTTTTCGAGATCGTCGGTATCGGCAATGAGCTTGGGCGCGACCCCGTGCCGGGCGGCGCAGGCTTTGAGTAGCACCCGTAACAGGTCGACGAGGGCCATCGCCTCGGGGGTTAGGGCTTGATTGGCCTCGAGTGCGGGCAACTCCTTCGGGTTGCGTGCCAATCCGCGTTTCACTGCATCGATGATGTCCCGCGCGCGCGCCGATCGCGCGAAGCCTTCGCTGAGCGTGCGCAATTGGCCGAGCCGGGCAACATCGGTTGGGGCTTGGTTGGCGATATCGTAGAGCGCTTCGTCGCGAAGGATACGCTGGCGCGGGACGTTCTGGGATTGCGCTTGCCGTTCGCGCCAGGCTGCGAGCTCGATGAGCACGGCGAGCGCCTTGCGCCCCTTGACCCTCAGCTTGAGACGCCGCCAGGCCTCCTCCGGATGGGCCTCGTAGGTTTTGGGGCTCGTGAGCTCGCTCATTTCCTCGTCGAGCCAGCTCGCACGACCGGACGCCTTGAGCTCCCCTTCGAGATATCGATAGATGTCGCGCAGATAGGTCACGTCAGCCATCGCATACGTGAGCTGCTTTTCGGTTAGCGGGCGGCGGCTCCAATCGGTGAAGCGAGAGGACTTGTCGATGTCGGCGTTGACGACCTTCTTGACCAGGTTCACGTAGCTCACCGACTCGCCGAAACCACACACCATGGCGGCGACCTGCGTGTCGAAGATCGGATGCGGGATGAGCCCCGCCTGCGAATAGACGATCTCCACATCCTGACGCGCCGCGTGGAAGACCTTGAGCACCTGCTCATTGGCCATCAGGCTGTAGAACGCCTGAAGATCAATGCCGGGCGCGAGCGGATCGACGATGACCTCGTCCTCCGGCCCGGCCATCTGGATGAGGCACAGCACGGGCCAGAATGTCTGCTCGCGGATGAACTCGGTATCGATCGCGAGAAAGGGATGCCGCGCAAGGCGCTGGCAGATGGATTCGAGGGCTTCTGTTGTCGTCACGACATGCATAGGAACCCGCATATAGCGTCTCGCACCCGCTTTGTCGCCACTCCTTTGCCACGGTCCGCGACAATCCGCCGATTAACACTGCCCTGGTGATGCGGGACCGCGTCCGCTCCTGCACCCCGCAGCGCGAAGTCACGGCCAGCCGCAACCCTTGACACTGCCGTGTCTCCATGCGCTTTTCCGCGCTCGAATGGCCGGTGTGGCCCACTGGCCCACCGCCTGTCAGGACAGCGAGCGGGCTCGATTTGGCATGGCCGACGCGAACGACAAAACACCTGGACCGGGCTTGCCTGCGGACGGCGCACGGAAGTTGCACCGTTATCGCTCCCACACGTGTGGAGCGTTGCGCGCAAGCAATGTCGGCGCCGAGGCGCGGCTGTCCGGCTGGGTCCATCGCGTCCGCGATCACGGCGGGCTGCTATTCATCGACCTGCGGGATCACTACGGCCTGACGCAGGTGGTGGCCGATCCCGACAGCCCGGCATTCAAGGTTGCCGAAACCGTTCGCTCCGAATGGGTGATCCGGGTTGACGGCCATGTGCGTAGGCGCCCCGAGGGGACGATCAATCCCGACTTGCCGACCGGCGAGATCGAGCTGTTCGCCGGCGAGATCGAGGTACTCTCCGCCGCCAAGGAGCTGCCGGTGCCCGTCTTCGGCGAGCCGGACTACCCCGAGGACCTGCGGCTGCAGTACCGTTTCCTCGATTTGCGGCGCGAGACCCTCCACCGCAACATCATGCGCCGCCTCGCCGTCATCGCCTCGATCCGCCGTCGCATGCACGAGGCCGGCTTCAATGAGTTCGCGACGCCTATCCTCACCGCATCCTCGCCGGAGGGCGCGCGCGATTTCCTCGTGCCCTCGCGCATTCATGCCGGCAAGTTCTATGCCCTGCCGCAGGCGCCCCAGCAGTACAAGCAACTGCTGATGGTGTCGGGCTTCGATCGCTATTTCCAGATCGCGCCCTGCTTCCGCGACGAGGATCCGCGCGCCGACCGCCTGCCGGGCGAGTTTTACCAGCTCGACGTCGAGATGAGCTTCGTCGAGCAGGAGGACGTGTTCTCGACCATGGAGCCGGTCATCCGCGGCGTGTTCGACGAGTTCGCCGAGGGCAAGCCTGTCACGCCGGCCTTTCCGCGCATCCCCTACGACGAAGCCGTTGCCAAGTACGGCAGCGACAAGCCGGACCTGCGCAACCCGATCGTCATGCAGGATGTGACCGAGCACTTCCGCGGCTCAGGCTTCAAGGTCTTCGCCGGCATGATCGAAAAGGACCCCAAGGCGCGGGTGTGGGCCATTCCCGCCCCCAAGGGCGGCAGCAGAGCGTTCTGCGACCGCATGAACTCCTGGGCGCAGGGCGAGGGCCAGCCAGGGCTCGCCTACATCTTCTTCCGTGAAGGCGAGGCGGCCGGACCGGTCGGCAAGAACATAGGGCCGGAGCGCGCTGGAGCCATCCGCACTCAGCTCGGCCTCGCCGAAGGCGATGCCGTCTTCTTTACCGCTGGTGATCCGGCCAAGTTCTACAGGTTCGCGGGCCTCGCCCGCGACCGGATCGGCCGCGAGCTGAAGCTCATCGACGAGGACCGCTTCGAGCTCGCCTGGATCGTCGACTTTCCGATGTACGAATGGAACGAGGACGAGAAGAAGATCGACTTCTCGCACAACCCGTTCTCGATGCCGCAGGGCGGCTCGGCCGCCCTTGACGCCGCCACCACCAACGAGGCTTTGCTCGCCCTCAAGGCGCACCAATACGATCTCGTCTGCAACGGTTTCGAGCTGGCGTCGGGCAGCATCCGCAATCATCGTCCCGACACGATGGTCAAGGCGTTCGGCAAGACCGGGCTTGGGCCCGAGGTCGTCGAGCAGCGTTTCGGCGGCATGTACCGGGCCTTCCAGTTCGGCGCCCCGCCGCACGGCGGCATGGCAGCCGGCATCGATCGGATGGTGATGCTGCTCGTCGGCGCCAAGAACCTGCGCGAGGTGGCGCTGTTCCCGATGAATCAGCAGGCCAACGATCTGCTGATGGGCGCGCCGTCCGACGTTGCCCCCAAGCAGCTCCGCGAGCTGCACATTCGCCTGGCGGTGTCGGAGAAGAAAGGGTAAGCCTGCAGCAGGATCGAAGACGATGCTCACGAAGCTGAAGGCGGCGCTCGGCAATCTCCTCGGCGGCAGCGGGGGCGGTGGGGGAAGCTCCACGCCCGCTGTGGCGCCCGTGGAGTACAAGAACTATCGCATTATCCCGGCGCCCTATCGAAACGGGAGCCAGTTCCAGACCGCCGGCGCGATCGAGAAAGACACGGCGGACCGGGTGAAAAGGCACGATTTCGTGCGCGCGGACACCTACGCGAGCTGGGACGACGCCGTCGCTTTCACGACCTCCAAGGCCAAGCAGATCATCGATCAGCAGGGTGACCGTATTTTCGAGTGACGGAGCTGATCGGCATCACGCCCCGCGCGCCGGACAAGAAGGCCTGAGCGCTGCCGCTCAGGCCGATCGAGTGGTCACCGACGATGGGCGCCGTCGCCCGAGCGCTCCTGCAGCTTGTAGAAGAAGTCGATCGTCTCCTCGCGAAGCGTCTCGCGGCAGTCGCCGGCGCAATCGATCCACGTGCCGCCCGGCAGCCGCACTTCGCGGCCGAACGTGCTGGGTCGCGTCAGGCCCGAGATGGTCTGCACGCCATAGCGGCTCTTGGCCGTCACGGTGCTGTACCCGTCGCCGCGCAGCTTGGCGGCTTCGGCCGGCGCCATGGCAAGCACGCTCGTCGTCAAAGCGGCGCAAACAATGGCAAAGGCTTCGCGAGTCTTGTTCATCGTTCTTGGCTCCAAGGAATAGGAAAGTGAAGCAGAATGCTTCGGCCGGCGCAAACTGCAGCGGCGCGATCGCTACGGCAGTTCCCGCCGGAACATGTCGCGGCTGACTGAGACCGAGACCGGTTCATGAATTGGAACGCCCAGGTCTTCCGCTACTGTGAGCGCGGACAGGATCCGTCCTTCTGGGCGGAGCCGCTCAATGCCATTTCGAATGCCGCGTTTCTGCTGGCGGCCGTTGCCGCGCTGGTTGCCATTGACCGCATGCCCAGGGATGAACGGCGCTTCGGGCCGGTGCTTCTTGCGGCACTGGTGTTCGCCATCGGCATCGGGAGCTTCCTGTTCCACACCTACGCGACGCGCTGGGCAGCCCTCGCCGATGTTGGACCCATTGGCGTCTTCATGCTGGCCTACCTCGGCTACGCCTTGCATGTGTACGCACGCCTCGGCTGGACTACGACCGCCGTCGGCCTCGTCATTTTCGTCGGCGCGCTGCATATGACCGGCCAGATCCAGTGCCGGCCGGACCTCTTGTCCGTTGCCGCCACCACCCGTGGATCCTGCCTCAACGGCACCATAGGTTATGCACCGGCGCTCATCGCCATGCTGGGTATCGGAGCGATGCTGATGGCCCGCCGTCACCCCGCAGGGCGCGCGCTGGTGGTCGCGGGGCTGGTGTTCTTGGCATCGATGCTGTTCCGCATCGTCGACATCGAAACGTGTGCGCTCACTCGCCTCGCCGGCCGCACGGTCGGCACCCACTTTATCTGGCACATGCTGAATGCGCTCACCCTCTACCTGCTGCTGCGCGCCGCCATCCGGCACGGCGGCCATGGCAAGTCGCCAACCGGCCCCGTCGCGATTGCGTCGCGAGGCTGAGCAGCGCATAACGGCGGCGGCGCGGACGTGGTGGAACCGGTAGACACACAGGACTTAAAATTCTGAGACGGCAACGTCGTGCGAGTTCAAGTCTCGCCGTCCGCACCAGATTAAGGCGCCCCCGAGATCAAGGAGCGCAGCGCCGTCAGCGCACCCCCCATATGGTCCATGAACGCCTTCACCCGAGCGGTGCGTCGCAGGTCCTCGTGCGTGAGCAGCCATAGATCGGTGGTCAGCCCCGCAATGGGTGGGCACGCCCGCGCCAGGTCGTGGTTGGTATCGCCGAGGTAGCACGGCAGCAAGGCAACCCCAATGCCGGCCCGAGCGGCCTCCCGCAGCGACACAAAGCTGTCGGCTCGCAGCACCGGCACCAACGTCGGACAGCTTGAACGGAACCACCGACCCGCCGTCGTATCGGCCAGCGCGTGATCGAGCATCACCCAGGGATGGGCACCGGGCTGCTTGAGGTTGAAGCCCGCCGCCATGCGCTTGGTGCCGTAGACCGCGTAGCGGATCGTCGCGACCCTGCGACCGACCAGGGTATCGGGGGGATCGTTCGTCGGGCGGATCGCGACATCGGCTGCGCGCCGCGTCAGGTTGACGAAGACGTTGGTCGTCGCCAGCTCCACCGTGATGCCGGGATAGGCCCGATGGAAGTCCTTGAGGATCGCCGGCAGGATGGACATCCCCAGACTGTCGGTCGTCGTGACGCGCAGCTCGCCCTCGAGCCTCAGATCCTGTCCCGTGACCTTCCGTTCGACCGCCGCGACGGTGTCCGCCATACCACGCGCCGCTGCTGAGAGCTCCTCGCCGGCCGGCGTCAGGACATAGCCCGACGGCAGCCGCTCGAACAGTCGCACGCCGAGCTGCTCCTCGAAGGCACCGATCCGGCGCAGCACCGTCGTGTGATTGACGCGCAGCGTTTTCGCCGCAGCGTTCAACGAGCCGTGCTCCGCGACAGCGTGAAAGACCCTGAGATCGTCCCAATCAAGGCCGCTCACGGCGCCATCCTCATTGTGCATTTTTGCAGAATAAATCGGCGAACATACCACGTGCAAGCTGCGCAAATGCACACCATCCTCGGCCATCACAGCTTAGCGAATAGAACCGAAGGCAAGGAGCATACGGTCATGAACGATAACCGGTTGGCGACCTATGGAGCGCTGCTTTTACGCGTCACACTGGGCGTGGCTTTCCTCGCGCACGGGCTCTATCTGAAGGTCTTCGTCTTCACGATGCCGGGCACGATGAAGTTCTTCCAGACCCTTGGCCTTCCCGGTGCCCTCGCCTGGGTCGTCATGCTCGTCGAGACGATTGCCGGCGTCATGCTGATCGTGGGCTTCAAGGCGCGATGGGCGGCGTTGGGGGCATTCCCGATTCTGGTCGGTGCCGTGTGGACTCATTCCGGCGCCGGCTGGCTGTTCACCAGTGCTGGGGGCGGCTGGGAGTATCCGGCGTTCTGGGCTTCCGCATTGCTCGTCCAGGCTGCGATTGGGTCAGGCGCCTACGCGCTCGATTCGGTCGCATCGCCCTCCAACGCGCCGCTCGCGTCCGTCGGGAGCACCCGATGAACCCAGTGGCTGTACCACTCACCCTCGTCTCGTTCGACCTTTGCCCCTACGTCCAGCGTGCGGCCATCGTGTTGGCCGAGAAGGGCGTGCCGTTCGAGCGCATCAACATCGATCTCTCGAACAAGCCGGACTGGTTCAAGAAGATTTCCCCACTGGGCAAGGTTCCGCTGTTGCGAGTCGCCAACGAGGTCCTTTTCGAGAGCGCGGTGATCGTCGAGTACCTGGAGGAGACCTACGGGCCTCCCCTGCACCCGGCCGATCCGCTGGCCAAGGCGAAGCATCGCGCGTGGATGGAGTTCGGCGCATCGGCGTTGTCCGACATCTGGATCCTCGAGACCACCCGGAGCCAGCCCGAGTTCGATGCCAAGATCGCGCTGCTGAAGGACAAGTTTGCCCGCATCGAAGCAAGCCTCGGCACCGGCCCATGGTTCGCTGGCGCCTCGTTCTCGTTAGTCGACGCGGTATTCGGCCCGGTCTTTCGTTACTTCGACACTTTCGATCGGATCGCTCCTCTCGGCGTGTTCGATGGGCTGCCGAAGGTGCAAGCTTGGCGGCGCGCGCTGCGTGAGCGGCCATCGATCCACGACGCCGTGGTTGCCGACTATCCCGAGCGCCTAGCCGCGTTTCTCAAGAAGCAGGACGGCGTGATGGCGGCGCTGATGCGCTGACGCTCGTCGCGACGGCCCCTCCCACACCGGAGAATTGCGGATGTCATCCGGCCTTGCGTGGCTCCTGCTCGTGCTTTCCGGCCTCCTCGACGTCGCCTGGGCCGTCAGCGTGAAGTATGCCGACGGCTACACCAGGCCCGGCTGGTCGGTGTTGTCTCTGGTCCTCCTCGTCGCGTTCATCACCCTTCTAGGACAATCCCTGAAGATCCTGCCTCTGGGCACGGCATACGCGGTGTGGACCGGCATCGGCGCATTGGGCTCGCTGGCGCTCGGTGTTGCCCTGTTCGGCGAAAATCTCGACCCTCTCCGAGTTGGGAGCGCGCTGGTGGTTCTCGGTGGTATCGTAGGGCTGAAGCTCGCCGGTTGATCATGCGGGCAGCAGTCGCACGATCCTCATTCCGGGCCATCATGACAAAGCACGAAGCCGCCCTACGACAGGCCATTGTCGACAAGTGTCGATGGATGAACGCCTCGGGCTTGAACCAGGGCACCTCCGGCAATATTTCGGCCCGCCTCGGCGATGTGATGCTCGTGACGCCGTCGGGCATACCCTATGACGCGATGATGCCCGAGATGATTGCCGCTATGCCGATCAGGGCCGACGACGGCCGCTGGACCGGTCCGGCGAAACCGTCCACGGAGTGGCGCTTTCACCGCGACATCCTGCGTGCCCGCCCTGAGGTCGGCGCCGTCGTGCACACGCACTCCACGTACGCGACCGTGCTGGCCATCGCGCGGCGCCCTATTCCCGCCTGCCACTACATGATTGCGGCATTCGGCGGAAACGACATCCGCTGCGCCGGTTACGCCCGGTATGGCACCAAGGAGCTTTCGGACCTCGCGCTGGCAGCCCTCCAGGATCGGGCGGGCTGCCTGCTCGCCAATCACGGCATGATCGCCGTCGGCGCCACGCTCGACAAGGCGATGTGGCTGGCCGTCGAACTCGAGACGCTGGCCAAGCAGTACTACTTGTCCCTCCTGATAGGAGGGGCCGCGCTTCTCCCGGGTCGCGAGATCGAAGAGGTGCAGGCGAGCTTCGCCACCTACGGTCTGCAGGAACCGCCCAAGACCAAGGCGCCGAAGTCGAGCATAAGACCTACCACCTCGCGGCGGGGTTGAGCGACCCTACGTTTCGAAGTCGACCGCCGTCGTGTTGGCGCCGCAAAGCAGCACGCCGACACGTTCGCCGGGCTTGGCTACATAGGCGCCGGACGACAGCGCGGCAAACGCGGCGGCCCCGCCGGGCTCCGCCACCACGCGCAGCGTCCGCCACAGCTCACGCTGGGCGGCGATGATCGCCTCGTCCTCGACCAGCACCGTGCCGCCAACGAATTCCGCGGCGATGGGATAGACGAGCGTGCCGACACGTCGCGGCGCCAGGGAATCCGCGGCAACCCCTCCGGCCTCCGCATCGACCGGACCGCCGTGCTCGAGCGCACGCGTCAGCGTCGGCGCAGCTCTGGGCTCGACGCCGACGAGCTTGATCGCGCCGCGATACCAGGACGCGATCCCGCCGATCAGCCCTCCGCCGCCGACCGCAACCAGCAGGGTATCAAGATCGGGCGCCTGGTCCTGGAGTTCCAGCCCCACGGTTCCCTGGCCGAGCAGCGTCTCGACCTGATCGTAGGCGTGCACTGCCATGGCGCCCGAGGCCGCAATCCAGTCCTCGCTGGCAGCCAGCGCATCGGCGTAGCGGTCTCCGCCCACGACGAGATCGGCGCCATAGGCACGGATTTGAGCGATCTTGGACGCCGAGGCCACCGTCGGCACGAAGATGCGAGCCGGCACGCCGAGCTTCATTGCGGCGTACGCCACCGCGGCCCCATGGTTCCCGCCGGATGCCGCAACGACGCCCGCGGCAGGCACGGACCGGCGCAGCAGGTTGGTGAAGGCACCGCGCGCCTTGAACGAGCCGGAATGCTGCAGAAACTCGAGCTTGAAGACGATGCGCGCGGCGTCGCTGCCGAATTCCGATCCCGCGGCCTCCAGCGTCGGCGTGCGGCGGATATGCGGGCGGATCGCGCGCTCCGTCTCGGCGATGGCCGCGCGGGTCACGGCTGTCGTGCTCATGGGGAGACACCTGAAGGTGGAAGGGGTCGATGGGCAGGCCAGACTTATCGCGCCCCGACGCAGGCGTCCACCTGGCCCGTCTGCAGTTTTGGCCAATACCGCACAGCGAGGGCCTGCCAGCCTGCGTCCGGCCCGTCCACCCCTTCAACACGCGGAGGCAACATGATCATTCGGTCCTGGCGTGCGCGCGCGACGGCGGCAAACGCCGTCCAGTACATCGAGCACGCGCAAGCAGCCGTTTTTCCGGCACTCTCACAAATCCCCGGCCACAGGGGCGCGATGCTCTTACGCTCCGATCGGGCCGGGGATGTCGAAATCCTCGTTCTCACCGCCTGGGGGACAATGGACGAGGTTGCAGCCTTTGCCGGCGCGGATATCGGCAAGGCTGTCGTCGACCCCGAGGCCCAGGCTGTTCTGACCGACTACGATCGCACGGTCGCGCACTACGATGTGGTTGCCGCCACGGGCGCCTTGCGCGCCGATTGAGGCGCTCAGGCGTCCGCCGGCAACCGCGAGACCAGCCCGATCTTCACGCGCCGGTTCTTCCGGCCCTTGTTGTCGATCTTGAGGATGCGGATCGGTCCGGAGCGCCCGGTGCAGGCTAGGTGCGTGCCGCCGCACGCTTGCCGGTCGAGCCCCTTGATCTCGACCACGCGGATCTTGCCATCGAGCGTTGGTGGCGGCGCCACCGATCGGGTGCGGATGAGCCCGTGTTCCTCGTAGGCATCATCGAGCGGAATGTAGCTGTCGGACACGGCGAGGTCGGCCGTGATGGCGGCATTGATGGGGTCCTCGATCAGCCGGAGCCGCGCGTTGTCGACGTCGGGCAGATCGAAGTCCATGCGCGCGGTACCGTCCTCGTTCATCTGCACGCCGGTGACCAGAGCGCCGTTGAACTCCTGGAAGATGATCGCGTTGAGGATGTGCGTGTCGGTGTGAAGCTCGGTCATCATCTGTCGGAAATCGGCGTCGACCTCGGTCACCACGCGCCCGCTCACCTCGATCGGGTCGGCAAGGATGTGCCACGTCCGGCCGCCGACCTTGTCGAACCCGACGACCCGCGCCGCGCCGTGCGCCCATCGGACGAGGCCCTTATCGGCAAGCTGGCCGCCGCCGCCCGGAAAGAACGGCGACTGTGCCAGCAGCACGCGGCCTGGCTGTGTTTCGATCACCTCGGTTTCGAGCACCAGCGTGTCGGGATGCTCGTGATAGAAGGCACGCGACGCCATGGCGATGTCTCCGCATTCGGAAGCGGGCAGCCTGCCGTGCCCGGTCCCCGGCGGTATTGGCGAAAATTGAGCCTAGCCGTGCCGACGGGCCGCACGGTTCGCAGTCGCGAACTGCAGCGGCGTGATCGCGTAGCACCGCTTAAAGTGATTGTTGAGCGCGCTCTGGTCGTAGAAGCCGCTGCCGAGCGCAGCATCCGCGATGGGAACGCCGCGACGCAGGCTCCGGCACGCCGCACTGAGCCGCACCTGCATCAAGTAGGCATGTGGCGTCAGCCCGAGCTCGCGCTTGAACAGTCCGATCACCTGGAAGCTGGTAAGGTGCACCGCGCCGGACAAATCGTCGAGATGCAGCGGCTCGCGGAAGCGATCGTGAATGACCTCGAGCGCCTTGACGAGCGCCTCACGGTCTTTTCGCACGTCCGGTATCTGCTCCCGCGTGCTGCCATGGCGCGCAAAGAGCTTTCCGAAGGTTTCGACGAGCATCTCGCGACGGGCCTCGTCCTGCCTCTCGCAGGCCTGATGGAGCGCGAGGAACATATCGATGAGGTCGGGGTCGCCGAACTTGTTCCGCGTGAAATAGGGGAGCTCGCGCACGCCGAGATCCTGCGCCAGGCGATCCATCCCTGAGCGCGAGAGATAGAAGGAGCGATATTGCCAGCGCGGGCTGCGGCCCAGCCAGCCGGCATGCGGCTCGGCCGGGTTGAAGACGAACAACGCGTTATGGTGAGCCTGTTGGATGAGCCCGCGGCTCTTGACTTCCGAGCCGCCGTGCTCGGTCACGGCGATGACGAAGGCTTCGTGGCTGTGCAGCGGGAACTCGTGCGTCGTGAACTGCGCCCGCATCAGGCTGAGGCCCGGAACAGCGGAATCGACCCAGAATTGGGTTGCGTTACGTGTGTCGCGTCGCGGCACGTTGCATCTCCACCGTGCGAGTGGCACTCGATTGCTTTCAGCCTGGTTATCTACACCGCGGCCGGACGCACAAGCCATAGGCCGACGAACAGGGCTCCGATCGATAGCACGACGGACGCCAGAACGTAGAGCATGGCAAGTCCTGCCTGCCCGCGCTGGTAAAGGAGCGCCACGTCGAGGGAGAAAGCCGAGAACGTCGTGTAGCCGCCAAGAATACCCGTTGTCAGAAAGAGCTTCACCGCCTCGGAAGCCTGTCCGCGGTGTGCGAGCCAACCGGCGACGAGGCCCATGAGCAGGCTGCCGCTCACGTTGATGAAGGCGATCCCGTAGGGGAAGGCATCGCCGGCAAGGCGGACCGCCAGCGTATTGACGCCGTGACGCAGCGCACCGCCGACGCCGGCTCCAAGGAAGATCGCAAGCCATGTGGCCATGATGTGGGTCGGCCTCGGTCGGGACAATCGAAACAGGACCTATAGCTTGCGCAGCGTCTTCTGTCGCACCGCTCGCGTGACGAGGCCAAAGGTTCCCGCCGCTTTCTGCAGATCCTCGCGGAATTCGTCGCGCTTCTCGTGGATCGATGCAATGACCAGACCGGTCGGAACGCCAAGCTCGACCAGTATGGCTTCCGACAGTTGAAGGCTAGCCTCGATCGTCTCCGGCACCGCGTCGGTCGCGCCGATGCTGTAGAGATGGCGGGCATGGCCCGCGTCGCGCGCACGAACGATGACCGTGATGTCCGGCCTGAGCGATCGGACCACGCGAACGAGCTCGTCGATCTGCGCCGAGCCATGAATGGTGACGACCACGGCGTCCGCCCGATCGATGCCGCAGCTCTTGAGAAACGCGATCTGCTTGGCGTCGCCGAAGTAGATCGGGCGGCCGCGTGACCGCCATTGAGAGACGCCGGCCGGATCGCGGTCGATGGCGAGGTAGGACACCTTGTGCTCTTCGAGCATCGAGCAGATGAGCTCCCCGACCCGGCCATGTCCGATCACCAGAACGCGGGCCCCGACATCCTTGGGAGGCTGGAGCGCAAGCTCCTGCGACGGCACGGACGGCAGCAGCCGTCGCGCGGCGGCACGTCCGGCCTGCGCCAGAAGGGGTGTTGCCGCCATGGTCAGAGCAACGACCAGCAGAAGAGCGCCACCGGTGCCGCGCTCGATCGTCCCCGAGGCCATGGCGATTCCGACGATGATGAAGGCGAACTCGCCGCCACCCGAAAGAAGCAGTCCCGTCTCCACCGACGCCGGCCAGGACAGGCCGAAGACCCGCGCCAGTGGCATCAGGATGCTGGCTTTTACGACGACCAGTCCCATGGCTAGGATGAAAATGTAGAGCGGCTGGCTCGCCAGCGCCTTGAGGTCGATCAGCATGCCGACCGAGAAGAAGAATACGCCGAGCAGAATTCCCTTGAACGGTTCGATCGTCGCCTCGATCGCCTTGCGATACTCGGTCTCGGCGAGAAGAAGACCGGCGACGAACCCGCCGAGCGCCATAGACAAGCCCGCAGCACCGGTGATGACCCCCGTGCCGACCGCGACGAACAGCGTGAGCGCCACGAACAGCTCGTTGTTCCCGCCCTGCGCAACGATCCGGAACAGCGGCCGCAGCAGCAGCCACCCGATGGCCACGATCACGCCGATGGCCGCAGCCGCTTGCCCGAGCGCCTGCATCAGCCCAACCGCGATCGGGCCCTCGAACTTGGCGCCAAGGATCCCCGCCAGGAACAACAGGGGCACGACGGCCAGGTCCTGCAGAAGCAGAATCGAGAAGCAGGCCCGGCCGACCGTCGAGGTCAGGCGATTCTGCTCGGATAAAATCTCGACCCCCATGGCGGTGGATGACAGTGAGAGGCTGGCGCCGAGCAGCACCGCGGCGGCGGCTGAGACATTGAGGAGCGTTGCGACGATGACGCTGATGATTGCGGCAGACAGCACCACCTGCGCCGTGCCGAGCCCGAACACCAGTCTGCGCATGGTGAGAAAGCGCGGCAGCGACATCTCGAGGCCGATCAGGAACAGCAGAAAGACGACGCCGAGCTCGGCGAGCCAAGCGATCTCGCGCTCATGCGAGATCGTGATCGCATCGAGCACCGGCCAATTTTCGGCGATGGCCCCGAGCCCGCTCGGTCCCAGGAGCACGCCGGTCGCAAGAAATCCCAGGATCGGACTGATCCGAAGCCGCTGCATCAGCGGTACGACGAGGCCGGCCGTCCCCAGCAGCACCAGAGCGTTCTTGTAAGGAACAAGATCTGCGATCGCTGCCATGGCCTGCGTTGCTCGTGAGTGAGAGACTATCCGCGCGTTCTGAGGGCAAGCCTAAACGCTTACCGCTTATCATGCATCAGCGCTCGCGGCTCTGTCAGGACTCGGATTGCCTGCGCCGGCTTACCTCTTCTCGCGCCCATCCATAGAGCCAGTCGTAGGATTTCATGAGCTGCTCGCTCGAGGCCGTGCGCAGCACCAGATTGCGAGCCGCCGCGAGGGGGCCGTCGAGGTGGTAGATCCAGCCATTGCGCCGTGTCGCCGCCTGCACGCGAGCGACCCGCGGGAGGCGGACGCGCTCGTAGGCCTTGAGCGCCGTTTCAGGGCTGTGCGGCATAGCCGCCAGCGTGTCGGCCAGGCAATCTGCATCCTCGAGGCCCATGGCGCCGCCCTGCGCCAGGAAAGGCATGATCGGGTGGGCGGCGTCTCCGAGGAGGGTTGCGCGTCCCTTCGACCAGCAGGGCAACGGCGGCGGATCGAACAGTGCCCACCGCCGCCACTCGCGAGCCAGTCCCAGAAAACGGCGAATATCCGGCGCCAGGTGTGCGGTGCGCGCCATCAGCTCCGCGGGATCTGCCAACGCCCCCCATCCTTCCTCGGACCAATCGTCTCGGGCGATCACGACCACGGCGATTTCGGCTCCGCCGCGGATCGGGTAGTGCACGACATGGACGCCCGGCGCGAGCCACACGCCCATGCGCTGCGGATCGAACATGGAGGGGGCGTTCGCTGCGGGAATGAGCGCGCGCGTTGCCGTGCGCCCAGTGAACGGCGGTGCCTTGGTGTGCCACAGCAACCGGCGCACCGTGGACCACAGTCCGTCCGCGCCAGCCACGATCAACCCCGCGTGCTGACGGCCACCGTGCTCTCGCACGAAGATCATCCCGCCGCCGGTCTCGATCGCCGCGACATCGAAACCTGTCTCGATTGTGACGAGGGGATGCGCCCGAGCGGCATCGAGTAGCGCCGTGTGCAGGTCCGCACGATGGGCCACCCAGTAGGGCATGCCGTGACGCGCCTGTATCCAATCGCCAAGAGGAAGAGTTGCGAGGTGCCGGCCCGTCCGCCCATCGCGCACCATCAGGCCTGCCGGCTTGCCCGCATGCGCCGCCAAGCGGGATGCCACGCCGATCCGCTCCAGCACACGCGTTGCATTGGGACCGAGCTGGATCCCGGCGCCGGCTTCGGAGAAACCCGCGGATCGCTCGAGCACGATTGACGCCAGGCCGCATTTGCCGAGGGCGAGCGCCAAGCTCAGTCCGCTGATCCCGCCACCGGCAATGAGAACGGGGGGGACCCTAGCCACCGACGCTGCCTCCGCGCCGGTATCAGACCGTCTCGCGCACGAGGCTGTCCTGCGGATCGGCTTCATCTGCCGCCAACCGCGCATCGTGCACGTAGAGCGTTGAGCAATATGGGCATAGAATCTGCGCGTCGGCGCCCATATCGAGGTAGACATGCGGATGGTCGTGGGGTGGCCGGGCGCCCATGCACTGGAGTTCCTTGACCCCGACAAAAATCTTCTCAACGCCCTTGTCGTTGGCGAAGTATGGAACAATGTTCGCGGCCATCGGTGGTGCCTTGCGTATCGTCAGGGTTTGCGGGGCAGACCATAGCCGCGTGCGTGCCGAAAGGGTAGGGGAGGTCGCGTCGCACGCCGACGGCCGGGTGAGGAGGCACGAGCCATGAACAAATTCGGATCGGATGGCGTCGAGATCGCCTATCTCGACGAGGGCACGGGCGACCCTGTCCTGCTGATCCACGGGTTCGCCTCGAATGCGAAGGTCAATTGGGTCGACACGGGCTGGGTGCGCTTTCTCGTCCGCGAGGGATTTCGCGTGGTGGCGATCGACAACCGGGGCCACGGCGAGAGCGAGAAACTTTATCGCGTCGAGGACTACGCCCCCCACGTCATGGCCGAGGATGCCCGCCGGTTACTCGACCATCTGGGCCTCGGCCGGGCGCATGTCATGGGCTACTCCATGGGCGCGCGGATCACGGCGTTCCTAGCCCTCGCGCATCCGCTCCGGGTGCAAAGTGTCGTGTTCGCTGGCCTCGGCATCAACATGGTGCGCCCGATGGCGGGGACCGGACCGATCGCGCATGCGCTCGAGGCGCCGAGCCTGGATGCGGTGACCAACCCGACCGCGCGCACGTTCCGCGCGTTTGCCGAGCAGACGCATGGCGACCTGCGCGCGTTGGCCGCCTGCATTCGGGCGTCACGCGAGCCGATCACCGCCGACACGCTCGGACAAATCGCCTGTCCCGTGCTGGTTGCCGTCGGCAGTAACGACGTGATCGGCGGCTCGGCAGCGGAGCTTGCCGCATTGATCCCTGGCGCACAAAGCCTTGAGATCACGGGCCGCGATCACATGAAGGCGGTCGGCGACCGCGTCTACAAGGAGGGCGTCTTGGCTTTCCTGCGCCGCCTCTGAGCCGGCAGCCAAAGAAGAAGGCTCCGAGGCTATCGATCTGCCATCTAGCGCCGACAAACACGGGAAGTTGCCGACGCGCCGAGGCAGAAACTCAGCAGGAGCCTTTTGTACTCAGGTACGAAACGCTTACGCACTTTCGGGCAACCCAACAGTATCAAATTGGGCGCTTGATTGTCGTGGCGAATCGATACGCAAACCCCGCAGCATTGTGGAAAAGCGGGTGCATCCCAGAGCCTCGGCTTCGGGGCTGCTTTGGCCGATGCCTTTGTCAAGCTGCCCGCGTCGTGTCAGACTGAGGTCCATGAAGACGGCGTGGGCCCCGGGCGTGATGCTGGCGTGGATGCTGCTGATGGCGTCCGGCCTTTCCGCTTTCGCCGAAGACACCGTGGATCTCGAGCTGGTCCTGGCCGTCGATGTCTCGCTGTCGATGGACCTGGAGGAGCAACGCCTCCAGCGCGATGGCTATGTCGCGGCGTTTCGCGACCCTCGCGTTCTGAAGGCCATCCAAGGCGGAACGCTGGGTCGCATCGCCGTGACGTATGTCGAGTGGGCCGGCCCGGCCTCGCAGCAAACCGTGCTCGGCTGGTCATTGATCGATGGACCTCGCACCGCGGAGGATTTCGCCACCAAGCTCGCTGCGATTCCGATCTCCCGGTTCCGCATGACCTCGATCTCGATGGCACTGGCCTACGCGGGGCGCGAGTTCAACAAGAGCCCCTACCGCGGCGAGCGCCGCGTCATCGACATCTCGGGTGACGGGCCCAACAACTCGGGTCCGCCGGTGGCTCGCGTGCGCGACGAATTGATAGCGGCGGGCATCGTCATCAACGGCCTGCCCGTGATCGTCCGCCCGAGCCAGTCGAGCGTGTTCGATCTCACCTATCTCGACGAGTACTACGCCCAGTGCGTCATTGGCGGACCCGGCTCGTTCATGGTCCAGATCCGCGACAAGGCCGAGTTTGTCGAGGCGATTCGCCAGAAGCTCATCCTGGAGATCTCGGGCCTCGAGCCGAAAGCACCGATCTGGCGCGCCCAGTTCAAGCCCGAGGGTGCCAAGATCGATTGCTTGGTCGGCGAGATGATGTGGCAGCGCTACATGGACGACCGCGGCCGCCAGTAGGCCGACCCCAGCCGAAAATGCGCCGCAAATGTCAGTCAGCGTCGTAGACGTGGACACGAGGGATGATTAACGCGCTGTTAAGCCTAATCCGCCTAAGTATTCCTCGTTATGTCCCACCGTCGCGTTGTTCTGGCGTTGTTAGTGCTTGGTGCGCCCCTGCTTGTGTCAGGGTGCAGCCAGAAACCGGATTTTGTCGCGCGCTACGAGCCGTGGCGTGAGCAGGAAGAGCAAGCCTGCTTGGCATCCGGTCTCGTGCGGGCCAATCCCTTCCTTCAGGTTCGCGCTTCGCTTGGCGGTCCGAGCTATTGCGGAGCGGAGCGCCCCTTTGAGATGTCGGCGGCGCTGGGCGGCCGCGTCCAACTGAGCCCCGCGGCCATGCTGCGCTGCCCGATGGTGCCGGCCGTAGAGCGCTGGCTCTCGGGCGTGGTCGAGCCGGCCGCGCAGCACTTCTTCAGAATGCCCGTGGTGGAGATCAAGGTGGCGGCATCCTACTCGTGCCGTCCGATGAACCATGTCTCCGGCGCCCGCCTGTCCGAACATGGTCATGCCAACGCCATCGACGTCTCGACCTTCATCCTTGCCGACGGCTCTCGCATCGACGTCAAGTCGAACTGGTCGAGCGGCGGCCCCCAGGAGCGTGGATTTCTGCGCGCCGTGCATCAGGGGGCGTGCACCGAATTTACCACCGTGCTCGGCCCCGATCACGACAGGCTCCACTACGATCATTTCCATCTCGATCTCGCCCGCCACGGGCGTGACGGCTTCTCGCGCATCTGTAAGTGAGGCGGAGGCGGGCGTGTGTGTCCACTCGCGCTGGTGTACAACCGTGCCATGAGATGGCGCGGCGATGGCGACGGCAAGAAACGCGGATACCACCACGGTAATCTGCGCGAAGCTCTCGTCGCCGCGGCGCTGGAATTGATCTCCCAGAGAGGTCCCGCCGGGTTCACGTTTGCCGAGGCAGCCCGCCAGGCTGGTGTCAGCCCGGCCGCCCCTTACCGCCACTTTCGCGACCGCGACGCTCTGCTGGCCGACGTGGCGAAACAGGGGTTCGAGCGCTTCACCGCCGACCTGGAGGCAGCGTGGAACGAGGGCCGTCCGACGCCAGTGGCTGCTTTCGAGAGGCTGGGCCGCGCCTATCTGCAGTTCGCCCGAACAGAGCCTGCGTATTTCTCGGCCATGTTCGAATCGGGTCTCTCGGGTCGCGACCACCCCGGCCTCCACGATGCCGGCGAGCGCGCGTTTGCCGTCCTGCGCACCGCATGCGAGAGCGTGGCCGCGTTGGTGCCGCCCGCCCGCCGCCCGCCGCCGACGATGATGGCCCTGCACATCTGGGCGTTGTCGCACGGCATCGCGGCGCTCTTCGGACGTGGCGATGCCGCCCGCCGTCCGATTCCGATGTCGCCGGAAGAGCTGCTCGAGGCCGCAACCCTCATCTATCTCGACGGCATCGGCTTGGGTTCTGCCGGGCGCGATCCCAAATCCTGACCGGTCATGTCCGCAAGGCGCTCGCCGAAAAATTAATCGGCCGCCGCCTTGACGCCGCCGCCAATGCCGTCCATTTATGTGAATGTAAATTACATTTACATAAGGCTCTGACAATGAACTCGATGGTCGCAACGCTCGACGATCTGGGGAGGCCAGCCTGGATCGTTTTGATGGTTCTCGCCTTCATCTTGTTCTGGCCTTTGGGGCTGGCGGTCTTGGCCTATCTCATATGGAGCGGACGAATGGCATGCGGACGGAATGGTGACATGGCCCGCTGGCGGCAGCACATGGGCGAGAAGTGGCATCGCTGGGGCCGGCACGGCCGCGGTTTTCCTTCGAGCGGCAACCGCGCCTTCGACGAGTATCGCGAGGACATGCTGCGCCGACTGGAGGAGGAACAGCGCGAGTTCCGCAGCTTCCTCGATCGCTTGAGGATGGCGAAGGACAAGGCCGAGTTCGACCAGTTCATGGCTGATCGGCGCACGTCGCGCGGCACCGGGCCCGAGGGCGAGCCGTCCGGCTCGGTGAGCTGACGAGGGGGCTGGGTGGGTGCGCGGATCCCTTCATGCACCCACGCACAGGTTGTAGGCATATCTGGTGATAATTCCGAGGGCCGGGCGCTTGCGCTCGGCCCTCGCGCATGAGCGGCGCGGTTCGCACAAACGCCGCCGATTCATGTCGTTACAACTATTGTCTCACGTTCACCACGGATCCGACGCGAACTCCATCGTTTCGCCTACGCCGCGCCGTGCGACTCAGGCAGGTTCAACCTATGCGCGAGTCTGTCGTGAGGTATTTCACTCACCAGGCCGGTGCGCTGGCGCTTGCGGCAGCACTGGCTACCACCCTCTCCCTGGTTTCGGCGAATGCGGGCGGCCCTTCGGGTGCCGCACGCGCGATCGATGGCGATACGCTCGCCATCGGCGACGTTCGCGTGCGTCTCGAGGGCATCGATGCTCCCGAGGCCGCGCAGCGTTGCGGCCGGCGTTGGCTCGGAACGTGGGAGTGCGGCCGGGCCGCAACCGCTCGCTTGTCCGAGCTGATCGATCGGCAGGAGGTGCGTTGCGACAGCCATGGCCATGACAGCTACGGACGTGTCCTCGGCGTATGCTTCGTCGGCAGCCAGGAAATCAACGCGGTCCTCGTCCGCGAGGGTTTGGCGTGGGCCTTTTTGAAGTATTCGCGACGCTATGAGCAGATCGAGGCCGAAGCCCGCGTCCTGCGTGTCGGCATCTGGCAGGGCGAGACCGAGCCCGCATGGTCCTACCGGCAGCGTCATTGGGTGGCTGCCGAAGGCGGCGCCCCGAAGGGCTGCGCCATCAAGGGTAACGTGACGCGCGAAGGCCGCATTTACCACATGCCGTGGAGCCCGTGGTACGAGAAGACCCGCGTCGACGAGCGCCGTGGCGAGCGCTGGTTCTGCTCGGAGGCGGACGCGGTGGCGGCCGGATGGCGCCCGGCGATCGTCCGATAGAGAGGGCCGACTCGCGCTGCCCAATTGGCGCTAGCTGACGTTTCCGGAATTTGCGACAACCATAGGCGGTAGACGCCCTCGCCCACAGGGCGAGGGCGTCTCGTGCCACCGGGAGAGCCGTCACGCCGGAAAACAACGGCGAGGCTCTCCGTCACGCCATGACAAAATCAGACCGGGGAAGCGCTATGCAGGACGAGCTGGACGATCAAACCGCCGAAGCTCGCGAATGGCAGGACGCAATCGCCTCGGTCATCGCCTTCGAAGGCACACGGCGCGCCGACGCGCTCTTGAACAGCGCGGTTGAGACGGCGCGCCGTTCGGGCGCCCGCCTGCCGTTCGCGGCCAACACGGCCTACATCAACACCATTCCGGTGGAGGAGCAGCCGGTCCATCCTGGCGATCGCGCCCTTGAACACAAGATCCGCTCGGTGATCCGCTGGAACGCGGCCGCCATCGTGCTGCGCGCCAACAAGACGTCCTCCGAGCTCGGTGGCCACATCGCGAGCTTTCAGTCGGCGGCGACCCTGTACGACACCGGCTTCACCCACTTCTGGCACGCCCCATCCGACACCCACGGCGGCGACCTCGTCTTCTATCAGGGCCACTCCTCCCCCGGCATTTACGCGCGAGCCTTCCTCGAAGGGCGCTTGACCGAGGACCAGCTCGTCAACTTCCGGCAGGAGGCCGATGGCAAGGGCCTGTCGTCCTATCCGCATCCCTGGCTGATGCCGGATTTCTGGCAGTTCCCTACTGTCTCCATGGGTCTCGGCCCGCTGATGGCGATCTATCAAGCCCGCTTCCTGAAGTATCTGCACAGCCGCGGCCTGGCCGATACCGCCGAGCGCAAGGTGTGGGTGTTCTGCGGCGATGGCGAGATGGACGAGCCGGAGAGCCTCGGCGCCATTTCTCTCGCCGGTCGCGAGAAGCTCGATAACCTGATCTTCGTCATCAACTGCAACCTGCAGCGGCTCGACGGGCCGGTGCGTGGCAACGGCAAGATCATCCAGGAGCTCGAAGGCGATTTCCGCGGCGCCGGCTGGAATGTCATTAAGGTCGTCTGGGGATCCGGCTGGGACGAGTTGTTGGCGCGCGACAAGGACGGCAAGCTGCGCCAGGTCATGGAGGAATGCGTCGACGGCGAATACCAGGACTTCAAGTCGAAGAACGGCGCCTATGTCCGTGAAAAGTTCTTCGGCCG
>JAESFN010000696.1_pt1 | contig 24080 bp, 22 predicted proteins | sample 9269411 | NCBI WGS metagenome assembly JAESFN01 (sample SAMN14505399, study PRJNA617100) | algae metagenome | isolation source: Iphinoe sp. HA4291-MV1 and co-occurring heterotrophs from trail next to... | place: USA: Maunawili Falls, Hawaii | collected 2009-07-25
AGGCTCTCGACGCCGCCGAGCGAGGTCGCCCGCTTCCACACCTTCACCTTCGCCGCGGCGGCAATCGCCGCGGCCTCCCCGCCCTTGACGCGGATCGACAGCATGCCGCCGAAGCCGCCCTCCATCTGGCGTGCGGCGAGGTTGTGGGCGGGGCTGCCCGGCAAACCGGGATAGAGGACCTCGGCGATGCGCGGGTGCTTGGCGAAGTGCCGCGCGATGGCGAGAGCGGCCGCGGATTGGTGCCGCACGCGCACGTGCAGGGTGCGCATGCCGCGGATCAGCAGGGCGGCCTCGAACGGGCCCAGGATGGCGCCGAGGGTCTTGCGGACATTGGCGGCGCGGTCGAGCAGCGGCCCGCTCCGAGCAAAGGTCAGGGTGCCGGCGAGCACGTCGGAATGGCCGTTGAGATACTTGGTCGCCGAATGCATGACGATGTCGGCGCCGAGCGTGAGCGGGCGTGTGTGCACCGGCGTTGCGACTGTCGAGTCGACAGCTAGCACCGCACCAGCGGCGTGGGCGATCTGCGCGATGCTCGCGATATCCGACACGGTCCAGAGCGGATTGGCGGGCGTCTCGAGCCACACCATCCGGGTCTCGGCCGGCCGGATGGCGGCTGCAATCGCGGAGGGGTCGGACGCGTCGACGAATGTCACCCGGATGCCGAACGTGCCGGCATCCTCGGCCAGCCACTTCTTGAGTGCCCAGTACATGACGCTGGGCGCCACCACGTGCGCGGGACGCTCAAGCGCCAGGATCGCGGCCGTGGCGGCGGCCATGCCGGAGGAGAAGAACAGGCTCGCCGCGCCTTGCTCGAGCGCGGTCAAAATGCCTTCACCCTGGCGCACCGTGGCATTGTCCGGGCGGCCGTAGCCGTAGCCCTTGCGATACTGATTGTCGGGGTCGCGGATGAATGTCGTTGCCAGATGCAGCGGCGGCACGACAGCGCCGGTCGCCTCGTCGATGGCGCCGCCGGCCTGGGCGGCAATCGTCTCCGGCTTCAGGTCCTCGCCCATGGCGTGCTCCTCGTAGTGGCCGGTCGCAGCCTAGCAGAGCATCGGGCCTAGCCGCGATGATAAGGGTGGCCGGTCAGGATCGTTGCGGCCCGGTAGAGCTGCTCGGCCAGTACGATGCGGGCCAGGCCGTGCGGCAGCGTCATGGGGCCGAGCGACAGCACGTGGCGAGCGGCGGCGCGGACCGCTTCGCCGTGCCCGTCGGGCCCGCCGATGAGGAGGGCGAGCGTGCCGACGCCGTCGTCGCGGTGCTGGCGCAGCAGGCGCGCGAAGGCCTCGCTCGAGAGCGCCTTGTCGCGTTCGTCGAGGGCAATCATCAGGTCGGCCGCGCGGACTTTGGCAAGGAGGCGCTCGGCCTCGTCGGCGGTGCGGGCCGCCACTGATCCGGCGCGGCTCTCGGCAATTTCATGAAGGATGAGCGGGCCAAGGTGAGCGGCCTGGCCCACGGCATCCAGGCGCTCCCGATAGCGCTCAAAGAGGCTGCGCTCGGGGCCGTCCTTCAAGCGACCGACGGCACCGAGCACGAGGCGCATGGCGCGATTCCAGCGGAAGTCCCGCGTTCCGAGACGATCCGATCAGTGCGTCGCGGCGTCGGCCGGACGATCGACGGACCACATCTTCTCGAGGTTGTAGAACTCACGAACCTCGGGCCGGAACACGTGGAGAATGATGTCGCCGGTGTCGATCAGCACCCAGTCGCCGGCTTTGAGGCCCTCGATCCGGATGCGGCCATAGCCCAGCTCCTTCAGCTTGCGCTGAACCTGCTCGGCGATGGCGCTGACATGGCGGTCGGAGCGCCCGCTGGCGATGATCATGAAGTCCCCAATCGACGATTTGCCCGCAAGATCGATGGTGACCACATTTTCCGCTTTGGCCTCATCGAGCCAGAGCGTGATCTCATCGAGAAGAGCCTTGGAACGTCCCCGATCGGAGACAGCCTCAGCCGGAGGCGCGCCACGTCTGGCGCCCTCAAGAGCGGTTCGCATCGTGTGGTGACAGTCCTTTCGTCATCTACCCCAGGTCGGGCATGTGCCAGAAACGCAACGAATCTATCGTTCGGTTTCATGACAATACTATGGGGCGGCGCAGCGGCCGCGCCCACATGCAGATTACGGCGCTTCGGGGAAATTTTCAATTTCCTCAGCAAAACGCACTTTATCGGACGACCCGAGCCGATTTCGACGGCTTATTTCCATTCCGTGATAACCGCCTTAGAGCCGTCGATGAGAGTGGCGATAGCGGCCCCGTCAGGAACGTCCAAGCCGGCGGATCGAGGGATGGCAGCGTTCCCGCGCGGGCCTCGGGAACATGGGCGCTGCGAAAGGCGCGCGCGGCCGGAGCGGCGAGGGCGGCGAGGCGCCAGCCGGGGCGATCGACCACGGCCACCGGCATCAGGCGGAAAATGTCGCGCCAGTGCCGCCAGCGGTGGATCTGGGCGAGGTTGTCGGCGCCCATGACCCAAACAAAGGAGGCGCCGGGCCGGCGGGCCGCGAGGAACCCCAGCGTCGCCGCCGTGAACGTGGTCGGTAACCCGGCTTCGAAGCCGGTGACCACGATCCGCGGATCGCATGCCATCGCGCTAGCCGACGCCATGCGGGCCTCGAGTGGCGGCAGTCCGCCGTTGTCCTTGAGCGGATTGCCGGGCGTGACCAGCCACCAGATACGGGTGAGGCCGAGGCGTTTCAGGGCGATGTGCGAGATGAGGACATGGGCCTCATGCGGCGGGTTGAAGGTGCCGCCGACCAGCCCGATGCGCTCGCCGGGCAGCGCCATGGGCGGACGCGCCTGCAGCGAACCGAAGCGAACGGGAGAAGATTTGTGCACGCGGGTGGCCGCCTGTCGGATCTCGTCGCTGTCGCCTGTCAGGGCCGGGTCTGCCCGTGGCCACGTACGACATACTTGAACGTGGTGAGCTGCTCGACCCCCACCGGTCCGCGCGCGTGCAGCCGCCCCGTCGCGATGCCGATCTCGGCGCCGAAGCCGAACTCGCCGCCGTCGGCGAACTGGGTCGAGGCGTTGTGCAGCACGATCGCGGAGTCGACGCGGGTAAGAAAGCGCTCCGCGGCGACCGTAGACTCAGTGACGATGCAGTCGGTGTGCTGGGAGCCGTAGCGGGCGATGTGAGCGATGGCCTCATCGAGGCCGTCGACGACCTTCACCGCGATGATCGCGTCCAGATATTCGGTCGCCCAATCGGCCTCGCTGGCCGGCGTGACGCGCGGATCGGTGCGCGCAGTGGCCGCGTCACCACGGACCCCGCAGCCAGCGTCGAGCAGGGCCGTCACCAGTGCGGGCAGGTGGCTCGCTTGCACGCGACGATCGACGAGCAGCGTCTCGGTGGCACCGCACACGCCGGTGCGCCGCAGCTTTCCATTGAGCACGAGCGGGATCGCGACAGCGAGATCGGCGGCGCCATCCACGTAGGTATGACAGACCCCTTCGAGATGGGCGAAGACCGGGACGCGGGCCTCCTCCTGCACGCGGGCGACCAGGCTCTTGCCGCCGCGCGGCACAATGACATCGATCGCGCCGTCGAGCCCGCGCAGCATATGCCCCACGGCGGCGCGATCGGTGACGGGAACGAGGGTGACGGCGGCTGGCGGCAGTCCGGCCGCGCGCAGCCCAGCAACCAAGCCGGCGTGGATCGCGCGGCTCGAATGAAAGCTCTCCGAGCCGCCGCGCAGGATCGCCGCATTGCCGGCCTTGAGGCACAAGGCGCCGGCATCGGCCGTGACGTTGGGGCGGCTTTCGAAAATGATGCCGACGACGCCGAGCGGCGTCCGCACGCGCTGGAATTTCAGGCCGTTGGGACGTTCCCATTCCGCGATGACGGCACCGACGGGATCGGGCAGCACAGCGATCGAGTCGAGGCCCTGCGCGATGGCCTCGACGCGGGCCGGATCGAGGGTCAGGCGGTCGATGAAGGCGGCCGGACGACCGGTCCGGCGGGCGGCGGTGACATCCTCGGCATTGGCCGCCAGGATCGCGCCGGCCGCGGCCCGCACGGCCGCAGCGGCAGCCGTGAGCGCCTCGCTTTTGGCCTGCGCGGGGGCCACAGCCAGCTCGCGCGCCGCGGCACGGGCCTCAGCCCCCAGCCCCGCCATCAGAGCGGCCGTCTCGTCGGGAAGGCGCTCGGGCTTGTTCACGACGCCTCCTTGCGGCTCAGCGCCATGTCGTCGCGATGGATCAGCTCGGCGCGGCCGGCGTGGCCGAGGATGCCGGCGATGTCGCCGCTCTTGCGGCCGATGATCTGCTCCGCGTCGGCACGTGCATAGGCGATGAGCCCGCGCCCGAGCTCGCGCCCCTCGGCGGAGCGGATGACGACGCAGTCGCCGCGATCGAAGGTCCCCTCGACGCGGCGAACGCCGGCCGGCAGCAGGCTCTTGCCGCCCGCGAGCGCGCGCGCAGCACCGGCGTCGATGTGCACGGCGCCCCTCGGCTCGAGCTGCCCGGCGATCCAGCGCTTCTTGGCAGTGACCGGATCGGACGGCGCGAGGAACCAGGTGCACGGCGCACCGGCGGCGAGGCCGCGCAAAGGATGGAGCACCTTGCCGGAGGCGATCACCATGTGACAGCCGGCAGCGAGGACGATTTTTGCCGCCTCGACCTTCGTCTTCATGCCGCCGCGCGACAGCTCGGTGCCGGCGTCGCCGGCCATCGCCTCGATCTCGGGCGTGATGTGGCGGATTTCCGCGATGCGCTCGGCGTCGTCGCGCAGCGCGGGCGGGGCCGTGTAGAGACCATCGACATCGGAGAGCAGCACCAGGCACTCGGCGCTCGCCATCGAAGCGACGCGAGCGGACAGCCGGTCGTTGTCGCCATAGCGGATCTCGCTGGTGGCGACGGTGTCGTTCTCGTTGACCACGGGCACGGCCTTGCAGGCGAGCAGCGTGTCGATGGTGCGGCGGGCGTTCAGATAGCGGCGACGCTCCTCGGTATCGCCCAGCGTCAGCAGCACCTGGGCAACGGTGACGCCGCGGGCCTCGAAGACCTCGCGATAGGCGTGAGCGAGGCTGATCTGGCCAACGGCGGCAGCCGCCTGGCTGTGCTCGAGCTCGAGCGGGCCGCCGGGCAGGCGCAGGGCGTGGCGGCCGAGCGCGATGGCACCGGAGGAGACCAGGATCACCTCCTTGCCGTCGCGCACGAGAGCGGCGACGTCATCAGCGAGGCTGTTGAGCCAGGTGGCGCGCAGGCGGCCGCTGCTCCCGTCCACGAGCAGGGCCGAGCCGATCTTGATCACGATGCGGCGCGCCGCGGCCCATTCCGCGCGGGGGGACGGCGTTCCTTCAGAGGGTACGCGCCGCGCGGTGGCGGCACTGGCATCGGCAGGCATCGGGTCGTCCGTTTCGGGTACCAGCGGGTTTGCGGGCACTCTACATGAAGATTGATTGCGTTTGTCCTGCGCGTCGCACCGAGGCGACGGCCCATATCCGGCTCACGGCGTCCACGGGGCGTGCTCGTCCTCGCCGCTGTCCTTTGCCTCCGCACCTTTGGCGCGGTTAATTTCGCGGGCCAGCGCGAACAGCGTTTCCTTAACGCCGAGGCCGGAGGCGGCCGAAATCGCCAACGGCGTCCGGCGGGCAGCCTTCTTCAGGGCGGCCAACCGTTCTGCTCGCGTCGCCTCGTCGAGCGCGTCGCACTTCGACAGCGCGACGATCTCCTTCTTCTTGTCGAGACCGCCGCCGTAGGACTTGAGCTCGCGGCGCACCGTGCGATAGGCGGCGGCGACGTCCTCTTCGGTGCCGTCGACGAGGTGAAGCAGCACGCGGCAGCGCTCGAGATGCCCGAGGAAACGGGTGCCGAGGCCGGCGCCCTCGTGCGCGCCCTCGATCAGGCCGGGCAGATCGGCGAGCACGAAATCGACGTCGCCGGCGCGCACCACGCCCAGATGCGGATGCAGGGTGGTGAAGGGATAGTCGGCAATCTTGGGGCGCGCCGCGCTGACGGCGGCCAGAAACGTCGACTTGCCGGCATTGGGCAGCCCGACGAGGCCGGCGTCGGCGATCAGCTTCAGGCGCAGCCAGATGGTCAGCTCCTCGCCCTGCTGGCCGGGGTTGGCGTGACGCGGCGCCTGGTTGGTCGGCGATTTGAAATGCGCGTTGCCGAAGCCGCCGTTGCCGCCGCGGGCGAGCCGCGCGCGATCGCCGGTATTGACGAGGTCGGCAAGCAGCGTCTCCTGGTCCTCGGCATAGATCTGGGTGCCGGGCGGAACGCGGATCACGCAATCGTCGCCGCCGGGGCCGGAGCGGTTACGGCCCATCCCCGGCGTTCCGTTGCGCGCCTTGAAGTGCTGCTGGTAGCGGTAGTCGATCAGCGTATTGAGATTGTCCACGGCTTCCGCCCAGACATCGCCGCCCTTGCCGCCATCGCCGCCATCGGGACCGCCGTACTCGATGAACTTCTCGCGCCGGAAGCTGATGCTGCCGGCGCCGCCATCGCCCGAGCGGATGTAGATTTTGGCCTGGTCCAGAAACTTCATGGCGTTCGTGCCCCAGCGGGGCATTTTCTCCTGTTAAGCGGCGGCCCGTGCGTCCATCATGCGCCATGCCTCGCGGGTGAGCTCGAAGCGATCGGCATCGACACCGGCGCACCGGCCCGGCGCCTCGCAGACACCGACACCGAGGTGGCGGAAGCCGCATTTCTCCAGCACGCGCCGGGATGCCCGGTTCATCAGCCGGGTCTCGGCGCGGATCGCGTGATGATAGCGCAGCAGGAACACCATCGAAACAAGGCCGCGGACCGCCTCGGTCATCAATCCGCGGCGATGATGGGACACGCCCAGCAGGTAGCCGAGGCGCAAGACCCTGTCGCCCGCCGGCGCACCGACGCCGAGGCATCCGATCAGGGTGTCGGGATCGGGCTTGAGGGTGAGCGCGAGCGCCATGCCGGTGCCGGCGGCATTCTCCTGGCGCATCTGCGCGATCCGGCGCGCCGCTTCGCCGGCGGGCAAGGGATGCGGCCACGTTGCGGTCATCTCCGCGACCTCGGCGACCGACACGACCGCCTGCAGGCGGTCGGCATCGCCGGCGCGCGGCCAGCGCAGCCACAGGCGCGGCGTCTCGATGCGGAAGACCTCGTCGCGGGTCAGATCGGGAAACATGGCGCGCTCCTGGCTCAGAAAAACTTAAGGCGGTGGTCTCCCACCGCCTGCAGAGCCGGATCGTCGGCGTCGCGCGCCTTGCGATCCTTTTAGGTCTGAGCTCCCGGCGGGTCTTTGGAGACCGGCGGGAGCCCAAGTGAGGCACCCGCCCTTATTCTGCTGCTTCGGCCTTGGCTGGTCGCACCGAGACGTAGATGCGACCGTTGCGTTTGGTGGCGAATTCGACGTGGCCGGCGGCCTTGGCGAATAGCGTGTGGTCGGTGCCCATGCCGACATTGACCCCGGGATGCCACTGCGTGCCGCGTTGGCGCGCGATGATGTTGCCCGGAATGACGAGCTCACCGCCGAAACGCTTCACGCCAAGCCGCTTGGGATTGGAGTCGCGGCCGTTGCGCGAGGAGCCGCCTGCCTTTTTATGTGCCATAACTGGTAATCCTTCGTATCGGTCGGGTCGGCAGCCTTCAGGCGCCGATGATGTCCTTGATGCGTACCACCGTCAGATCCTGGCGATGGCCCTTCTTGCGACGCGAGTTCTTGCGGCGGCGCTTCTTGAAGGCGATCAGCTTGGGGCCCCGCGCCTGCTCGACAAGCTCGGCGGTGACCTTGGCGCCCGCGACGGTCGGCTTGCCGACCTTGACGCTGTCGCCCGAGCCCACCATCAGCACCTCGGCGAACTCGATCGCGGCGCCGGCCTCGCCTTCCAGTCTCTCGATCGTCACAACGTCGTTGGCGGCGACACGGTACTGCTTGCCGCCCGTCTTGATGACTGCGTACATCGATTTACCCCTTGCTTCTTGTCCGCGCCCTTCGGCGCCGCGAGATGTCTCGCGGACTTGGCCATTTCCCTTACGACGGCGATGTCGGTGGGAACGGGTCGGCAGGAAATGCCGGCAGGAGCCTCGGGCAGCGCATTATGCGCGCGCAAAACGCTGCGCGCGCAATCGTGGGGTTTATCTTCGACATCGGCCGACAAGTCAATGAATTTGGCTCGACGGCGCCCGTTGCCGCGGACGCGCCCGGCGACACCAAAAAACCACAGCGCCAGGGTAAGCATCGGGCTGACATCGACTATTCACAACTTCGCGAATCTGTTGCGATAGGGCAACTTTTGCCTGTCAATACCCGTTGTCGGCAAATCGCAGGCTTGTTGGTCGAAGTCTAGGTGTTGTAGCTGTTGGGCGTCCGGCCGCGAGATATCGCAGGTCTTCCTGGCCCGCCGCCGCGATCGGACGAGTTTCCCGGAGTTGTGTGTGCGCCTGTAGCGCCGCCCGGGACCCGCGTAGTCCGCGTCGTTGTCGAGTTCTCCCAAGTAAAGCGTCGGTAACCGGTCAAGCATCGTCTTGTCGCGTGCGTGGATTTGTTGTCTTCGCACCCGAGCGTTCCTTGTCCGTTGCGTCCCCCGTCTCGCCGAGACGGGCCTGTTCCTGACGTGATCGAAAGGATGCGAATGATGGCGTGGACAGATGAGCGCGTCGAGCTGCTGAAGAAGCTCTGGTCCGAAGGCCTTTCCGCAAGCCAGATCGCCGGCCGCCTCGGCAGCGTCACGCGCAACGCGGTGATCGGCAAGGTTCACCGGCTCGGGCTGTCCGGCCGGGCGACCACCTCCCGCATGAAAACCCATCGGCCCCGCACCCGCGTCGCGACCGCAAAGCGGATCGTCAAATCGCGCTTTGCCACCGTCGGCAATCCGGCGCTGAGGGCCCTCTATCATCCCGAGGCCGAGCCCTACGTCGCACCCGTGGAGGAGCTGGTCATCCCGCTCAAGGAGCGCAAGACGATCCAGACGCTCACCGAGTGCAGTTGCCGGTGGCCGATCGGGGACCCGCAGCAGGCGGACTTCCATTTCTGCAACCGCGACAAGGTCGCGGGCCTGCCCTATTGCGAAACGCACGCCCGGCGCGCCTTCCAGCCGCCGCAGCCGCGCCGCCGCGATCGCGAGATCGCCGAGCCGATGGTACCGGCCACGGTGGGCGTGCCGAGCCGGCCGCGCGATCCGGTGGACGCCTAAAGCCTTCGCTGCGCGAGCAGCACCGAGTTGGGTGGGGGTGGCCGGAAGCTGTCGGGGGACGGCTTCCGGCCAGATTTTTTCTTTAGGCGGCGGTGATGCCCGCGCCCGTGCGCGCGCTCAGTCGTTGCCCTGGCCGCCGAGCACGTAGCCGGCGCCGCGGACGGTGCGGATCGGGTCGCGCTCGCGACCGCGGATCAGGCACTTGCGCAGGCGGCCGATGTGCACGTCGACGGTGCGCTCGTCGACATAGGCATCGCGGCCCCAGACGCCGTCCAGAAGCTGGCCGCGCGAGAGGACGCGCCCGGCGCTCTCCATGAGGAACTCGAGAAGACGGAACTCGGTCGGCCCGAGGCGGACCTCGCGGGCGCCGCGGGTGACCCGGTGGGCGGCCCGATTGAGCTCGATATCGGCGACCTTCAAGACGTCGGCCATGCGGTCGGGCGAGGCCCGCCGCAGGATCGCCTTCACGCGCGCCATCAACTCCGGCAACGAGAATGGCTTGACGACGTAGTCGTCGGCGCCCGTCGACAGGCCCCTGATGCGGTCGCCTTCCTCGCCGCGGGCGGTCAGCATCAAGATCGGAACAGAGCGGGTGGCGGGCTTGGTGCGCAACCGCCGGCACAGCTCGATCCCCGACACGGACGGCAGCATCCAGTCGAGCACGATGAGATCAGGGCGCTCCTCGGCGACCACCAGCTCGGCTTCCTCGCCGGTGGAGACGTGGAGCACGTGGAAACCTTCCGCCTCGAGGTTGTAGCGCAGCATTTCGGCGAGCGCGGCTTCATCCTCGACGATCAGCACCTTCGCGATCATCCGCTTCTGCCTCCCCGGCCTCGCGTCCGGCTCCTTGTAGCCGCTGTCGGTCGTGGTCATCCGCCGCCTCGCTCGCGAAAGATCATGGTGGAGCTGGTCTTGTCGTCCTTGGGACGGTCATCGGTCAGGGGGACGCCGTGCACCAGGTAGTTGACCGTCTCGGCAATGTTGGTGGTGTGATCGCCGATGCGCTCGAGGTTCTTGGCGCCGAACAGCAGATGCGTGCACAGCCCGATGTTGCGCGGGTCCTCCATCATGTAGGTCAGGAGCTCGCGGAAGACCGAGTTGTACATGGCGTCGATCTGCTGGTCACCGCGCCAGACGACGAGCGCCATCTCGCTGTTGCGCTCGGCGTAGGCGTCGAGCACGTCCTTCAACTGGCGCAGCGCCTGCTCGACCATATGGCGCAGGCCGGAGATCAGGGGCTTGGGATAGGGCTCCTGGGCGATGGCCAGAGCCCGCTTGGCGATGTTCTTGGCGAGGTCGCCGATGCGCTCGAGGTCGCCGGTGATGCGGAGGGCGCCCATGATATGGCGCAGGTCGTCGGCCATCGGCTGACGGCGCGCGATCATGGTGATGACCTGCTCCTCGATCTCGCGCTGGAGCTGATCGATCGCACGGTCGCCGTCGATCGCAGCCTCGGCCTTGCGCGGATCGCGACGCTCGAGCGCCTCGAAGGCCTGGCCCAGCAGGTGCTCGGCGAGGCCGCCCATCTGCGCGATCTTGCGGTCGAGCAGAGCCAGCTCCTCGGTGTACGACCGTACAATGTGCTCGTTCATGGGGCCCTCATCTGACGTACCGGGTCTCGTGCTCGATTTAGCCGAAGCGGCCGGTGATGTAGTCCTGGGTCCGCTTGTCGTGCGGGTTGGTGAAAATCTGCTGGGTATCGCCTTCCTCGACGAGAACGCCCAAGTGGAAGAACGCGGTTCGCTGGGACACCCGGGCGGCCTGTTGCATCGAATGCGTCACGATGACGATGGTGAAGTTGGTCTTGAGGTCGTCGATCAGCTCCTCGATCTTGGCGGTGGCGATCGGGTCGAGCGCCGAGCACGGCTCGTCCATCAGGATCACCTCGGGGTTCACCGCGATGGCGCGGGCGATGCACAGGCGCTGCTGCTGCCCGCCGGACAGGCCGGTTCCCGGCTCATGCAGGCGATCGTGCACCTCCTTGAGCAGCCCGGCCCGCTCGAGGCTCTGATGAACGACCTCGTCGAGCTCGGCCTTCGACCCGGCGAGGCCGTGAATGCGCGGGCCATAGGCCACGTTCTCATAGATCGATTTGGGGAACGGGTTCGGCTTCTGGAAGACCATACCGACGCGGGCGCGCAGTTGCACGACGTCGAGGCTCGGATCGTAAATGTCCTCGCTGTCGAGCGTGATCTTGCCGGTGACGCGGCAGCTCGGGATGGTGTCGTTCATGCGGTTGATGCAGCGCAGGAACGTCGACTTGCCGCAACCCGACGGGCCGATGAACGCGGTGACGCTCTGCTCGCGAATGGCGACGCTGACGTCCTTCAGGGCCTGCTTGTCGCCGTAGAAGACATTGCATTTGTCCGCCACGACCTTCGGCCGAACGAGCGGAGCTGCGCCGCTCGCCACGCTTGATTGAACTGCCACATTCATGAGCGTCTCACCCGACCCAATAAAGCCAACCGACCAAGGCCATCACCAGCGCCGCTCGAACTTCCGGCGGAGAATGACGGCCAGCACATTCATGCAGGCAAGGAACATCAGAAGAATGATCGTCGCGCCCGAGGTGCGCTCGACAAAGCCGCGCTCGGCCGCCGTCGCCCACATGTAGATCTGGACGGGGAGACCGGTGGCCGGCTCGAGCGGCGACTGCGGATACTCGACGACGAAGGCCACCATGCCGATCATCAGAAGGGGCGCGGTCTCGCCCAACGCCTTGGCGAGGCCGATGATGGTGCCGGTGAGAATGCCGGGGAACGCCAACGGGAGTACGTGATGGGTGATCGCCTGCATCTTCGAGGCGCCGACACCGAGCGCGGCCTCGCGGATGGAGGGCGGCACGGCGCCGATCGCGGCACGGGTGGCGATGATCACGGTCGGGAGCGTCATCAGACTGAGCACGAGGCCGCCGACCAGGGAGGCCGACCGGGGCAACCCCATGAAGTTGATGAAGATGGCGAGCCCCAGAATTCCGAACACGATGGAGGGCACGGCCGCCAGGTTGTTGATGTTCACCTCGATGAGGTCGGTGAACCGGTTGCGGGGGGCGAACTCTTCGAGATAGACGGCCGCCGCGACGCCGATCGGGACCGCGATCAGGACGACGGTCAGCATCATGAACAGCGAGCCGATGAGCGCGACGCCGATGCCGGCCGTCTCGGGCTGGCTCGAGGCGCCGTAGGTGAACAGGCCTGTGTTGAAGCGCTTCTGCAGGACGCCATCGGCGGCGGCCTTGTCGAGCCATCCGAGCTGCTTGTCGGAGAGCTTGCGGCGCCCCTCGGGGATGGTGCGGTCGAAAGCGCCCTTCATCACCGAGTCGACGTTGCCGCTGGCAAGCAGCCAGAAGCTGACGGTCTTGCCGATCGCGTCGGGATGGCGCAGGACGTAATCGCGGATCTCGACGTCGACGCTCTGCGACAGCAGCGCGCTGATCGCCCGGGCGTCCGCCGCGGACTTGGCGTCGACCTTTAGCGCCTTGGCCAGCGCATCGCCGGCCAGCGCCCCGTAGTCGGCCATCAGCAGGTCGCTTTCCTCGCGCTTGCCCGACGGATCGATCACCTCCTTGTCGAGCAGGACATCGACCTTGAACGAGGTCTGCTGGAAGGATGTGTAGCCCTTCATGATGATGTTGGCGAACAGCAGCGCCAGAAAAGCCAGGCCGAATAGGATCGCGGCAATACCGTAGGCCTGGAAGCGGCGCTCGGCGGCATAGCGCCTGCGGATGCCCTTCTGAACGGCCTCGCGATTGCCGAGCGTGCTGCGCACCGCAGGTGTCGGAAGAGCGTCTACGGTCATTCGTATTGCTCCCGGTACTTCCGCACGATGTAGAGCGCGTAGATGTTGAGGGCGAGCGTGAAGAGGAACAGCGTCAGGCCGAGCGCGAAGGCGACGAGCGTCTGCGGACTGTTGAACTCGAGGTCGCCGGTGAGCTGGCTCACGATCTTCACCGTGATCGTGGTGACGGGCTCGAACAGGTTGTAGGTCAGGTTGGCCGCGATGCCGGCCGCGAGCACAACGATCATGGTCTCGCCGATGGCGCGGGATGCCGCCAGCAGCACCGCGCCGACGATACCCGGCAGCGCGGCCGGCAGCACGACGCGCTTGATCGTTTCGGATTTGGTGGCGCCGAGCCCGTAGGAGCCGTCCCTGAGCGACTGGGGAACGGCGTTGATGATGTCATCGGACAGCGACGACACGAAGGGAATGAGCATCACGCCCATGATGAACCCGGCGGTCAGAACGCTGGTGGCAGCGATGCTGACGCCGACCTGAGCGCCCAGATCGCGCAGCATCGGCCCGAAGGTGATCAGCGCGAAGAAGCCGTAGACGATGGTCGGAATGCCGGCCAGCACCTCGAGCAGCGGCTTCACGGTGGTCCTCAGCCCGCGCGAGGCGTACTCCGACATGTAGATGGCCGCGAACAGGCCGACCGGGACGGCTACGGCAAGAGCCACCGCCGAAATGTAGAGCGTGCCCCAAAGCAGGGGCAGCAGTCCGAACTGGCCTTCCCCGCCGCCGCTGCGGCCGACCGCGGAGAAGCGCGGGTCCCAAACGGTGCCGAAGAAGAAATCGGCCATCGGCACCGAGCGGAAGAATTGAATGGTCTCGAACAGCATCGATAGCACGATGCCGGCGGTGGTGAGGATGGCGACCGTCGAGGCGGCCGCGAGGCCGACCAGCATCACCCGCTCAACGCCGTTGCGGGCCCGCAGCTTCGGCCTCACCTGCAGCAGTCCGGCAGCGAGGCCCAGCAGGGCGAGCCCGAGACCGGCCCACGTCATGAGCAACGCGCTGGAGTTGGACAGCGTCATCTGCTGCAGCGCGGCCCCGAGCACGAAGGGGCGGGGTGCGGCAGCGAGTGCAATGCCCTTCTGCTCCAGCATCTCGGTCACCGGCGCCCTGCCGGTGCGCACTTGCGCGAGCTCTTCCGGGGACAGCAGGTTCAGGCCGCGCGCCACGGTCTCGATGGTGCCGGCGGTGAGCGTCTGAATGGCGGGGCTTTCCTGCCGCACCGCCTCGGGCAGATTGGAATAGACGATGTTCTTGATCAGCAGCGGGGCCGTGGCGCCCCAGATCATGACGAGCGCGAGGGACGGCAGCACCGTCCACAAGAATACGAAGGTGCCGTAGTAGCCGGGACGGGAATGGAACTTGGACGACTGCCCGTTGGCCGAGCGCTTGGCCCGCATCACGCCGGCGAGCCACCCGACGACACCGAGGCCGAGGATCACGAGCGTCAGAGTTCCGATCGACACCTAAGTCTCCACAGGCCAACGCGGACAGTCGCTGCGGTCCGGGATCGCGCCATCGCGCTCTACCATCACGACCCCGGTTGCGGCTGCGAGCGCCGGATCCCGAGGGACCACCGGCGCTCGCAAATCGTCTGGCGACTGGCGCACAAACCGCGCCCAACGTCACCTCACATCACATCGACTTGGCGTCCTTGATCTGCTGCTGGAGCGCCTTGCGCTCGGCGTCCGGCAGCGGCACCAGCCCATAGCTCGCGAGCGGGCCCCGCGAGCCGATGATGCGGTCCGACGCGAAGAAGTCGACGTACTCCTTGAGGCCCGGGATCACGCCCATGTGCGCCTTCTTGACATAGAAGAACAGCGGGCGGGAGACCGGGTATTTGCCGGTCGCGACCGTCTCGACCGACGGAGCGATGCCGCTGATGTTGGCGACCTTCAGCTTGTCGGTGTTGTTCTCGTAGAACGACAGCCCGAACACGCCGATGCCCTGCTTGTTCGACTGGAGGCGGGCGAGCGTCTCGGTGTAGTCGCCGTCGATATCGACCGCGGCGGCATCCTTGCGGACCTTGATGCAGGCCTTGTCGGCCGCCTTGGCATCCATGCCGCCCTTGACGAACGCCTCGAGTGCGCCCGACGCCTTGCAGCCGGCGTGCAGCAGCTTCTCCTCGAACACTTCGCGCGTGCCGTGCTTCTCACCGGGAATGTAGGCGGCGATGTTCCACTCGGGCAGCTCAGCGTTGACCTGCTTCCATGTCTTGTTGGGGTTGGCGACCGGCTTGCCATCGGCACCAGGGATCTCGGCGGCGAGCGCCAGGAACCAATCCTTCGGTGTGAAGGCGAACGAAGGACCCTTGGCATCCGAGGCGAACACGATGCCGTCGTAGCCGAACTTCACCTCGACGACGTCCTTGACGCCGTTCTTGGCGCACTCTTCGAGCTCGTCCTTCTTGATCGGGCGCGAGGAATTGGCGATGTCGATGGTCGCCTCGCCGAGGCCCTGGCAGAACTGCTTGATGCCGGCGCCGGAGCCACCCGACTCGACGATCGGCGTCTTCTGCTTCGTGAAGGTCTTGCCGAACTGCTCGGCAACGATGTTCGCGTACGGGAGGACCGTGGAGGACCCCGCGATCTTCACCTGATCGCGCGCCGCCAGGGCCGCGTTGGCAAAGCCAAGCACGCCAACCGTGGCCACGGCCGCCGACAATGCCGAGAATTTCTTGCTCATACTCTGTGCTCCCTCGTTAGGGCGGACGACGCGAAAGGGGGATCGTGGTGTCCACGAGCGCGCCGGAGGTGCCGCCTGCACCCCACCCATCATCTAAACCTGCGACGCAATCGTTTGATGACAGTTTAATGCGCTGTTTTTGTTCTGTTTTTATTGATTGTCGGCTCTGTGACCGCTAGATCATCTCATCGATGATGACGGTGAACGTCGAGCCGTGTCCGAGCCGGGATTCGATGAGAAGCTCGCCGCGATGGCGGTTTACGATGTTCTTGACGATGGCCAGCCCCAGGCCGGTGCCGCCCTTCTCGCGGCTCTGGGTCACGCTCACGCGGTAGAACCTCTCGGTGAGCCGCGGCAGGTGCTCGGCCGCGATGCCGGGGCCAGTGTCGGTCACCGCCACCGCGATCCGCTGCGCGCGCCCGTTGCCGGCTGGCAGCCGGGACAAGCTGACGGTCACACGGCCGCCCTCGCGATTGTACTTGATGGCATTCTGGATCAGGTTCTGGAAAACCTGGACGAGCTCGTCGCGATCGCCGACCACCCGGGCCGGGCCGTCGAGGCGCTGAACCTGGATCGTGATGCCCGACGCGGCGGCCAGCGGCTCCAGGGTCTGCGCGACGAAGCCGACGATGTCGCCCAGATCGGCGACGCCACGCGGCGGCAGGTGGAGCTGCATCTCGATGCGGCTGAGCGAGAGCAGATCGTCGATCAGCCGCGTCATTCGCGTCGCCTGCGCGGCCATGATGGCGAGGAAGCGGTCGCGGGCCGCCGAATCCTCGCGCGCGGGCCCCTGCAAGGTTTCGACAAATCCCCGCAGCGAGGCCAACGGCGTGCGCAGCTCGTGACTCGCGTTGGTGATGAAATCCGCCCGCATTTGCGCGAGCTTTTCCTTGTCCGTGACGTCGCGGAAGGTCACCAGAAGCGCCGGCGCTTCGGGTCCGACCTCGTCCAGCGGCAGCCGCGAAATGAATGCGGAGACCCGGCGCTCGATGGGAACCCGATCCTGCAGGTGCACGACGATGCGTCCGGCGGAGGACATGGCGCGATCGACCGCCTCGAGCAACTCGGGGCTGCGGCTGACCTGCGAGATCGGCTGCCCGACCCGCGCACGGGGAAACAGGTCGGTGACGAGCACGTTCTGGAACACCACATAGCCGGCGGTGTCCAACGCAAGGGCCGGGTCCGACATGGCGTCGACGACGGCGCGCCAACTGCGGTCGCGTCGCGGCTCGGGCAGGGGCGGCCCCGCCGTTTCATCGAGGGGCACCGCGTCGCCGCGGCTTGCGGAACCAGTCGCGTCGGGCAACTGAGCCTGCATGTTCGGCTCCCGAATGATGGCGAAAAGGACCGCGACGGCGAAAAGTCCAGCCAGCGCAGCCCAGGCATGAAGGGCCTTCGTCGCGACAAGGACCGCAAGGATCGCCGCGACGGCGACCAGCATCGGCCAGCGGGCCCTGAGGCGATCCCCAGCAAGCCGGGCAATTGCGAAGGCGCGGTGACGGACGCCGGCGCCATCGACGCCGAGCGCGTCGAGCTTCTCCCGCAATCCTGTCCCCAGCTCGGTCATTCCTGATTCCGTCTCATCGTGCGCCCTTCAAGTAGGCCGGTCCTTCCCGCATCGCAACCGTATGGTGCGACCGTGATTGCCTGCACCCCCGGTTCGGGCCAGGGTGGCGGGCGTTTCAGCGTCAGGTCGTACAAGCGGGCAAGCTCATGGGAAAATCCGATCACGCGAAGAAGCCGGGCAAGTCCCCCGGCGGGGGGTTACCGGCCATCGGCAAGTTCAATATCGACGATCCGGAGCTGCCCAAAAAAATCAAAGAGAAGGCGCTGACATCGGGCGGCTATCCCTATGATTCAAAACTGAAACGGGACGATTACGATACCGAGCTCACGGGACTGCAGATCGAGCTCCTCAAATTGCAGGCGCATGTGTTCAAGACCGGCGAGCGGGTCATCGTTCTGTTCGAGGGGCGGGACACGGCCGGCAAGGGCGGGTGCATCGCCCGGTTCGTCCAGCACCTGAACCCGCGGCATGTCCACGTCGTCGCGCTCGCCAAGCCGACCGAGCTCGAACGCGGCCAATGGTACTTCCAGCGCTACGTCGCCCGGCTGCCGGCCAGCGGCGACATCGCGCTGTTCGACCGCTCCTGGTACAACCGCGCCGGGGTCGAGCGGGTGATGGGCTTTTGCAACGACGAGCAGCTCGCCGACTTTCTCCGCGAGGCGCCCGAGCTGGAGGGCATGCTGGTGCGCGACGGCATCCGGCTGTTCAAGCTGTTCCTCGTCATCGGCCGGGAGATGCAGCTCATGCGGTTCCACGAGCGGCGGCACGATCCGCTCAAACAGTGGAAGCTGACCGACATCGACCGAGCGGCGATGCACAAGTGGGACGACTACACGCGAGCGCAGGCCGACCTGTTCCGCTTCACGCACACCCCGACGGCGCCATGGACGGTGGTGCGCGCCAACGACCAGCGGCGGGCGCGGCTCGAGGCCATCCGCGTCGTCCTTTCTGCGATGGATTACGAAGGCAAGGACAAGGCTATCGTCGGCACGCCCGACCCGCTGATCGTCGGCGCGGGCCCGGACTTCTTCTACAGCAGCTAGGATCGCCCGAGGGCCCCGCCTCAGCGCACGAGAAACAGCGGACACTCGAGCGCAGCGGCCAGCGGACGCAAGTCGCCGTCGCTCGGCACGACCAAGCCGCCGAAGCGGCCGATGACAAATCCGCCGCCGAGGAGGCGCAAGGTTTCGGCGACCGCGGCCGAGGCGCCGCGCGCCAAGCCGGCGTGGGCAATGCGGACATCCTGCCGCTCGGCCAGCAGCAGCCGCGTCTCGCCGTCCATCCAGTGCAGCGTATCCTCGTCCTCCGCGACGAGCAGAGCGACGATCTCGCCGCCGGTCACCGGGGTCAGCCGCTCGGCGGCGCGCAGCATGCCGGGTAGTCGCTCGGTGTCCTCGATCGCCATGATCACCGGACCGACGGTGCGGCGGGCCTGAGGGCCGACCAGCACGAGCCCGGTGGTGCCCGACACGGTTTCGAGAAGCTCGCGCAGCCGGTCGCAGGCGGTGGCGCCGAACGGCTCGGCCAGGGCCACCACGTTCCACGGGCCGCGCTCGCGACAGGCGACGGCCAGCGCATTAACCGGCTCGTCGCGCACGGTGCGCTGGCGGAAGGGAACATCGGCAGCGTGCGCGAGGACCTCGACCCGACGCTGCACGGCCTGAGCGATATGGCGCAAATCGCGCTCGATGTCGCTGCAGCAGATCGGGCGCTGCGCGCGACCATCGAAGGAGATCTCGCGGGCGAACGGGAAGCTCGCAAGGTCGATCAGGTTGCGGTCCTCGACGAACAGGCTCTCGACCTCGGACTGGAACGCCTGGGCGACGCGGATCGCCGCCTCGATGGCGACGTCACTCGGACGCGCGGAGCCGAACTGGAGCACCACCCTGCCCCGCGCCTCGCCGGCTTCTGCGACATGAGCAATCATGAAGCGGCCTTTCCATCCTCGCCGTCGCTGCCCGCCGACTTGGCAAAGCTGCGGGCGCGCTCGGCGAACAGTTTCAGTTTACTCTCCACCAACGCGTTGATCGAGCCCACCGGAAATTTGCCATCCTCACCGCGGGCGCCGGCAGGCCTGCCGGTCAGGATCTCGATGCCCTGATCGATGTGATCGACGGCGTGGATGCGGAACTTGCCGGCACGGACCGCCTCGACAACCTCCTCGTTCAGCATCAGATGCTGCACGTTGGCGCGGGGGATCAGCACCCCCTGGTCGCCGGTCAGGCCACGCGCCTTGCAGACGTCGAAGAAGCCCTCGATCTTCTGGTTGACGCCGCCGATCGGCTGGACCTCGCCCCACTGATTGACCGATCCTGTCACCGCAAAGCTTTGACTGATCGGCACTTCCGAAAGCGCGGACAACAAGGCGTAGAGCTCGGTCGAGGACGCGCTGTCGCCGTCGACGCCGCCATAGGACTGCTCGAAGACCAGCGTGGCGGCGAGCGCCAGCGGCACCTCCCCGGCGTAGCGCCCGGCGAGGAAGCCCCACAGGATCATCACGCCTTTGGAGTGCAGCGGGCCGCCGAGATTGACCTCGCGCTCGATGTCGACGACGCGGCCCTGGCCCATGCGGACGCGTGCGGTGATGCGGCTCGGGCGGCCGAAGCTGAAGGTGCCGAGCTGCATGACCGACAGGCCGTTGATCTGGCCGACCTTGGCGCCTGCCGTATCGATGAAGATGATCTGGCGCTCGATCGTCTCCTGGGCGCGGTCGCGCAGGCGGTCGGAGCGCTGCGTGTACTCGTCGAGGGCGCGGGCGACGTCCTCACGGGTCGTCACCTTGCGATTGGCGACGCCGGCCCAGTAGTCCGATTCCCGGACGATGTCGGAGATGCGGCCGATCTCGATCGACAGCTTCTCGCGGTCATCGGCGAGGCGGGCGCCTTCCTCCATGACGCGGGCCACCGCGCCGGCATCGAGCGGGCGCAGGCCGTGCTGCTTCACGATCGAGGCGACGACGCCGGCGAACGCGCGATTGTTCTCCTTGGAGCGGACGATGGTGTCGTCGAAGTCGGCCTGCACCTTGAACAGGCCGGGGAAGTCCGGGTCGTGCGCGGCCAGCAGATAGTAGAGCTCGCGATCGCCGATCAGGACCACCTTGAGGTCGAGCGGAATCGGCTCGGGATCGAGCGTCTGGGTGGCGATCAGGCCGGAGGCCTCCGCCGGCTGCTCGATCTTGATCTCGCGCGCCTTCAACGTGCGCTTCAACGCCTCCCACGCAAACGGGGAGAGCAACATCTTGCGGGCGTCCATCAGCAGATAGCCGGAGTTGGCGCGGTGTAGCGCCCCCCCCTTGATGAGCAGGAAGTCGGTGAGGAGCGCGCCCATCTGCGCGATGTGCTCGACGCGGCCGATCAGGTTGCCGTAGGTCGGGTTCAACTCCTCGATCACCGGCGCGCCGCCCTTGTCGTCGCCGTTGCCGACGATGACATTGACCATGTAGCGGCGGAAGCGCGGATCGCGGATGGTGTCGACCGATTGCCGGACGATCTGGTTCTCGGCCTCCTCGCCGCCGGTGGAGAGGAACAGGCCGACATTGCGGACGAGGTCCTTGCCGGCGGCGGCGAGATGGGCCGTGATGTCGGGCAGGTCCGAGAAAGCGCCCTTGACGTGATCGAGGGCGTCGTTCACGGCCCGCTCGGCAATCTCCTCGTTGAGCGCGCTCAAGCGGGTGCGGCGCTCCTTGTCGGATTTCGGCACCTTGGACAGGATGGCCTCCAGCTCCTTCTGGAGGACCTCGATCTTGGCCTGAACGCCGGTCCGCATGTCCTCGGGAAGGGCGTTGAAGACCTCGGGCTTGACCACCTTGCCTTCGTGCACCGGCGCCATGGCAAAGCCCATCGGCGTGCGCAGGATGGCGATATTCTGCGCCTGCGCCTTGCGGTTGAGCGCCTCGAGACTTTCCTCCTGCCCGGAGCGGAACTCCTCCTCAATGGCGCGGCGGCGGGTCTGGTAGTCGTCGCCTTCGAACAGCGCGGGCAGGGTGTTGCGCAGCTCGTCGACGACCTCGACCATCGTCTTAGCAAGCTGGCGGGCGCGGCCGCTCGGCAGGGAAAGGGCGCGCGGCCGGTTGACGCTCTCGAAATTGTTGACGTAGATCCAATCGGGCGGCGTCGGCAGCTTCGCGGCCACCTCCGACAGGTAGGCGCGGACCGCCGTGGTCTTGCCGGAAGCCGGAGGCCCGAGGACGAAGATGTTGAAGTCGTGCGCCTTCATGGCGGCGCCGAACTGAATGGCGCGGAGGGCGCGGTCCTGGCCGATCAAGCCGCTTATGGGCTCGATCTCGGCCGTGGTCTTGAAGCCGAGCGCGGAGGGATCGACCGTCTTGCGAAGCTCGGAGACCGGGAGAGGGCTGTGATCGCTTGCGGCGTCGACTGTCGCGGACACCACCGCCCCCTCGCTTGCGGCTTCGACCTTTGCCGGGACCTTGTCCTCTCGCGGCCGCTTGAAGAACATGCTTTGCGCTCTCAGGTCTGTGGAAACGGGACGACGAGGATGTTAGCCGCGCGCCAACGCCGCGTCCCGGAAAGATGCACAAACCCCGAGGCGGAAGGTGAGGCGAATCGACCTGCGGGCTTGCGCAGTGGGCTACGGCATTGTGACGCGGCGAGGGCAGAATCCTGCTGAATGAGCGACGAGAGAACCCGCTGGCCGACGGCCGGCAGTCGGCGATCGCCGCCGACATCGCCCGCGGCGTCCGGCGGCTGCTGGCGTCCTATCGGGTTGCCAGCACGACCGAGCTCACGCTGCCGAGCTGGCGGCGGGCCGACGTCGTCGGCCTCTCCGAGACAGGCGACATCTGGATCATCGAGGTCAAGTCGTGCCTGGAGGATTTCAAGACCGACACGAAATGGGCCGAGTACCGGGATTTCTGCGACCGCCTCTACTTCGCCGTGCTGCCGACGTTTCCCCACGAGATCCTGCCGGCCGACACGGGGCTGATCGTCGCCGACCGCTACGGCGGCGAGATCGTGCGGCAAGCCCCCGAGCACCGGATGCCGGCTGTCCGCCGCAAGACGATGACGTTGCGCTTTGCCCGGCTGGCGGCGATCCGTCTTCATGGCGTGGCCGATCCCGAGCTCAGCCTCGAAGCGATGCTGCGCGGCGAATAGATCGGAGCAGAGCGTGCGGGCGGCTCGACCATAGGGCGCTCCGTGCACGAGGATGATGGCAGGGCAGGCGGCCGGCCTATTTCGGCGCGCGCTTGGCCAGGATGCGCTGCAGCGTGCGGCGATGCATGTTGAGCCGGCGCGCCGTCTCCGAGACGTTGCGATTGCACAGCTCGTAGACGCGCTGAATGTGCTCCCAGCGGACGCGGTCGGCCGACATCGGGTTCTCGGGCGGGGGCGCCTTCGCATTGGTCGGGGCGAGCAGGGCGTCGGTGACGTCGTCGGCGTCGGCGGGCTTGGCGAGATAGTCGACCGCGCCGAGCTTCACCGCCGACACGGCCGTGGCGATGTTGCCGTAGCCGGTGAGCACGATAGTGCGCGCGTCGGGCTTCAGGCGGGCCAGCTCGGCGATCAGCTCGAGGCCGTTGCCGTCCTCCAGACGCATGTCGACGACGGCAAACGCGGGAGGCCGCTGGCGGATGAGCTCCAGCCCCTCCTCGACCGAGTGACCGGAGCGAACCTCGAACCCGCGCAGCTCCATCGCCCGGACAAGACGCTGCAGAAACGCGCGATCATCGTCGACGATGACGAGAGACGCGTCCTCCGGCAGTTCATCCTTTTTGAACGACAGGTCTTCGGCCACGGCGGAAACTCCTGCTCCTCACGCCTTTTTACATATTCCGCCAAAACCGCCGCGCCAAGCCCCGGCGTAGCGTTACGGCAAATTCATGGGCCGATGGACACCGGCTCACGCCGCACCGGAGCACTCAAAGGCGCCATTTCTGACGCCGGCAGGTCGAACGAGGAGCGCGGCCATACAATATTCACTATGGCCCCCCGCTGGGGAAAGGCGCGGTTTTCCAGGGACAAGGAGGCGCCGGAGCGCTCGAGAAGGGTCTTGGCGATGAAAAAGCCCAGGCCCAGCCCGGCCGGCTCGTCATCCTCGGAGGCGTCCGAGGCGAACCGGGTCGTCACGTAGGGCTCGCCGAGCGCGTCCATGACCTCGGGCGGAAACCCCGGCCCGTCGTCGGCGATGGCAATGGTCAGGTCGTACTCGGTCCAGCGGGCGGTGATGGTGACGCGCTCGCGGGCGAACTCGACGGCGTTCTCGATCAGGTTGCCGAGCCCATAGATCATGCCCGGGCGGCGCTGTCCCACCGGCTCGCGGGTCGAAGCGCCCTCCATCGGCCGGGCGTCGATGGTGATCTTGATCGCGAACAGCCGATGCGGGGCGGCGGCCTCCTCGAGGAGCTGGGTCACCGAGAGGCTGGCGTGCAAAGGGTCCTCCTCGTCGGATGGACGCTGGGTGAGCTTCTGGAGGATCTCGCGGCAGCGCAGCGCCTGGCTCTTGAGGAGGGCGATGTCCTCGACCAGCGGGCTATCGGGGGCGAGGCCGCGCTCGAGCTCCTTGGTCACCAGCACGATGGTCGACAGCGGCGTGCCGAGCTCGTGGGCAGCGGCAGCGGCGAGGCCATCGAGCGCATGGAGCTTCTGCTCGCGGGCGAGCACGAGCTCGGTGGCCGACAGCGCCGCCGACATCTGGCGCGCCTCCTTCGACAGGCGCCCGACATAGAGCGCCAGGAAAATCATCGACGCGGCGACGGCGGCATAGAGACCCAGCTTGTAGAGCATCGGCAGGGCGATGATCTGGCCGGCGGCCCAGGGCAGGGGAAAATGCTCGAAGACCAGCACGCCGGTGGCGATCAGGGTGAAGGCGCCGAGCAGGATGGTGTTGCGCGGCGGAAGCGTCGCCGCCGACACCGTGACCGGCGCGACGACGAGCAGCGTGAACGGGTTCTCGACGCCGCCC
>JAESFN010000697.1_pt1 | contig 24069 bp, 22 predicted proteins | sample 9269411 | NCBI WGS metagenome assembly JAESFN01 (sample SAMN14505399, study PRJNA617100) | algae metagenome | isolation source: Iphinoe sp. HA4291-MV1 and co-occurring heterotrophs from trail next to... | place: USA: Maunawili Falls, Hawaii | collected 2009-07-25
AACTCCAAGATGGAAGCCCTCCGCGCCCTGAAACGACGCCTGTCCCGCGTGGTCTACAACCTCCTCCAACCCGACGAGACCAGCGCGACCGGCCACCTACCGGCCGCCGCTTGACATAGGAGCAACGAATGATTCTGGTCACCGGCGGTCTGGGCTCCATCGGATCGCACACCGCGCGGGCGCTGCTGGACCTGGGCGAGCCGGTCATGGTCACCGCGCACCGCTCCACCCGGCCTCCGGAGTTCCTCAGCGGATCGGACCGGCTGGTCGTCGAACCGCTGGACGTCGCGGACCAGGCGGCCTTCCTGGACCTCGGCACCCGGCACGGGATCACCGAGATCGTGCACCTCGCGGCCTCCCGGTTCGACCTGCCGGACCCGGTCGAGTACCTGCGGGCCGACGCGAACGCCCTGCTCAACGCGCTGCGGGCGGCGACCGTGTGGGGGGTGCGGCGGTTCGCCGTGGCCAGCAGCATCGCGGTCTACCTGGGCGGGGACGGCGGGAGCGGCGGGGACGGCGGGGCGCTGCGCGAGGACTCCCCGCGGCCGGGGCCGGCCGTGCACCAGATCCCGGTGTTCAAGCAGGTCGCCGAGCTGTTCAGCACCCTGGCCGGCGCGCACGGCGGGTTCGAGCCGGTGAACCTGCGGATCGGCACCGTGTGGGGACCGCTGGGTGAGCCGGACAACCCGTTCACCCCGCTGCCCCGGCTGCTCAACGCGGCGGTCCGCGGCGAGGACCCCGACCTGACCCCGCCCCGGCCGCCCGCCTTCGCCGAGGACGCAGGAGACCTCTGCTATGTCAAGGACTGCGGCCGGGCCATCGCGCTGCTCATGACGGCCGAGCGGCTCCAGCACACCGCCTACAACGTCTCCTCCGGGCACCCGGTCCGCTACCGCGAGGTGGTCGACGCGATCAACTCCGCCGTGCCGGGCGCCGACCTGCGCCTCCCGGCCGGCCGCAACCCCGAGCGGCCGCCGGACCACCACCTGGACATCAGCCGGCTGCGGGCGGCCACCGGGTTCACCCCGGAGTACGACGTCACCCGCTCGGTCGCGGACTACGTCGACTGGCTGCGGCGGAATCCCCGCTGATCAGAGAGGCCGCGGTGCGGACGACCAGGAAGGCCAGCAGCCCGATCGGGGACAGGAAGATGGTCAGCAGCAGGATCGGGCTGACCAGCCACGCGGTGACCCCCAGCCGGCGGGCCTCCAGGTACATCCACCGGCCGATGAACAGGTCGAAGCTGATCAGGTGCGCCCAGATCAGCGCCGCGCCGTAGTCGTGGCCGAGGAAGGTCCGCAGCACCTCCAGGTTCGGATCGCTGACCGCCGTCCACAGCTCGCCGAAGTGCGGGACGGCCAGCAGCAGGTACACCGCCAGCGGCAGCACGGTCACCCACGGGCTGGCCATCACCGCCCGGGTGCCGCGCCAGTGCGGGACCAGGATCAGCAGCGCCCAGAACGGGGCGGCCAGCCAGAAGGTGATCTCGAACAGGGTGCCGGTCATCGGGCCACCGCCGCCGGTCGGGCCGTCGCCAGGCTCGCCGCCGTCGCCCCGACGACCGCCGCCACCAGCAGGGCCAGGGCGCCGAGCGTGAGCGCGTCCGGGGCGATCAGCGGTTGCCCGCGTTCGGCCTGCCAGGTGACCAGGGCGACCAGCCCGGCGTACCCGCCGCCGGCCACCAGCACCACCCGCCGCCGGACCTCCGGGTCGGCCAGCGGCCCGCTCTTGACCAGTCCCAACGCCATCGCCAGCAGCGGCAGCAGCTGCAGCGCGTGCATGCCGACGAAGTGCGGGATCCGCAGGTCACCCCCGGCCGTGCTCCACCCGGTCACCGGCATCCCCGGACCGCCGTCGGGCAGCCCGACGGTGTGCGCCCCGATCGCGGTCGGCACGATCCCGGCCTGCATGTCGGCCAGCTGGGCGGCGTTCGGCGAGGTCATCAGGAAGCCCAGGGCCAGCCCGACCAGCGCGATCACCGTGCCGACCCGGATGCCGGCCCGGACCGCCGGGTCGGCCACCCCGGCCCGGAACACCTGCGCGGTGAGCACGAACGTGCCCAGCCAGAGCACCACGATGCTGAACGCCATCACCGCCCAGAGCGTGCCGTCCAGCGGGGTGGAGACGTTGAAGTGGCTCGGCCGGCCGCGGACCACCTGACCCGCGATCACCACCCACTCGATCACCATGCAGAGCACGACCAGGTTGGACAGCGCCGAGGCCAGCCGCCGCCCCCGGGTGAGCAGGCTGTAGAGCCAGGCCCAGGCCACCGCGTAGAGCGCCATGGACACCGCGAACTTGAACGGCTTGAGCCAGGCCGGCGCGCCGAGCAGCACCCGGTCGTCCACCACGATGCCGACGACGCAACCGGCCGCGACCACCGCCATCACCCCGGCGAACACCAGCATCGGCCGGTGCCAGCCTTCGAACCTCGCCATCATCGCCACTCCCGAGAGATGGATAGTGAAAGTATCCGCTATCGGTAAGTTACACTATTCATAACGACGTTTCCAGTGAGGAGGCCGGCTTCATGCGGATGGCCCAGCTCAGCGCCGAGTCGGGGGTGCCGGTGCCGACGATCAAGTACTACCTGCGCGAGGAGCTGCTCCCGCCCGGCGAGCTGACCAGTCCCAACCAGGCCCGCTACGACGACGCCCACCTGCGGCGGTTACGGCTGGTGCGCGCGCTGCTGGACGTGGGCGGGCTGTCGGTGGCCCAGGTCCGCGACGTGCTGGCCGGTATCGACGCCTCGGCCGACGCGCACGCCGCCCTGGGTGCCGCGCAGGACGCGATCACCCCCGCGCACGCCGGCGCCGGCGAGGACGACCGGCGATGGGCGGTCGACCGGCTGGCCGAGGTCGCCGCCGCCCGGGGTTGGAAGTTCGAACCCGGGCACCCGGTGTCCTCGGCGGCGGTGGACACCCTGGCCACCTACGCCGCGCTCGGCCACCGGGGGCTGGCCGCCCGGCTGGACGACTACGCCGAGCTGGCCGAGCGGGTCGCCGAGCTGGACGTGGCCAGCCTGGCCGGCCGGACCGAGCGGGAGTCGCTGGTGGAGGCGGCGGTGGTCGGCATGGTCCTGGGCGACGGGATGTTCGCCGCGCTGCGCCGGCTGGCCCAGGAGCGGGCCTCGGTCCGGATCTTCCGCCCGGCGGTCAGTGACGTCCCTGCTCGCTGAGTTCCCGCTCGGCCGCCAGCCGCTGGGCGATCACCCCGCGCACGTGCGGGAGGTCGCGGATCGCGATGTCCCGCGCCTGCACGGTGTGCTGGGCCGGCCAGCGGCGGTAGGTGGCGATCACCCGGTCCACCCAGACGCCCGGCCAGCGGCTGGAGAACGCGGCCAGCAGGATCGCGTCGGTCGACCGGGCCACCGCCGGCCAGCCCCCGTGCGCGAGCAGGTGCGCCCGCCGGTACGTGGTGATCGAGGCCGGGAACGGGAAGTCGTTGGTCCGCACGAAGGTCTCGGCGATCACCCCGGGCTCGATCCGGCCGGCGGGGAAGACGTCGGGCTTGACCCACTGGCCGCCGTCCGGGTTCTCCCACCGGGTCTGCCCGCAGGACCAGGCCGCCGCCGGATCCTCGGCCAGCGGACCGACCAGCGCGGACAGCCCGCCCGGCTCGTACCAGTCGTCGTGGTCCATACCGGCGATCAGGTCGCCGGTGGCCCGGGCCACGGCCACGTTGCGGGTCGCCGCGCCGCCCAGCTGGATGCCGAGCGCGTCGTACCGGATCCGAGGGTCGTCGGGCAGCCGTTCCCGGACCCCGGGCTGCGGGCCGTCCTCCTGGACCACCCACTCCCAGTCCCAACCCGGCGGCAGGGCCTGGTCCTCCAGGGACGTCCACAGCGCCCCGATGTGGTCGGCGTTGTAGGCCTGGGTCGGCGTCACGACCGAGAGCAGCGGCACCGGGTCACTATGTCAGGTCGTCGATGTGGGCCAGGAGCTTGGCGGCGATGCGGGTCAGGGTGCGCTGGTCGGCCGGGGTGAGCGGGTCGAGCACCAGCCGGCGGACCGCCCGCACATGGGTCGGCGCGGCGTCGACCACCACCCGGTAGCCGGCCTCGGTGAGCGCGGCCAGGGTGAACCGGCCGTCCTCCGGGTCCGGCGAGCGCTCCACCCAGCCGCGCTGCTCGAACCGCTTGACCACGTTGGACAGCCGGGAGAGCGAGCCGTTGGCCAGGTAGGCCAGCTCGCTCATCCGCATCCGGTGCCCGGGGCTCTCCGAGATGTGGCTGAGCGCCAGGTACTCGAACAGGGTCAGCCCGGCCTCCCGCTGCAGCGGCGCCTCCAGCCGGCTCGGCAGCAGCAGGACCAGCGAGACGAGTGCGGTCCAGGCCTCCTTCTCGGCCGCGTCCAGCCACGGCGCCGGTTGCTCGGTCACGGGGGCACTCTAGTTCACGTGTGAAGTGAACCACGTGCGGTTTGACTTCACGGGTGAAGTGATACGTTGTGACTACAACCTTGAAGTCATAGAGGAGATGATCACCGTGCAGTTCTTCGTCACCCCCGGCTACGGCGATACCGCGCTGGCCGCGTTGCACTACAGCCAGGCGGTCCGGATCGGCGACACCGTGCGGATCTCCGGGCAGGGCGGCTGGGACGACGACTTCACCATCCCGGAGTCGCTGGAGGCGGAGATCGTCCGGGCCTTCGACAACGTGCAGCGGACCCTGGCCGAGGCCGGCGCCGGCTGGCCCGACGTCGTGGCGGTGGACTCCTTCCACGTGGTGGCCGACCACCCGTTCGACGAGCACAACAAGGTCGTGGTGGAAGAGTTCCGCCGGCGGATGGGCGACCGCGCGCCGATCTGGACCCAGGTGGGGGTCACCGCCCTGGGCCTGCCGGCCATGCGCATCGAGATCAAGGTGACCGCGGAGCTGAGCCGATGAGCACCGACACGCTGACCGCCGAGGACCTGGACCTCCTGCGCCGGCCGCTGTTCGGGTTCCTCACCGTGGCCGGCGGGCCGTCGACGCCGGACAACCAGCCGCCACAGCCCCGGCCGGTCTGGTACGAGGTCACCGACGAGGGCACGATCCAGCTGTTCACCACCCCCGACGGGGTGAAGGTCCGGCGCCTGCGCCGCGACCCGAGGGCCTCGATCCTGGTCGCCACACCGACCGGCGAACGCGAGCGCTGGGTGTCGGTCGCCGGGCCGGCCACGATCGAGACGGACGGCGTCGATGACCTGGTCAAGCGGCTGTTCGACCGCTACCGGGACGGCCTCGACGACCAGGCGGCCCGGGCCGCCGAGCTCGACACCTTCGTGGGCCAGGGGTGGGTGCGCATCGTGATCCACCCGGACACCGTGCGCCGGTACGTCTACTGACGAATCTGGGTGTGCACCATCCGCACCCAGGTCCGGACCAGCTCCTCGTCGTCGGTGGCCAGCACCGGTTGGCCGAGCACCAGGCGCAGCATCCGGTGGGCGAACAGGGCGTTGAGGCTGAGCTCGGCCAGCGGCAGCGCCTGCTCGGCGGGCAGGCCGGCGGTCCGGGTCAGCCAGTCGGCGAAGCCGGTGTAGGTGGCCCGGACCAGCTTGTCGACGGCGGTGTCCAACAGGTCGGGGTGGTTGCGGGCCTCGCCGAGGACCACCCGCAGCAGGTCGGCCTCGGCGTCCAGCTCGGCCAGGATGTAGCGGGCCAGCACGGTCAGCTCGGCCCGCAGGTCACCCAGGTCGGTGAGCACCCCGGTGATGTCCCGCAGCGCCTTCAGCCGGCCGAGGTGGCGTTCCAGGCCGGCCTCGAGGATGGCCTGCTTGCTGCGGAAATGGTGGTAGAGCCCGCCCGAGCCCGGTCGCAGCCCGGCGGCCTGCTCGATCTGCACGATGCTGGTCGCCTTGAAGCCCTGCCGGCCGAACAGCTCCATCGCCACGTCGACGATCCGCTCGCGGGTGGTGACCGCCATCGGCCCAGTAAACACGCCACGGCCCGTCCGCCCACCATCCCGCGCCGTCGAGCGACGGCCGGGAGGGTCAGTGGGGCCGGTATCGCAGGGCCATGAAGCCGTTGTCGGAGCAGGTCACCCAGATCTCGTCGGCGCTCTTGAACTCCGGCGGCGAGGCGCAGTAGTCGGTGGTGGCGGAGACGGTGAGCTTGGGCAGGCCGGGCTTGGTGAGCAGGTCGCCGACGTCGATCGCCGGGGGTGCCGCGGCGATGTACGAGTGCTCGGAGTTGCGCAGCCGCAGCCGGTTGGCCAGCCCGGTCTGCGCGGGCGGCAGGTAGTAGGCCAGCTCGCGCGGGTCCATCGGGTCGCGGACGTCGTAGAGCCGCAGGCCGGACTCCCAGTAGCTGCAGGCCAGCCGGGTCGGGTCGATCGGCCGGTCGAGCGTGCAGTAGTGCGCGTCGTAGCCGAACGGGCCGTTGCCGTCCCGGTCCTGCGCGCGGGCCTCGACGGCGGACGGCTGCTGGATCTCCAGCCGGTAGGTCCGCAACACCCTCGGGTGGGCCGGGTCGTCGATGTCGATCAGCTTGACGGCGCCGACGTTGCCCTCGTCGACGGCGTACAGGTAGTGATGGCCGTCCTTGGTGAAGTTGAGCGTGTGCTGGGTGGCCAGGCCGTCGGTCCAGCTGACCTGGCCGATCTGCCGGATCTGGGGCAGCGGCCGGCGGTCCTGGATGTCGCCGACGTCCAGGATCTGCACCCCGGCCGGGGCGATCGTGACCCCGTACATCGTGCGGCCGTCCGGGCTGATCGAGAAGCCGTGGTTGCCCGCGCCGACCGTGCCCGTGTAGACGACTCGCGGCCGGGCGGGGTCGCTCAGGTCGACCGCGCTGACCTGACCGAGCCCGGAGGTGGCGTAGTAGGTGCGGCCGTCCGGGGCGAACCCGCCCTCGTGCCCGGTGATCGGCATCGGGATGGTCAGGTTCCCGGCCAGCCGGTTGAGCAGCTTCGGGTGGGCGCAGTCGGCGATGTCGTAGAGGTCGAACACGAGGCCGCCGGTGGTGACCTGGGCCGCGGTGGTCGCCAGCCGGCGGTGCACCGGGTCGATCTTCATCGATTCCCAGGTGCCGCTCAACGCCGCCGGACTGGTCAGGGTGGTCGAGCGACGGGGCCGGGTCGGATCCGCGGCGTCCACCACCGCCACGCCGGGCTCGCGGGCCAGTTCGGTCGTCGGGAAGAACGTCCCGAAGTAGGCGCAGTCGCCGAAGCTCGGGTTGACCACCCCGGCGCCTTCGCCCTGGTAGCGGCCGATCAGCGTCAGGTTGCACCGATAGCCCTGGGCCGAGCGGCCGCTGTCCCGGTCACGGCGCGGGATCTGGCCCTGCAGGCCGGTCTCCGGCTGCGACCCCGGGCCGCAGTCGGCCGCCCGGATGCCCGTCTCCGACCCGGCGGCGAAGGCCGGCGGCGCGAACGCCAGCGGTGCGGTGGCCAACCCGACCGCGGCCGTGACCAGCAATGCGGCACCGGCGAGCCGTCCCCGTCCCATGCCGGAGCTAACGCCCAAGTGGCTACTTGGTTACCTGGGTGGCCCAGAACTCGGCGTCCAGCTCGCCGTAGCGGGTGACCGGCGGGGTGCCCCGGTCGACCTCGTCGGTGATCGCCCCCCACGGCGCGGTGGCGCGCAGCCCGGCCAACACCTCCAGCACGCCGATGTCCAGGCGCAGCGGCATGGCCAGCCAGGGCGGGATGAACGCGCGCCGGGTGACCCCGCCGTGCGCGCCCACCGGGCTGATCCGGGTGCGCACCACCTCGGCGGCGTACTCCGGGGTGACGGTGAACGGCTCGCGGGCGAACTGGAACGCGGTGCTGCTCCGCCAGTAGGCCAGCACGGCTTCGGCCGGCGGCAGGTCGGCCGGGTCGAGGACCCCGATCGCGACCAGACACCGCCGCACGGCGTCCGCGTCCCCGTCCAGGGTGGGCACCACGTAGGCCGTCGCGACCCGCACCTGCTCGGCGTCCAGCAGCTTCACGCAGCCGAAGTCCAGGAAGCTCACCCGGCCGTCGGGGTGGAAGCGGTAGTTGCCGGGGTTGGGGTCGGCGTTGATGGTGCCCAGCCGGCGCAGCCCGCACACGCCGAAGCGGTACACCGCCTCACCCCAGAGGTCGCGCAGGCCCGGCTCGGCCCCGGCCGCCTCGGCGAAGGTCAGGCCGTCGACGTACTCGCCGGTCAGCACCCGCCGGGAGGACAGCTCGGGCAGCACGTCGGGCACGTGGATGAACGGGTGGCCGGCGTAGATGGAGGCGAACAACCGCTGGTGGGCCGCCTCCAGGGTGTAGTCCAGCTCCTCGCGGACCCGGGACCCGACCTCGGCGGCCAGCGCCTTGACGTCCACCCGGGACAGCCCGGGCAGGGCGGCGATGAGCAGCCGGGTGAAGGTGGCGATCAGCTGGACGTTGGCCAGGTCGGCTTCGATGGACTGCTCGATGCCCGGGTACTGCACCTTCACCGCGACCGCCCGACCGTCCGGCAGCCGCGCCCGGTGCACCTGCCCGATCGAGGCCGCCGCCACCGGGGTCGGGTCGAACTCGGCGAACAGCTCGCCCGGCGGACGGCCGAGCTCGGCGGTCACCGCGTCGACGACCAGGTCGGCCGGCATCGGCGGCGCCTCGGCCAGCACCCGGGTGAACGCCGCCCGGTACACCCCCTGCACGTCCGGCCCCACCGCGCCCGCCGGCAGCACCCCGGCCAGGATCTGCGCCGCCTTGAACAGCACGCCCCGGGACCGGCCGAGCCACTCGGCGTACCGGGGCGCGTTGCGGGCGTGGAACTCCCGCCGGGCCCGCTCGAGGCCGGTGACCGGGCCCGTGGCGGCGCCGGGACCGGCCGCGGACCGGTCGCGCAGCGAGGCCCACACCGCCTCCACCGCGCTGCGCCCGGCCAGCCCCACCAGCGGTACGGCCCGGCCGACCTGGCCGCGCGCGGGCGGCTGCCAGTCACCGGGCAGGCGCTCTCGATCACCCGGGGTGCGCGGCGGCGGAACGGTCATCGGGAGGAGCCGGTGGCCCGCGCGAGCCGAAACCCCGCGCCCGCGATTGTCCTGGTCATCCGCGCCACGATAACGCGGCTAGGCAAGCGCATACCGGGTTCGTGGTTTCTGGTGGACATCGATCCATTTGGGCGGGATGAATTCGGGGTGGCCGTTGCGCATTCGTATTCGCCAGCCGGATTCGTGGACCATGATGTGGTGTTGGAGGCAGAGGAATACGAGGTTGTCCAGATCGGTGGGTCCGCCGTCGGCCCAGTGGATGACGTGATGGGCGGTGCACCAGCTCGGCGTTCTGTCGCAGCCGGGGTGCGCGCATCCGCCGTCGCGGACGGCCAGGGCGGCGCGTTGGGCGGGGGACGCGGTGCGGCGGGTGCGGCCGAGGTCGAGCGGGACGCCGTCGCCACCGAGCACCGCCGGGGTGACGCACGCATCGCAGAGGATCCGGCGTAGCTGGGCGGCCGGGGTGTGTCCGCCGAACTCCAAGGTGGCGCCGCCGGCGCGTTCGACGAGCCGGTCGTAGTCGAGGACAGCGGTCACGTGCGGCCGCTGCCCACCCTCCTGGGGCAGGTAGCCGTCGTCCAGCGCGTGCTCACACACGGCGGCCAGCGCCTCGGCCTGCCGTTCGCCCAGCGACTTGCCGGCATCGGTCTCGGGGGCCAGCGAAGCCCGTACCGCCCGGGCCACGGCCTCGAAGGTGGGGGCGTCGAGCCGGCCCTTGATCCGCCCACCGCCTTCCGGCGCGGGAGAAAGGTGCAGCTCGTTGACCTGCGGGTAGTCGTCGTCGGGTCGGGCGCCGTCCTGGTCGAGCCCCTCGATCAGCCGGGCGGCCAGAACGGCGAGTTCGTCGGGTCGGTAGTCCCGGGCCCAACCGGCCAGTTGGGCTTCGACGCCGATGCAGCGTTCCAACCCGATGCGGCGGGCGGCGGAGCTGGACATGGCCCGGTCGATGACGTCGGCGTGCGCGGCGTCGATCTCGTACCCGGCCAGCGCGGTCGCGGTGGCGGGCAACTTCGGCTCCAACGGTTCCCCGCCGAGCCCCGTGGGGAAGACCGCACGGGCGGTCGAGACCGCCCGCCGCGCCTCGGCCGGTGAGATCCGCAGCAGATCAGCCACGGCCGCCGCCGGCCGCACCGCGCGAGCCTCGAACTCGCCTTCGTCGGTCAGCCGGGCGATCACGGCCAGCGAGTCGTGCTGCACCTGCCGGACCACCGTCTTCAGAAAGACGAGCTGGTCGATCAGCTCCTGCCCGCCGAGATGGGAAGTCGACATGCGCAATTCCGCGAGCGCCGTCAGAACGGCCTCACGTGAATCACTTGACTCGAACACATGTTCGATTCTAACAGCTCCCGAGGACGAAAGTCGGAACGAGCGCCAGATGGTCAATTTCAGGAGCTGAATGGGCGATTATTCGACTCACCTCAGGCGACCAATGGTTCTCGAAGGCCGGTGGAGCGAAGCGGAGCCGGGCGCCGGACGCCCGGAACCAACGACGAAACGCAACCACCCCGAGGCGTCCGACGGACGTAAGCGACACCCAAGCGCCCGAGGGGCTCGACCACTAGATCTGGTGACTTGCACCGGTGTAACTCCCACATGTAGCGTTCCGCCTGCAGCTGGTTCGGCCGCCCATCCAGGTCGGTCGTCGCAAGAGGGAACCCGGTGCGAGTCCGGGACTGCCCCGCAGCGGTGAGTGGGAACGACCGCCGTCAACGAAGCACTGAGCTCAGAGAACGAGCTCGGGAAGCGACGGCCAGTAGGCCCGGGCGGCAACAAGAGCCCGGTCGCCCACGAGTCCGAAGACCTGCCAGCGCACCGCGCCCACCCCGAGGCGTGGTGGTCCGACGGCCTCGTGGGAGGGCCGAGGATCCGTCAAGGCTCCTCGGCGCTCGCGCGCGTCCGTCCCGGACCGGTCCTTCGGCTCGCGAGGAGAGAGCCCGTGACGGCTGTACTGCGTCAAGAACCGCTGTTCGGCCCGGCCGACGCCCCGGCCCGCCCCACCATGCGGGTGCGGCACCGTGACGGGCGGCTGGAGCCGGTCGACGTCACCCGCATCGTGCACGCGGTGGCCCGCTGCGCCTGGGACCTCGGCGAGATCGACCCGCTGCGGGTGGCCACCAAGACGATCAGCGGGCTCTACGACGGCGCCACCACCGAGGAGCTGGACCGGCTGTCCATCCAGACCGCCGCCGAGCTGATCGGGGAGGAGCCGCAGTACTCCCGGCTGGCCGCCCGGCTGCTGATCGCCTACGCCGAGGCCGAGGTGGGCGGGCAGGGCATCGCGTCGTTCAGCTCGGGGATCGCCGCCGGCCACCGCGACGGCCTGATCGGCGACGAGACAGCGGCGTTCGTAGCGCGGCACGCCCACCGGCTGGACGGGGCCATCGACCCCCGGGAGGACCGCCGGTTCGAGTACTTCGGGCTGCGCACGGTGTACGACCGCTACCTGCTGCGCCACCCCACCACCCGGCTGGTCGTGGAGACCCCGCAACGGTTCCTGCTGCGGGTGGCCTGCGGGCTGTCCAAGGACCCGGAGGAGGCCATCGGGTTCTACAAGCTGATGGCGTCGCTGGCGTATCTGCCCAGCTCACCGACCCTGTTCAACTCCGGCACCCGGCACACCCAGATGTCCTCGTGCTACCTGCTGGACTCCCCGCGCGACGAGCTGGACTCGATCTACCAGCGGTACGCCCAGGTGGCCAACCTGTCCAAGTTCGCCGGCGGGATCGGCATCGCGTTCTCCCGGGTGCGCTCGCGGGGCGCGCTGATCCGGGGCACCAACGGGGTGTCGAACGGGATCGTGCCGTGGCTGCGCACCCTGGACGCCTCGGTGGCGGCGGTCAACCAGGGCGGCAAGCGTAAGGGCGCCGCCTGCGTCTACCTGGAGCCGTGGCACCCGGACGTCGAGGAGTTCCTGGAGCTGCGGGACAACACCGGCGAGGACGCCCGCCGCACGCACAACCTGAACCTGGCGCACTGGATCCCCGACGAGTTCATGCGCCGGGTCACCGAGGACGGCGTGTGGTCGCTGTTCGACCCCGACCAGGTGCCCGAGCTGCCCGACCTCTGGGGGGAGGAGTTCGACGCGGCCTACCGGCAGGCCGAGGCCGACGGCCGTTACGTCCGCCAGATCAAGGCCCGGGACCTGTACGCGGCGATGATGCGCACCCTGGCCCAGACCGGCAACGGCTGGATGACGTTCAAGGACGCGTCCAACCGGGCCTGCAACCAGACGGCGGTCGCGGGCAACACCGTGCACCTGTCCAACCTGTGCACCGAGATCCTGGAGGTGTCCAGCGACGACGAGACCGCCGTCTGCAACCTGGGTTCGATCAACCTCGGCGCGCACGTGGACCTCGAGACGCGCGACATGGACTGGGCAAAGCTGCGGACCACCGCCCGGACGGCGGTCACCTTCCTGGACCGGGTGATCGACATCAACTTCTACCCGACGGCGGAGGCGGCGTCGTCGAACCCGCGCTGGCGGCCGGTCGGGCTGGGGCTGATGGGGATGCAGGACGTGTTCTTCCGGCTCGGCCTGCCGTTCGACTCGGCCGAGGCCCGGGAGCTGTCCACCCGGATCTCCGAGGAGGTCTACCTGTCGGCGCTGGAGCGGTCGGCCGAGCTGGCCGCCGAGCTCGGCCCGCACCCGGGCTGGGCGGACACCCGCGCCGCCCGGGGCGTCCTGCACATCGACCACTACGACGTCACGCCGTCCCAGACGGACCGCTGGTCGCGGCTACGGGAAGCCGTGAAGGAGCACGGCCTGCGGAACTCGCTGCTGGTGGCGATCGCGCCGACCGCCACCATCGCCTCGATCGCCGGCTGCTACGAGTGCATCGAGCCGCAGGTGTCCAACCTGTTCAAGCGCGAGACGCTGTCCGGCGAGTTCCTGCAGATCAACAGCCACCTGGTGGCCGAGCTGAAGCGGCGCGGACTCTGGACCCCGGCGGTCCGGGACCGGATCAAGCGGGCCGAGGGCTCGGTACAGAGCATCGGTGAGCTGCCCGAGGACGTCCGGGAGTTGTTCCGCACCGCCTGGGAGCTGCCGCAACGCGCGCTGATCGACCTGGCCGCCGACCGGATGCCCTACATCGACCAGAGCCAGTCGCTGAACCTGTTCATGGCCCAACCGTCCATCGGCAAGCTCTCCTCGATGTACCGCTATGCCTGGGAACGCGGCCTCAAGACCACGTACTACCTGCGCTCCCGCCCCGCCACCCGCATCCAGCAAGCCACGGTCACGGCCGCTGAGGCCGTCGCCTGCTCCCTGGAGAACCCCGAATCCTGTGAGGCCTGCCAGTGACCGTCACCGAGCTCCCCCCGACCACCACCGCGAACCTGCTCGACCCGGGGATGGACCTGACCCTGCGCCCGATGCGCTACCCCGACTTCTACGACCGCTTCCGGGACGCGATCAAGAACACCTGGACGGTCGAGGAGGTCGACCTGCACTCCGACCTGGCCGACCTGGGCAAGCTCAGCCCGGCCGAGCGGCACCTGGTGAACCGCCTCGTCGCGTTCTTCGCCACCGGCGACACCATCGTGGCCAACAACCTGGTGCTCAACCTCTACCAGCACATCAACGCCCCCGAGGCCCGGCTCTACCTGTCCCGGCAGCTGTTCGAGGAGGCGGTGCACGTCCAGTTCTACCTCACGTTGCTGGACACCTACCTGCCCGATCCGGCCGAGCGGGCCAAGGCGTTCGCGGCGGTGGAGAACATCCCGTCGATCCGCCGCAAGGCCGAGTTCTGCTTCCGCTGGATCGACTCCATCTCGGACACCGCTACGTTGGAGACCCGGGAGGACCGGCGGCGGTTCCTGCTCAACCTGATCTGCTTCGCCACCTGCATCGAGGGGCTGTTCTTCTACGGCGCCTTCGCCTACGTGTACTTCCTGCGCTCCCGGGGCCTGCTCAACGGGCTGGCCTCGGGCACCAACTGGGTGTTCCGCGACGAGTCGATGCACATGGACTTCGCCCTGGCCGTGGTGGACACCGTCCGGGCCGAGGAGCCGGACCTGTTCGACGGTCTCCTCGACGAGCAGGTCCGGGAGATGATCGGCCAGGCCGTGGACTGCGAGACCGCGTTCGCCGAGGACCTGCTGGGCCAGGGGATCTCCGGGCTGCCGCTGGCCGACATGCGGGCCTACCTGGAGTACGTGGCCGACCGGCGGCTGGCCCAGCTGCGGCTACCGCCGATGTACGGCTCGGCCAACCCGTTCGGCTTCCTGGAGCTGCAGGACGTGCAGGAGCTGTCCAACTTCTTCGAGCGCCGCGTCTCCTCCTACCAGGTCGGCGTCACCGGCGAGGTCACCTTCGACGACGACTTCTAAGTGGCCTCCGGCCCCGTGAGTGGTTAGTAGTGCTATAGCACTACTAACCACTCACGACCACCCTGTGCATTGCCTGAGTACGGGAACCTCGGGTGGTCGTCGATCGACTACCGGAAGTGATGACCGAAGAAGCGATCACCCTCGTCCAGTTCCTGCGCGACGGGCTCGACCCGGTGGCCGACCTTCGCGGCCGGGGCCCGGTGAGCCCGCTGGTGCTGCCCGGCGGGCCACCGGGGTGGCTGGTCACCGGGTACCGGGAGGTCCGCGAGGTGCTGGCCGACAACCGCCGGTTCAGCAACGACTTCGCCAACCTCGGTACCGCGCAGGAGCTGAACCCGGGCGGCCTCGGGTTCACCGACCCACCCGCGCACACCCGGCTGCGCAAGCTGCTGATGCCCGAGTTCACCGCGCACCGGCTGCGGGTGCTGGAGCCGAGGGTGGCCGAGATCGTCGACGGCTGCCTGGACCGGATGGCTCCGGCTGAAGGGACGACGGTCGACCTGGTCGAGGCGTTCGCCCGGCCCATCCCGTCGCGGGTGATCGCCGAGCTGCTCGGGTTGCCCGCCGACGAGTGGGACACCGTCGAGCGGATCAGCAACGGCCGCTTCGACCTGACCGGGGGCGCGGCCGGCGGCCTGGACCGGGTCGCCGAATCGCTGGACTACCTGGACGGGGTGATCAAGCGGCAGCGGTCCGAGCCCGGGGACGGCCTGCTCGGCCGGCTGATCCGCCGCCACGGTGACTCGCTGGACGACCGGGAGCTGGCCGGCCTGGCGGACGGCCTGCTCACCGGCGGGGTGGACACCACGGTCAGCATGCTGTCGCTGGGCGCGGTGGTGCTGCTCGGCCAGGAGCGGCTGGACCCGGCCTGGCTGGCCCCGGACCGGGTGAACGCGCTGGTCGAGGAGCTGCTGCGGTACCTGTCGGTGGTGCAGGTGGCGTTCCCCCGGTTCGCCCGGACCGAGCTGGAACTGGGCGGTCGGACGATCCGGGTCGGGGACATGGTGGTCTGCTCGCTCTCCGGGGCCGATCGGGATCCGGAGCTGGGCCGCGACGTCGAGCGGCTGGCCCCGGACGCGAAGCGGCCGCCGCACGTGGCGTTCGGCCACGGCCCGCACCTGTGCATCGGCGCCCAGCTGGCCCGCCTCGAGCTGGCCATCGCCTACCGCGCGCTGTTCTCCCGCTTCCCCGACCTGCGGCTTGCCGGCCCGCTCAGCTTCCGCCCGCTGTCCATCGTCTACGGCGTGGACGCCCTCCCCGTCACCTGGTGACCGCCCGCCCCGTCGGCCGGCGGGCGGGGGATCGGTGACCGAGCGCTCACTCGGAGCGGACGCGCAGCACCCGGAGCAGCACGAAGTAGGACGGCAGCACGATGGCCAGGCCGGCCAGCAGCACCCCGAGGATCGGCCCGGCGATGCTGTCCGCCGCCGCGGCCTCGGCCAGGGTGGGCCCGCCGGTCAGCGCGGTGGGGTGCACGGCCAGTGCCCAGCCGGCGAGCAGCCCGGTCGGCGCGCCAGCGGCGGCGATCCGGGCGATCGAGTACCGGCGCAGGCCCAGCAGCACCAGCGCGGCCACCCCGCACCCCGCCGACACCGCCACGGCCGGCAAGGCGACCCCGCGCAGCTCGGCGGCCGCGTGCGGCGGCAGCGACACCAACCCGGTGGCGGCCAGCCCGCCGGCCACCGCGGCGCTGCCCAGGGCCCGCCGCCGCAGCCGGCCGACCAGGTCGGTCGCCCCGGCCCGCTCGGCGTCCCGGGCCAGGTACACCGCCGCCAGGTAGGTGCAGCAGGCGGTGGCCAGCAGCCCGCCGAGCAGCGCCAGCGGGGTGACGAACGGCCGCCACAACCCGGCCGACCCATCGGCCACCGGCCCGCCCTCCAGCATCGCCGCCCCGGCGGTCCCCAGGGCGAACGGCGTGGCCAGCGAGCAGATCGCGAACACCCGCCCCCAGAGCACGGTGCCGCGCACCGCCGGCCCACCGTGCGGGGCCCCGTACTGCCGGAACACGAACGCCGCGCCGCGCAGCACGATGCCCAGCAGCGCCACCGACAGTGGACCGGCCAGCGCCCGGGCCAGCCCGGCGAACAGCTCGGGGAACCCGCTGAACAAGGTGATCACCACGAAGATCAGCCACACGTGGTTGGCCTCCCATACCGGGCCGACCGCCCGGGCCACCAGGTCCCGCTGCCGGCGGTTGCGGGAGAGGTCCCAGAGCCCGGCGCCGAAGTCCGCCCCGCCCAGCACGGCGTACGCGGCCAGCCCGGCGAACAGCACCACCATCAGGCCGTCGGCGGCGGTCACGACCGGACCTCCGTGACGACCGGCGCCGGGACGGGATCGGCGGGGGTCGGCCCGGCGGCGATCCGGCGCAGGATGGCGATCAGGGCCACGGTCAGCACCAGGTAGACCGCCGCGGTGACGTAGAGGTAGACCACCAGGCCGGTCTGCGCGGTGAGCGCCTCGGGCACCCGCATCACCCGGTAGACGATCCATGGCTGCCGGCCCACCTCGGTGACGATCCAGCCGGCCAGCAGGGCCACGAACGGCGCCGGCCCGGCCAGCGCCATGGCCAGCAGGAACCCCCGCCGCTCGGTCGGGTGCGCCGCCCCCCGTCGGCGGTGCGCGTACACCAGCCAGGCCGCCCACCCGGCCAGCGCCACCAGCCCGGTACCCAGCCCGACCATCACCTCGAACGCGGTGTGGGTGATCCCGGCCGGTGGCCGGTCGGCGGGCGGTACCGCGTCCAGCCCGGTGATCACCGCGTCCGGGTCGAGGTGCAGCAGCAGCGACAGCCCGTTCGGGATCTCCACCGGGCCCAGCCGCAGCGGCACCCCGGCGGCGGTCTGCGTGACGCCCTCCATGGCGGCGAACTTGGCCGGCTGGACGTCCGCGACCACCCGGGCCGCCCAGTCGCCGACCAGGGCCTGGGGGACGGCGGCGGCCAGGCCGAGGACGGCTCCGGCGGCCAACCCCCGGCGGTGGTAGCCGTCGCGTTTGGCCGGGTTCCGCAGCATGGCCACGGCGTACACGGCGGCCACCGCGAGGCCGGTGCACATCAGCGCGGCCAGGGCCATGTGCACCATCTGCGGGCCGGCGGTGGGGGCCAGGAACGGGCCCAGCGGGGCGGTCGGCGTCAGCTGCCCGTCCGGCCCGGCGACCAGCCCGACCGGACCGTTCATCCAGGCGTTCGCCGTGGTCACGAAGAGCGCCGAGCACATCCCGCCGAACGCCACCGGCACCGCGCAGAGCAGGTGCACCCGGGGTGACAGCCGGTCCCAGCCGTACAGGTAGAGGGCCAGGAAGATCGCCTCGACGAAGAACGCGAACGACTCCAGGGTGAACGACATCCCCATCGCCGAGCCGAACCGGGCCATGAACTCCGGCCAGAGCAGCCCGAACTCGATGGACAGCACCGTCCCGGACACCGCGCCCACGGCGAACAGCACGGCCACCGCCTTGGACCAGCGGCGGGCCAGGGCGGTCCAGCGCGGGTCGCCGGTGCGCAGGCCGCGCCACTCGGCGAACCACATCAGCCAGGGCATGCCCACGCCGAGCACGGCGAACACGATGTGGAAGCTCAGGGAGAGCGCCATCTGCTCCCGGGCGGCGGTCAGGTCGTCGAGCATGACCTCAGCCTACTTCTACAATTGGTAGAAGTTCTACGTGACGTAGAACCAGTATGGTGGTCGTCGTGGCGCGGGGGGATCTGGAGCGGGCGGTGCTGGGGGTCCTCTGGGAGCACCCCGACGGCGCCACCGCCCGGGAGGTGCAGGACGCGCTGGCCGACCGGGAGCCGGCCACCACCACCGTGCTCACCGTGCTCACCCGGCTGGAGCGCAAGGGGCTGGTGGTCCGGGTCAAGGAGGGCCGGGCGCACCGGTACCGGGCCGCCGCCAGCCGCGAGGAGCACATCGCCGGGCTGATGAGCGACGCCCTGGACGGCGCCCCCGACCGCGGCGCGGCGCTGGCCCGCTTCCTCGGCGCGATCGGCCCCGACGGTCAGGACACCCTGCGCGACCTGCTGCGATGACCTCCCGCTCATGACCGGGACGGCGATCGGGCTGCTGGTCCTCGGGGTGCTGCTGGCCGAACCGGTCAGCCGGGCGCTGGCCGCCGCCCGCTGGCCGGCCCGCGACCCGGTCGGCGCGCTGCTGCTGTGGCAGGCGGTCGGGCTGGCCGGCGGCCTCGCCCTGGTCGGGTCGGGGCTCACCTACGGCCTGGGCCCGCTCGGGCCGACCCTGCCGGCCGCCGCCCGGGCCGCCGCTCCCGACCTGCTGGCCGCCGCCGAAAGCCTCGGCTGGACCCACCGGATCGCGCTGCTGGTGGCCGCCGCGCTGGCCGCTCGGTTGATCGGCGTGCTGGTCCGGGCGGTGTGGCACACGCTGCGCACCCGCCGGCGGCACCTCGAGCTGCTGGACCTGGTCGCGTCGCCGGCCGGGCCGGGCACCCCGTGGCCCTCGCTGCCCGGGGCCCGGGTGCTCGACCACCCGGTACCGGTGGCGTACTGCCTGCCCGGGCTGGGCTCCCGAGGCTCCCGGCTGGTGCTCAGCTCCGGGGCGCTGGACACGCTCACCCCGGACGAGCTCGCGGCGGTGGTCGCGCACGAGCGGGCGCACCTGCGGGAACGGCACGACCTGGTGGTGCTGCCGTTCGTGGCCTGGGGGGCCTGCGCGCCCTGGGTGCCGGGGATGCTCCGGGCCCAGCAGGCGGTGGCCACGCTGGTCGAGATGCGCGCCGACGACGCCGCCCGCGCGCTGACCGGCGCCGACGCGCTCACCGCCGCGCTGCACCGGGTGCGCGGCGCCCCCGGACCGGCCGTGCTGCCCCCGATCGGCACCGCCGTGGACGCCCGGATCGCCCGGGTCTCCGGCCGACGGCCCGCGCCGCTCCCCGCCCCCGCCCGGGTCGCCGTCCGGCTGGCCGCGCTGGCCCTGGTCGCGGTGCCGACGGTGCTGCTGCTCTCCGGCTGACGGTGCGCCTCGATTGTGTGACTCAATACGAGTCGCGAATCGTGGACATACCCGGACGTCCTACTATATGGTCACAAAAGTTCGCGGTGCAGGGAAGTCGGTGTGAATCCGGCGCGGTCCCGCCACTGTGACCGGGGAGTCCGTCCTCGAAGTGCCACTGGTCCACCCGGGCCGGGAAGGCGAGGAACGGGCGTCGATCCGGGAGCCAGGATACCGGCCGTGAACGTATAAGAGTGCTGCCACGAGGATGGAGCTGACACCGATGACGATCACGCGCGCCCGCCAGAAGATACCCCTGAGCTGGGCTTTCTCCGAGAATCGTTAGGTTCTCAGGTACGGCCGCCCTCGTCGCGGCTGATTTCCGCACCACCTCACCCGGAATACGCGGGGCTTCCGCGTAACCCGTCATTTCGCCGTGCGCGAATTCTCTTGTTAGGCGGATTGTTGATGACTGCTGCGCCCAATCAGCTCACGCATTTCGTTTCCGGAAAACGCGTCCCGGGATCGTCCGACCGTTTCTCCGACGTCTACGACCCCAACACCGGATCCATCCAGGCTCAGGTGCCGCTCGCCTCCGCCGCCGAGGTGGACGCCGCCGTCGCCGACGCGAAGGCCGCCCAGCGCGAGTGGGCCCGGTGGAACCCGCAGCGCCGGGCGCGGGTGCTGCTGCGCTTCCTGCAGCTGGTGAACAACGAGCTGGAGCCGCTGGCCCGGCTGCTCGCCTCCGAGCACGGCAAGACGGTGGCCGACGCCAAGGGCGACATCCAGCGCGGGCTGGAGGTGGTGGAGTTCGCCGCCGGCGCCCCGCACCTGCTCAAGGGCGAGTACTCCACCGAGGCCGGCCCGGGCATCGACGTCTACTCGCTGCGCCAGCCACTCGGTGTGGTCGCCGCGATCACCCCGTTCAACTTCCCGGCGATGATCCCGCTGTGGAAGGCCGCGCCCGCCCTGGCCTGCGGCAACGCCGTCGTGCTCAAGCCGTCCGAGCGGGACCCGTCGGTGCCGCTGCGGCTGGCCGAGCTGCTCGTCGAGGCCGGTCTGCCGCCGGGTGTGCTGAACGTGGTCAACGGCGACAAGGAGGCCGTCGACGCGCTGCTCGTGCACCCGGACGTGCACGCCGTCGGGTTCGTCGGCTCCACCCCGATCGCCCGGTACATCTACGCCACGGCTACCGCGCACGGCAAACGCGCCCAGTGCTTCGGCGGCGCCAAGAACCACGCCGTGGTGCTGCCCGACGCCGACCTGGACCAGACGGTGGACGCCCTGGTCGGCGCCGCGTACGGGTCGGCCGGCGAGCGGTGCATGGCCATCTCGGTGGCCGTCCCGGTCGGGCAACAGACCGCCGACGCGCTGGTCGAGCGGCTGGCCGAGCGCACCCGGACGCTGCGCATCGGCACCTCCGACTCGGCGGACGCCGACCTGGGCCCGCTGGTCACCGCGGCCGCGAAGCAACGGGTGCTCGGGTACCTGGACGCCGGGGTGGCTGAGGGCGCGTCGCTGGTGGTGGACGGTCGCGGGTTCACCCTGCCCGGACACGAGGGTGGGTTCTTCCTCGGCGGGTCGCTGTTCGACCACGTCCGCCCGGAGATGTCGATCTACCGGGAGGAGATCTTCGGCCCGGTGCTCTCGGTGGTCCGCGCTTCGGACTACGAGGAGGCGCTGGGGTTGTGCAACGACCACGAGTTCGGCAACGGGGTGGCCATCTTCACCCGGGACGGCGACGCGGCCCGGGAGTTCACCGCGCGGGTGGACACCGGGATGGTCGGGGTGAACGTGCCGATCCCGGTGCCGGTGGCCTACCACACCTTCGGCGGGTGGAAGGCGTCCGGCTTCGGCGACCTGAACCAGCACGGACCGGACTCCTTCCGGTTCTACACCAAGACCAAGACGGTCACCTCCCGCTGGCCGTCCGGGGTCCGTGAGGGCTCCAGCTTCGTCATCCCCACGATGAGTTGATCATGGAACTCAACGACGAACAGCGGGCGTTGCGGCAGGTGGCGCGGGACTTCGCCGCCGAGCACCTGGCCCCGAACGCGGTCGACTGGGACCAGCGCAAACACTTCCCGGTGGACGTGCTGCGCAAGGCCGCGCAGCTGGGCATGGGCGGCATCTACGTGGCCGAGGACGGCGGTGGCTCCGGGCTGACCCGGTTCGACGCCGTGCTGGTGTTCGAGGCGCTGGCCACCGGCTGCCCGTCCATCGCCGGCTACCTGTCCATCCACAACATGGCCACCTGGATGGTCGACCGGTACGGCTCCCCCGAGCAGCGGGCCGAGTTGCTGCCCGGGCTGTGCGCGATGGACCAGCTGGCCAGCTACTGCCTCACCGAACCCGACGCGGGCTCCGACGCCGCCGCGCTGCGGACGTCCGCGCGCCGGGATCAGGACGGCTACGTCCTGGACGGGGTGAAGCAGTTCATCTCCGGGGCCGGAGCCAGCGACTGGTACCTGGTGTTCGCCCGTTCCGGCGGGCCCGGGGCGGGTGGGATCTCCGCGTTCCTGGTCCCGGCCGACGCGCTCGAGTTCGGACCCAACGAGGCCAAGATGGGCTGGAACGCCCAGCCCACCCGGCAGGTGATCCTGAACGGCGTCCGGGTGCCCTCGTCCGCGCGGCTGGGGGCTGAAGGTCAGGGTTTTCGGATCGCCATGTCGGGGCTGGACGGCGGCCGGCTCAACATCGCCGCCTGCTCGCTGGGCGGAGCCACCGCCGCGCTGGACAAGGCCATGGCCTATCTCGCCGAGCGGGAAGCCTTCGGCGGGCCGCTGAGCCGGCAGCAGGCGCTGCGGTTCCGGATCGCCGACATGCACACCGACCTGGAGGCGGCCCGGCTGCTGCTGTGGCGGGCCGCCGCCGCCCGCGACCGCGACGACCCGGACTCCACCCAGCTGTGCGCGATGGCCAAACGCCTGGCCACCGACACCGGGTTCGACGTGGCCAACCAGGCGCTGCAGCTGCACGGCGGCTACGGCTACCTGGCCGAATACGGAATCGAGAAGATCGTCCGGGACCTGCGCGTGCACCAGATCCTCGAAGGCACCAACGAGGTCATGCGGGTGATCGTGTCCCGGGCGCTGGTGGGAGCGGAGCGATGAGCGATCTGGAAGTCGAACGGTCCGGCGTCCTCGGCCGGATCACCCTCAACCGGCCCAAGGCGATCAACGCGCTGACCCACGAGATGGCGCTGGCCTGCGAGACCGCGCTACGGGAGTGGCGCGACGACGACGCCGTCCGGGCCGTGCTGATCACCGGGGCCGGGGAGCGCGGGCTGTGCGCCGGCGGGGACATCCGGGCCATCTACGACGACGCCCGGGCCGGCGGCACCGCCACATGCGAGTTCTGGCGCGACGAGTACCGGCTCAACGCGCTGATCGCGAGGTATCCGAAACCGATCGTGGTGGTGATGCACGGTGTCGTCATGGGGGGCGGCATCGGGATCGCCGGGCACGCCGGGCAGCGCATCGTCACCGACGGCTCGCTGCTCGGCATGCCGGAGGTCGGCATCGGGCTGGTGCCGGACGTCGGCGGTACCTGGCTGCTGTCCCGGGCGCCCGGCGAGCTCGGCACGCACGCCGCGCTGTCCGCCGCCCGGCTGGGCCCCGGCGACGCCGTCGAGCTCGGCCTGGCCGACTGGTACGTGCCGGCCGACGCCATCCCTGCGCTGGTCGGGGCCCTGGCCGACATCCCGGCGTCCGAGCCGGAGGTGGAGAGCGCGGTCGGCGCGGCCATCCAGGAGGTGGCCCGCCCGGTGCCGCACTCACCGGTGGCCGCCGGCCGGGACTGGATCGACGAGTGCTACGCCGCCGACACCGTGGAGGAGATCCTCCGCCGGCTCGGGAAGCGGCCCGAACCGGAGGCCGGGGCGGCGGCCGAGCAGATCGGCGGCAAGTCCCCGACCGCGCTCAAGGTCACCCTGGAGGCGCTGCGCCGGGCCCGCCGGCTGCACTCGCTGGAGGCGGCGCTGACGGCCGAGTACCGGGTCTCCACCCGCTGCTTCGCCGCCCCCGACCTGGCGGAGGGCATCCGCGCGCAGGTGGTGGACAAGGACCGCAACCCGCGCTGGACGCCGTCCACGCTCGACCAGGTGGACGCCGATCAGGTCGCGGCCTACTTCGCCGACCTGGGCGAATACGAACTGAGACTCCCTGAAGGCGTGGAGAACGGGCAGGTGGCGCAATGACTCACGTAGCGATCGTCGGGCTGGGCAACATGGGCGCCCCGATGGCGGCCAACCTGGTCGCCGCCGGGCACCCGGTGACCGGCTTCGACCTCGACCCGGGCGCGCGCGGCCTGGCCCGGGACGCCGGCGTCGACGTCACCGTCGGGGCCGCCGAGGCGGTCACCGAGGCCGAGGTGGTGATCACCATGCTGCCTGGTGGCGCGCACGTGCTCGGCTGCTGGACCGGCTCCGACGGCTCCCCGGGGCTGCTCAAGGCGGCCAAGCCGGGGACGCTGTTCATCGACTGCTCCACCATCGACGTGAGCAGCGCCCGCGACGCGCACACCGCCGCCGCCGACGCCGGCATGCGCAGCGTGGACGCCCCGGTGTCCGGCGGGGTCGTCGGCGCCGCCGCCGGCACCCTGACCTTCATGGCCGGCGGGGACGCCGACGCGGTGGCCGCCGCGTCACCGGTCCTCTCCGTGCTGGGCAAGCGGGTGGTGCACTGCGGCGGGCCCGGCGCCGGGCAGGCCGCCAAGATCTGCAACAACCTGATCCTGGGCATCTCCATGATCGGGGTCAGCGAGGCGTTCGTCCTGGGTGAGCGGCTCGGGCTGGACCACCAGGCGCTGTTCGACGTGGCCTCCACCGCGTCCGGCCAGTGCTGGGCGCTGAACACCAAC